>Ga0116226_10005048_pt1 | contig 11748 bp, 9 predicted proteins | sample S1TSphfallax_FD_89692 | JGI IMG/M metagenome (GOLD analysis project Ga0116226, IMG submission 89692) | Host-associated microbial communities from peat moss isolated from Minnesota, USA - S1T2_Fa - Sphagnum fallax MG | ecosystem: Host-associated > Plants > Peat moss > Unclassified | place: USA... | reverse complement strand
AGGTTTATTCAGTATTGATTTTTATCAAAGTTGCTTTAAAGCACTAAGTCCTACTGGAATTTTAGTTTGCCAAAGTGAATCGCCTTTTTAACATGTTGATTTGATTAGGAAGATTCAAAAAAATCTTATCGAAAGCAGATTTGTCAGTACTGCTACTCTTTCTTTTCCGCAACCTTGTTATCCGTCGGGATGGTGGAGTGCCACCATAGCCGGAAAATCAACAAATGTTCGGGAATTTAACCTTGAAGCAGCGAGACATAAAGCTTTTTCAACAGAATATTATAATGCAGAGATTCATCGGGCTGCATTAGCAGTGCCAGAATATCTAAAGTAATTAATGTGTATTTTGTGATTCAATTAATATCAAGATAATGAGGTTCATTGATCCATTGCCTACGTGCCGCGACTTGTTCGCGGCATCCAGAAAACTAAATAGGAGTAACCTATGAAACAAGGAAATTTTATTGATGATTTTGCTAAATGTTTGAATGACATGATGCCAAAAAGTGTGCGTGAAGCACAAAAAGATTTAGAAAAAAATATTCGCGCTGCTATGCAAGCAGCATTTGCTAAGTTGGATTTAGTAACAAGAGAGGAATTTGATGTGCAAAGCAATGTATTAGCGAAAACTCGCCATAAACTTGAAATGCTTGAAAAGCATATTGCTGAACTTGAGAAAAAAAGGCACTCATCTATTGCCAGTAAGAAAAACCAACAAAAGGAACGACATAAGGATAAATAAGAAATATGCAGTCATTTGCTGTTGTTTATAGCAGAGCTTCATCTGGAATTCATGCTCCTTTAGTAACAGTGGAAGCGCATATTTCATCGGGGCTGCCTAAATTCTCAATTGTGGGACTTGCAGAAACAGCCGTTAAAGAAAGTAAAGATCGAGTCCGTAGTGCGTTGATAAATTGTCATTTTGATTTTCCTGCTTCTCGTATTACGGTTAATCTTGCCCCTGCTGATTTGCCTAAAGAAGGTGGTCGTTTTGATTTGCCTATTGCTCTTAGTATATTAGGTGCTTCTGGACAGTTAGCTAAAAATATTTTTTCAGCCTATGAATTTGCTGGCGAATTAGGATTGCAGGGTAATCTAAGACCAATGCATGATGTTTTACCATTTGCGTTAGCTACTGCAAAAGCTAATCGTAGTTTATTGGTTCCACAAATAAATGCTTCTTTTGCTTCTTTGATCGACAACGTAGAAATTTTTGTAGCAAATAATCTATTAGAAGTTTGTGCGCATTTGACTGGCCGTCAGCTGCTATCACCTTATATTCCACCTGTAATTGAAACAGAAAATAAATCTTTTGCTGATTTGCAAGAAGTTCGAGGGCAGTTCTTGGCGCGCAGAGCATTAGAAATTGCAGCGGCAGGTGCTCATCATTTGTTGATGGTTGGGCCGCCTGGCACTGGAAAAACAATGTTGGCAAGCCGTTTGCCAAGCATATTGCCGCCATTAAATAAAAAAGAAGCGGTTGCAGTAGCAATGATTGATTCTCTTTTAGGCGCGCCAAATAAAATGTTGGCATGTATGCAGCGTCGGTTTCGTGCGCCGCACCATAGCGCCTCAAATATAGCATTGGTTGGAGGTGGGAGTCCGCCAAAACCAGGTGAAATATCATTGGCGCATAATGGCGTGCTATTTCTTGATGAATTGCCGGAATTTGGTCGGCACGTATTAGAATCGCTTAGGGAACCACTTGAAGAAGGGTGTATCACCATTTCTCGCGTCGGGTATCAAACTGAATTTCCAGCGAAGTTTCAATTTATAGCAGCTATGAATCCATGCCCTTGTGGCTATTTGGGCGATCCTCAGAAAGTATGTCATTGTACGCAAGATAGCATTCGTCGTTATTTAAATCGTATTTCTGGACCACTGCTTGATCGCATTGATTTACAGGTACGTATGTCGCGGCTCCGTATGGATGTTTTATTGCAAGACCAAACCGTTGTCGAATCAAGTGAAGAAGTTAAGAGACGTGTAATCAAGGCTAGGGAAATTCAATTAGTACGTAGTGGTAAGACTAATGCTGAGTTAAGTGCAGGTGAAGTTGACAAAATATGTCTGCTTAAATCCAGTGAAAAACAATGGGTAAGTGAGATTGTTGGGAGATTTAATTTTTCACCTCGTGGTTTTTATCGTTTGCTTAAAGTAGCACGTACTATCGCTGATCTTTCAAGCAATGCTCAGGTAGAAAAATCTCACTTGCTTGAGGCGCTGACTTATCGGAGTGGTCAGTTTGGTGAGTTTAAATAAACTCCCCGTGAGGCCGTCATTGCGAACCCGCGAAGCGGGTGAAGCAATCCAGAAATGATACCTGGATTGCCACGGCAGCTTCGCTGCATCGCAATGACGGTCTCACGAAGGAGGTTCAAAACGACAGCACGAGTAGTTACACATAAAATTACATATTTACGAAATATTCTGATTAAGTTATTGACATCGTGGGATGCTTTTCACAAAATACCGTGCTTCTTAATTTTTGGAGGGGTTCCCGAGCGGTCAAAGGGATCAGACTGTAAATCTGACGGCTCTGCCTTCGAAGGTTCGAATCCTTCCCCCTCCACCAAAGGTATATTCTAGAAGTGTGGGTAAATATATGTTTGGCGGGTGTAATTCAATGGTAGAATCTCAGCCTTCCAAGCTGATAGTGTGGGTTCGATTCCCATCACCCGCTCCAAGTTGTTGCTTAGAGGCTGTTTGTTGAGTTTAGTAAATTTGATGAGTTCCAAGGAAACAAGCCCACATAGCTCAGAAGGTAGAGCACTTCCTTGGTAAGGAAGAGGTCACCGGTTCGACTCCGGTTGTGGGCACCACTTAAACTTAGGCCAGTAGCTCAATTGGCAGAGCGGCGGTCTCCAAAACCGCAGGTTGGGGGTTCGATTCCCTCCTGGCCTGCCACTACACTATGATAAATGAGTGAATTAAATGAACGAAGTTACTGAAAAACCGACATTAAAACCGACATTTGATACGATAAAATGGGTTGCGTGCTGGCTTATTTTAGCGTTTGGGTTAATTGCAAACTACTTTTTTTCAACAATTCCTACTCCGATTCGCTTAATTGGATGGTTGTTGATTTTACTATTAGTTTGTGGAGTTGTTTCGCAAACTCAAAGAGGTAAAAAATGGTGGGTTTTTATTGAAGAAGCCAAAAATGAATTAAGAAAAATTGTTTGGCCGACAAGGCAAGAAACGATACAAACAACTGTTGTCGTTATATTAATGGTTGTAGTTTCTGCTTTATTTTTATGGGGTATTGATGCGTTATTAATGCAAAGTATCCAATTTTTTACTGGAAAATAAAGGGTAAGAGATGACAGGTGATTCGAAGCGTTGGTATATCGTCCAAGCTTATTCAGGTTCTGAACTTCATGTTATGCGTGCACTTAAAGATAGAATTCATCGAGAAGGATTAGAAGATCAGTTTGGTGAGATTTTAGTACCCACTGAAAAAGTGGTGGGAATGCGTGCGGGAAGAAAACACCGGACAGACCGAAAGTTTTTTCCTGGCTATGTATTAGTAAGAATGGAATTAAATGATATAACATGGCATCTTGTTAAAGACATACCTAAAGTGTTGGGTTTTATTGGTGGAACAAGTGATCGTCCAGCACCCTTGAGTGATAAAGAAGCTAATGGTATTCTACAGCGCATTCAAGAAGGGGTTGAGAAGCCAAAACCAAAAGTTTTATTTGAACCGGGAGAAGTAGTACGGGTGACTGAAGGTCCTTTCGCTGACTTCAATGGTGTTGTTGAAGAAGTCAACTATGAGAAAAACAGATTACGAGTAGCAGTTTTAATTTTTGGTCGTTCAACCCCGGTCGAATTAGAATTTAGTCAGGTTGAGAAGGCGTAGGGTTATCCTAGCGCTAAATAATTCTGTCTTCCCCGCGAAGGCGGGGAGCCATTTTTCGGGCCGAACGAAGTATTTTTTATGCTTAGAGGCATTTTGAACGATGGATTCCTGACCGAAGCGGGAATGATAAAAAATAAACTTAGGGGAGCATTTGAATTAAAAATGCGTTAACACCCAGGAGAATATAATGGCAAAGAAAGTTACAGGTTATATAAAGTTACAAATTAAAGCAGGTGAAGCAAATCCAAGTCCTCCTGTTGGTCCTGCCTTAGGTCAAAAAGGCGTCAACATTATGGAGTTCTGTAAAGCCTTTAATGCTACCACGCAACAAATCGAAAAAGGGTTACCAATCCCTGTCGTTATTACGGTATATGCAGATAGGAGTTTTACGTTTGTTACAAAAACTCCACCGGTCTCTGTTTTAATTCGTAAAGCTCTTGGTCTCGCCAAAGGTAGTAGTACTCCGCATTCAAATAAAGTTGGTCGAATAACTCGAGCTCAACTTGAGCAAATTGCCAAGACGAAAGAGCCTGATTTAACTGCGGCAGATATGGATGCAGCAGTTAAAACGATAGCCGGTACTGCTCGAAGCATGGGCGTTGATGTAGAGGGGGTATAAATAATGGCTAAGAAAATCTCAAAACGAATACAGACAATTGCGCAAAAAGTGGTGACTGGCAAACAATACCCATTAGCAGAAGCGATTGGTCTTATCAAAGAAATGGCAAATGCAAAATTTGATGAAAGTGTTGATGTGAGTATTGTTTTAGGAATCGATGCGCGTAAATCAGATCAGCATGTAAGAGGCGCGACTATATTGCCTCATGGTAGTGGGAAAAAGATTCGGGTTGCTGTATTTGCTCAAGGCCAAAATGCAGATGCTGCAAAAGCGGCAGGTGCTGATATTGTTGGCTTCGAAGATTTAGCAGAAACCATCAAGGCCGGGCAGTTTGAATTTGATGTGTTAATTGCTAGTCCAGATGCAATGCGTATTGTTGGGCAATTAGGCCAAATTCTTGGTCCAAGAGGTTTAATGCCTAATCCAAAAGTGGGTACTGTTTCAGCGGATGTGGGTGGGGCAGTTAAAAATGCAAAATCTGGACAAATAAGGTACAAAACTGATAAAAGTGGTATACTCCACTTCCTGATTGGAAAAGCAAGTTTTTCTGTTGAGAATCTAGCTGAAAATTTTAATGCTGTACTTGCAGATGTTAAGAAATTAAAGCCAGGTACTGCAAAAGGCATCTATATCAAAAAGATATCGTTATCTAGCACGATGGGCCCTAGTGTGCTGGTTGAATCAACGGTCGTTTAATTTAATTTTATTTCGGATTCTATAGATAAATTCGCAGTAGAGTCTAGTAATTAAGAGGCATTTTATGGTATTAAGACTTACAGATAAAAAAGCTATAGTAGCTGAGGTTTCTGAAGTTGCTTCCACTGCTACGTCAGCGGTTGCTGCTGAATACCGTGGCCTTACTGTTGGTGAAATGACAGAGTTAAGGCAGCAAGCTAGAAAAGTAGGTGTATATATGCGTGTTATTCGTAATACGTTAGTCGACAGGGCGGTTGAGAATACTGCTTTTGTATGTCTTCGTCCGGTGTTGCAAGGTCCTATTATTCTTGCATTTTCTCGTCATGAACCTGGTGCAGCGGCTCGTCTTATCAAAGACTTTGCTAAAACACATGAAAAACTTGTAGTGAAAGGTATAGCAATTGATGGGCAGTTATTAGATGCAAAACAATTAGAGTTTATTGCAAACCTTCCAACCAAAGAGGAAGCTATTTCGTTGTTAATGGCAGCATTAAAAGCGCCGCTTACAAAACTTGTTCGTACTTTGGCGGAACCACATACTAAGTTAGTTCGTGCAATTGCTGCGCTTCGCGATCAAAAGCAAGCTGCAGGCTAAAAATTTTTAAATCATTAAATTTAGGAGCATAATCATGGCCGTTTCTATTAGTAAAGATGATATTCTTCAGGCAATTAGCGATATGCCTGTTAAAGATGTTGTTGCGCTTATCAGCTCGATGGAAGAACAATGGGGTGTTTCTGCGGCAGCAGCTGTTGCCGTTGCTGCTCCTGCTGGGCAAGCTGCCAATGCTGCTGCTGAAGAGCAAACAGAATTTTCTGTTATAATGACAAGCTTTGGCGCCAATAAAGTTAATGTCATTAAAGCTATTCGTGAAGTCACTGGGTTGGGTCTAAAGGAAGCTAAAGACTTAGTAGAGGGAGTGCCGGCTCATGTGAAGGATGGTATTTCAAAGGCAGATGCTGAAGAATTGAAGAAAAAACTTCAAGAAGCTGGCGCAACAGTTGAGATTAAGTAACTGTTTTAAAACACATTAAAAATAAAGCGGACAGGGGTTTTCCCTGCTCCGCACTATCTGCTGTTAAAGAAAATGTAATAGTTATCAGCAAAAAAATCATGAGTGGCGAGAAATTAATTTCATCGCTTTAAATATCTAAAACCGAGGCTCTGATGTCCTACTCTTACACTGAGAAAAAGCGCATCCGTTTGGACTTTACGAAACATCCTATCATTATGGAATCATCTTACTTGCTGGCGATGCAATTAGATTCCTATGCTAAATTTTTACAAAAAGATGTTTCCTTTGAACAATTAGCGGATCAAGGATTACATGCTGCATTTAAGTCAGTATTTCCTATTTTGAGCCATCCTGGCAAAGCTCCGGCTAATTCAGCCGGAACAGCGATGCTTGAGTATGTTTCTTATAAGTTAGGTGAACCAGTTTTTGATGTACAAGAATGTAAGATGAGAGGATATACCTATGGCGCCCCCTTGCGCGTAAAAACTCGTTTGATTGTGTATGATAAGGATAGTGATCCTGCTGCAAAAGTAGTAAAAGATATTAAAGAACAAGAAGTTTATATGGGCGAAATGCCGCTCATGACTGAAACAGGAACATTTGTAATTAATGGGACAGAAAGGGTTGTTGTCTCGCAGTTGCATCGTTCTCCAGGTGTTATTTTTGAGCATGATAGGGGTAAAACCCATTCGTCAGGCAAGCTTTTATATTCTGCTCGTATTATTCCCTACCGAGGATCCTGGTTAGATTTTGAGTTTGATCCTAAGGATTGCTTGTTTGTCAGAATTGATCGTCGGCGTAAATTACCAGTTACTATATTATTGCGTGCATTGGGCTATACGGCAGAGCAAATTTTGGAGCAGTTCTTTGATTTTGATACGTTCCATTTTGCAAATAACAAAATCACACTTGATCTTGTGCCATCACGCCTATTAGGTCAGGTTGTTAGTTTCGATATTAAAGATAAAGCAGGGAAAGTGTTAGTTGAGCAAGGGCGTCGCATTTCAGCTCGATATATTCGATTAATTGAAAAAGCGGGAATTAATAAGCTGACGGTACCGCAAGAATATTTAATTGGAAAAGTAATAGGTCGTCCGGTCGTTGATGAAGAGACGGGCGATATTTTAGTAAATGCTAATGCTGAAATTACCGCAGATATTCTTAACACGTTACTCAAGAAGAACATTAAGAAAATTTATACATTGTTTACTAATGATTTGGATTGTGGGCCTTATATTTCTGATACTTTACGTATTGATCCGGCTTCAAATCAATCAGAAGCATTGATAGAAATTTATCGTATGATGCGTCCTGGAGAACCTCCCACAAAAGATGCATCAGAACAATTATTTAAAAGCTTATTTTCTTCTATTGAACGTTATGATCTTTCCGATATTGGTCGTATGAAGCTGAATTTAAGACTTAATCGTAAAGAGGTTGGGGGCCCGGGAATTCTGCTGCCAGAAGATATTATTGACGTAATAAGAGCTTTGATCGATATTCGTAATGGCAAAGGTATCGTGGATGATATCGATCACTTAGGCAATCGTCGTGTTCGTAGTGTTGGTGAGATGGCTGAAAATCAATTTCGTATGGGGTTGGTTCGTGTGATTCGCGTGGTACAAGAGCGGTTAGCTTTGCTTAGTAGCAATCCAGCAGAGTATGCTAGCCTTATGCCTCAAGATTTAATTAATGCTAAGCCAATCTCCGCGGCAATTAAAGAATTTTTTGGTTCAAGCCAGTTGTCACAATTTATGGATCAAAACAATCCATTATCGGAAGTTACTCATAAGCGACGTGTTTCAGCATTAGGCCCTGGTGGGTTAACTCGAGATAGAGCTACATTTGAAGTGCGCGATGTTCATCCTACTCATTACGGCAGAGTTTGCCCGATTGAAACGCCTGAAGGACCAAATATTGGATTAATTAATTCATTAGCGGTTTATGCGCGTACTAACCAGTATGGTTTTTTAGAAACACCTTACCGAAAAGTTATTAATGGTAAAGTTACTAATCAAATTGAATATCTTTCTGCTATTGAAGAAGGTAATTATGTAATCGCTCAGGCCAATGTGACGCTCGATAAATCTGATCGATTGACGGATGATCTAGTCCCTTGTCGTTATAGAAATGAATTTTTGCTTACAACTGTTGATAAAGTTGAATATATGGACGTGTCTCCATCGCAAATTGTTTCGGTAGCTGCATCACTTATTCCGTTTCTTGAGCATGATGATGCTAACCGTGCGCTTATGGGTTCAAATATGCAAAGGCAAGCTGTCCCATTGCTTCGTACTGAAAAGCCACTTGTAGGTACAGGGATTGAGAGAAAGGTTGCAAGTGACTCAGGTGTGGTAGTTGTTGCTCGAAGAGGCGGAGTTGTTGATTCTGTGGATGCTGCGCGTATTGTCATTCGCGTTAATGATAATGAAACTAAAGCGGGAGAAGCTGGTGTTGATATTTATAACCTAACTAAATTTACTCGCTCTAATCAAAATACCTGCATTAATCAGAAACCTTTGGTGCAAAAGGGAGATATAGTTAATCAAGGCGATGTGCTTGCAGATGGCCCATCGACAGATCTCGGTGAGCTAGCATTGGGAAGAAACTTGTTGGTCGCATTTATGCCTTGGAATGGATATAATTTTGAAGATTCCATTTTAATCTCAGAGCGAGTGGTTGCTGAAGATATGTTTACCAGCATCCATATTGAAGAATTGAGTTGTATCGCTCGTGACACCAAACTGGGGCCAGAAGAAATTACCGCAGATATCCCTAATATTGGTGAAAGTGCTCTGTCTAAATTGGATAATTCTGGCATTGTCTATGTGGGTGCTGAGGTTAATGCGGGTGATATTTTGGTCGGTAAAGTAACTCCTAAAGGTGAGACACAGCTTACTCCAGAAGAAAAATTATTAAGAGCAATTTTTGGTGAAAAAGCATCTGATGTAAAAGATTCATCGCTCAGGGTTCCAACTGGAATGAGTGGAACAGTTGTAGATGTACAGATTTTTACGCGTGATGGAGTAAATAAAGATACTCGTTCTTTGCAAATAGAAGAAACGGCTCTTGTAAAAGTTAAAAAAGACTTAGGCGATGAATTGCGTGTTCGTGAAAATGATATTTATGAGCGGCTTGAACGTCTTTTAGTGAATAAAATTGCTAACGGTGGTCCTGGTAGCTTAAAAGCAGGCGCTAAAATCACTAAAGAATATCTTAATTCTGTGGCGCGTGATAAATGGTTTGAAATTCGCTTGAAAGAAGAATCATTGATTCAAAAAATTGAACAAGCAGCAAATCGGTTACAAGAATTAGCAAAGAATTTTGAAGAAAAATTGACTGAACAACGTAAAAAATTGACTCAGGGAGATGAGCTTTCCCCTGGTGTTTTGAAAATTGTTAAAGTTTTCTTAGCAGTTAAGCGTAGAATTCAGCCAGGCGATAAAATGGCTGGCCGACATGGAAACAAAGGCGTTATTTCTACTATTGTTCCTGTTGAGGATATGCCTTATATGGAAGATGGTACTCCGGTGGATATTGTTTTAAATCCTTTAGGCGTACCTTCTCGTATGAATGTAGGACAAGTTTTAGAAACTCATTTAGGATGGGCGGCTAAGACACTTGGCTTAAAAATTAGTGAAATGCTCGCTGAAAACAAAGATATTCGAAGTTTTATTAAAACTATCTACGGTCATTCGTCAACCCATAAGGCGCACATTGATGAATTATCATCTGAAGAAATTTTAGCCTTAGCAAATAATCTACAACAGGGTGTTCCTATGGCGACACCTGTTTTTGATGGCGCGAGTGAACAAGAAATTAAGCAGATGTTGAAACTTGCTGGTTTACCTGAAAGTGGCCAAGTTTATCTTTATGATGGAAGAACAGGTGCTCGATTTGAAAGATTGGTGACTGTTGGTTACATGTATATGTTGAAGCTTAACCATTTAGTGGATGATAAGATGCACGCTCGATCTACGGGTTCATATAGTCTTGTGACGCAACAACCATTAGGTGGTAAAGCGCAATTTGGTGGACAACGTTTTGGTGAAATGGAAGTTTGGGCGCTTGAAGCTTATGGTGCGAGTTATACACTTCAAGAGATGCTTACTGTCAAATCAGATGACGTAAGTGGCCGAACAAAAATGTATAAAAATATTGTGGATGGCGAACATTCTATGGATGCCGGGATGCCGGAATCTTTCAATGTAGTAGTGAAAGAAATTCGTTCTCTGGGCATTAACATTGATCTAGAAAGCGATTAATACATCCATATCTCTCGGGAACAGGGATGAAAAAAACCACAAACCTGTTCCTGAGAGGTATAGATTGTGGCATAACAAATAAAGTAATTAATTAAACTAAGAGGTAGCGACCTTGGCTATTCCAATCAGAAATAATATGCAAAAGCCTGCGATGAGCGATCTGTTGAGCCTCACTAAGCGGCCAGAGTTTGGCGAGTTTGATACGATTAAAATTGGACTCGCCTCGCCTGATGATATTCGCTCCTGGTCTTATGGTGAAGTTAAAAAACCTGAGACCATTAACTACCGAACATTTAAGCCGGAACGTGATGGGCTATTTTGTGCCAAAATATTTGGTCCAATTAAAGATTATGAGTGTCTTTGTGGAAAATATAAGCGCTTAAAACATCGCGGTGTGATTTGTGAAAAATGTGGCGTTGAGGTTGCGACTGCGAAAGTTCGTCGTGATCGAATGGGGCATATTGAATTAGCAAGTCCAGTCGCGCATATTTGGTTCCTTAAATCTTTGCCGTCTCGTATAGGCTTATTGCTTGATATGAGTTTGCGCGATATTGAACGGATTATTTATCTCGAATTATTTGTGGTCATCGATCCTGGAATGACACCTCTCGAGAAAGGCCAATTATTTACCTATGATGAATATCTAAGTGCGCTTGAGGAATATGGCGACGATTTTGATGCGCGTATGGGCGCAGAGGCAATTCAAGAGTTGCTTAGAAGTATTGATTTGAAAGCTGAAATTGAAGAAATTCATAATCAGCTCCCGAGTATCAATTCTGAAACTAAGCTCAAAAAACTCACTAAGCGTCTCAAAATTCTTGAGGCTTTTGTAGAATCAGGCAATAAACCAGAATGGACAATTTTAACAGTATTGCCAGTATTACCACCGGATTTAAGACCTTTAGTACCGCTTGATGGTGGGAGATTTGCTACATCCGATTTAAATGATCTTTATCGTCGCGTTATTAATCGCAATAATCGTTTAAAGCGATTATTAGATCTTAATGCGCCAGACATTATTATCCGCAATGAAAAAAGAATGCTACAAGAAGCTGTTGATGCTTTATTAGATAATGGTCGGCGCGGTCGAACGGTCACTAGTGCTGGAAATAAAAGACCTTTGAAATCCTTGGCAGACATGATTAAGGGTAAACAGGGTCGTTTCCGCCAAAACTTATTAGGTAAACGTGTTGATTATTCTGGCCGTTCTGTAATTGTTGTGGGTCCGACCCTTAAACTTCATCAGTGCGGATTGCCAAAGAAAATGGCGCTTGAACTGTTCAAGCCGTT
>Ga0116226_10005047_pt1 | contig 11749 bp, 9 predicted proteins | sample S1TSphfallax_FD_89692 | JGI IMG/M metagenome (GOLD analysis project Ga0116226, IMG submission 89692) | Host-associated microbial communities from peat moss isolated from Minnesota, USA - S1T2_Fa - Sphagnum fallax MG | ecosystem: Host-associated > Plants > Peat moss > Unclassified | place: USA... | reverse complement strand
CTCAGGCAAATAGGTCCACACACAAGACCTCACAAAGCAACCCAACTCCAAAATCCAGCCCAAGGCCAACTCTAGGAATTTGGTTTGGTTTGAACCAAAGTTGATGAAAGGTTGAGCATCTCATCTTGCTTCCTCATGGGTTGTGAATGTCCCCTGGGCCTTGCTCGATAGAATACACCCACCCTGATCAGTATAGAACCCGATGGCATGTCAGTATCCTGAGCATGCAAGTTGTGAGTTCCTGCAACTTCATCAGTGGTGACCAGCTTATGACAGACAGTGGGAAATAGAGCACTAAGTCCTGACACAAACTTGGACACAGAGGACCTTACCCTACAAGGTGAGGTCAAGATTAGGACCCTTTATCATTATCTCGCCTGTTCAGGCCATGTCTGCAATCAGCAAATGGGTTTGTGGCACTTTCAGAAGGATAGATCCTATGTAGCTACTATTCTACCATTGTAGAATAGCTTTGAAATTAGGGTAGTTTGTCACTCAAATCTTTTATGGTTGCATCAGAATGGTTATTTGGACTATTCAGATGAATAGTCAAGTACACAATTTGAATGCAAACTAGGAAATAGTTACCCGCCAGGCACCTGCCATACCTCAATTTTGAAACATGGGCATGTACATGGTAACTACAAGCAATTTTCTTTGCTTTTTAACTCCATGGTGCAGGTTCAAGAACCCAGGTCACTACATTATCAACCAATCAAATTGGAGGTATCATGTGCATGTCAGTCAAAAGTAGCCCTCTTTTTTAATTCCAAGGATACTGCCCCAATCCACCTAACTATCAACTAGTATCACACTAACATTCTCAAGGCCTGGGTTCAAATTTTGACAACAGATATGACTTGTAAAGAGTTGACAGCTTATGTCCAGTATAGAAGGTTCCAATTACTCTGAGTCATGCACTGAGGGAAAATGCTGTCAAATGACCACCAACTAGCAGGAATTACAGAATTCAAACTGCTGGGTGTAACTACCTGGAATGAACATTTTCCAGCAAAGTCTAATGAAAAAATGACCAGAGTTCTAGCTGTTGGATCCTTTTCGAAACTTCCTGGAGCACATCTATTCTCATTTCGTGGCCAGAGAAGAGCTATCATCTATTCTAACCTCTAGGAACAGTGGCATTTTGAATCAAATCACCAAAATGAGAGCAAATAGCCTTTTCAGCACAGTGGTCTCTATGAAACAGACTACAGAACCAATAGGCATGAAATTGCAAAAAGGAAAAGGAGACAAAACTGACCACCAACTTTGGATGTACAGAAAATTTAGCATCCCCCAAAACTCATATGATCTTCACAATCGATGAATCTGCATTCAGCAGAGCACGATTGGGACATATATTTACAATAGCCCTAACACATCATGCTCTTTGTCCAATGAAAAACTATACTGGATACCTCACCAGTCATAGCTGCAGAACCTTCAGCATCAGCTTCATGTCATTGAGAAGAAAACAGAACACAAGTGAACTAGTCTCCAAATTGTCCTGTCACAGGGTTGCGATCAATATTGCAGACACTGTAAGCCCCTGCACTGCAAAATATTCAATTACCAAGTGAGCATTCACTGGAATCAGCGATGTAACCTCAGTAAACCAAGCATGAAACCCTACATCAGATAGCCACTTCTAACCAACAATTTTACATATCCACAGTACTAGATATCATATGCATATGTGTGCATTATACCACAAGTCAACTTATAATATCAATTTGAACTTTTAAACAAAAGCTTAGATCATAGTATATCTGACAGACTCTACCTCTGCATTAGACTAACTTGGTCTCCAAGATCTTGGACCAGGGCCTCCAGGTCTGAAGCCATGCCGTTGTATTGTTGGTTGAGTTGCTGCACATATCACCACACCCAAGCATACTCAAACTTCTGTACCTCTGACACTTAATTAGAAATTTTCTGTTGACTTGGAGAATCTTAGCTCTGTTCAGGAGCCTCAGTATAGAAGATAGCTACTTCACTGGACAGATGTGTTTCACTTAACAGAGATGATTACCTGGAGGAGTTGTAGAAAGGCCACCTGGCAAGGCTCCAACATGACCCTGGAACTGTGGGCGCATCATATCTGGGCTTCCATAAGGACTATATGGACCTAGAGCTGGGTGACCATGCAAAACAGGTTGGAGTCCTTGGGGCCCACATGGAAAGGGCAAACATTGACTGGGTCCTCTGCTGGCACTCATCCTATACATTTGATCTTGTGGAAGATATAGGTTGCTTGCAGGAGAATAAATAGATGGCACAGCTCCCCTTGTCAAAGGATTCTCTCCTGCTGATGCACCTGGTTTGCCCATAATCACTTCCATAAGAACAACATTTATACAATTTGTTGCTTCAGCATGAAAAGATGAGGATAAAAACAAGTCAGTGTGCATCTACAGCCAGCCTGCTGGTTAAAACACAAGACAGAAAACAACCTAACCCAAAGAAACACAAACCATCAGAATAGAAAACAAACCTTCAGGAGGTGCATATGGTGTGCTGGCAGTGGTCAGTGGGCCTCCTGTGTCAGGCACACTGTTTGGGGACTCTGCAGGCCTATCACTCCCAGAAGATTCACAGTGTTGTGACAGCATCTGATCTTCAGATGGTTTGAATAAACAAGGGGACTTTTGTTCTGTTTCCCCCATTGGTGAGAGTACTGACTCTGGCCAAGCCCGTGAAGGGGGAAAAGGAAGAGATGGTTGTGATGGGAGGCGATGAGGACCAGGTGCAAAGCTTGATGGTGGAATAGGAGAACCTTGATGCCCACCTGCATGAGTCTTAACAGCAGCAGAATATGAGGTTGGAGGTACCTGAGGGAGTAAGTTTGGATGGGGGCCCATGTAGGATTGTGAGGAGCCATATGCAATCTCTGCCCCTGTACTAGCTTTCTTCAAGAGATTTGGCTGTCCTGAATTTACTTGACTGGGCTCATTTGCAAACCCTGTAACAAGCTGGTCAGACTGCTGAGAAATTGGAGCACTGTGTTGAGCGGCAGGTGGGTGGAATCCAGGGGGTGCTGATTGACCTGACTGTGCTGGAAAACCACTATCAGATTGACTTCCCTGATGAGAGAATGATGCATAACCTGTTGCCACAGATTGTGATTCAAAACTTCTGTCACAGGATGTCTCCATGGTCTGGTGCCTACCTTGTGAGGAAGTATGGTAGAGTTGTAAAGAGTACGGACTTGCTGGAGGTGGTGATGATGGAGGAGGGGGAGGTGGAGGAGATGGAGGAGGGGATGCAGGCAAAGGGGGAGGTGATGGTAGCATGGGTGGAAGGCCTGAAGGAAGAGGAGGTTGGCTCACAGTCGTATCCAAAGAATTCACAAGTGAGTTCTCTGCCGGAAGCTGCTGCTCAATCTGGCTGACCAACTCGCGCTCAGCAGTTGGTGAGACATCTTCCATCTCAAGCTCACCATCTACATCTTCAAGCACATGACGATGCCTTTCCACAACCTCCTCTGAAGCATTCTCCATGCTCACAAGTGGCCTATTTACAGGCTCCAACTCCGGTTTCTTTGCACCACCTTCACTACCCTCCTCCTCCTCATCATACATTTGAGGTATAAGGGAGAAACCAGGTAAAGCCAAGGTTGCATTGCTGCAGTTACAAATGAATCCATCAGTAACCTACAAAGAGCTACAAAGGCAGGTTCTGAGTGCTAAAATTAAGACCACTAAACCAAAATTCACTCTGGAACTTAATAAAGAAGTTTGTACGTCCTAAACCCAACCTCCTGCAACTAAGACCAATAAGTAACCTTGACCCCAAGTTTTATGAAAATAGAACAATAAGTACAAAGAAGAAGCGTTACCTGCCATACTCATCAACAAGCATCCCATCCATATCCCTTACAGGATCATCAACTGCACGCTCAGATCGAGAGAGATGGCGCGGGCCATTCCCAGGTCCTGCCTTGTCATCACCATGAGACTCTATTTCATTCACAAAATGTCGTAGAACTGATTCTGGCATTATCTTCCGCTCAAGCCACAAATTCAGTACCTGTACATGAGAATATTGCAAGCTCTAGAGTGAGAATTTTAATGCAAACATACTTGCATGTGACTTGTTCATCCTCTAGAAATAGTTTTCTGGCTTTGAGCCTCATGCAGCTCATGAAACTACAAAGGTGCAGAGCCAAATGAGTAGTTCAACAGCTAGGTTACATTTAATGGCTGAACATTCCAGGCTTCGAAAATTAAAAATCAAAACCATATAGACCAGAATCCTCAGTTTTTGGGGGATAGTTTTATTGCCAAGGTCATTTGATACAAGGTTGGAATCACCTTCAAACACTGCTTCCGATTCTCACGAGCCACACTTCCTGCTGGAGCTGCAGCACTAAGTATTCGGGGTAGAACTGCTTGCACCACTGGAAGATATGCTGAGACTGCAAGAATGATTACGAACAAAAATATTATATCAGCTTCACAAAAAGGCCATAGATGTCTCACCTCTTGCATAAAATATGATAGCAGTACTTAAGTGGTCAAAGATAGAATTAGGTTGTCAAGAAGGTAATAAAAGGCAACACAAAAATAAGATGTTGCACATCAGCTACCAATGAGATTCAGCTTGAGGTCATACGGAAAGGTAAATCAAACCTTTAGTGGTATGGGCAACTTGCGTGACAGAATCTAGGAGGAACCAGAAGTCCACTCGTCGATGAAAGCTTGGCTCCATCTCCAGCTTTTGAACAATCACTTCAACAATCTGCAGGTTTAATCAAAGAATCAATATCTGTCAGCACGTATTCTGAACAATTGACAAACTATATAAGGTAAGTCAAGAATGATGATAAATCTTTCACCTGATCAGCAATCCCATGCCTTGCAGAATCCATGGCCTGCCGAGTTGCTCGTCCTATACTGTCTTTTGTTCGTGAAAGAGTCTCCAACATTCCAACAAATGTATCCCGTGCTACTGTTGCCTCTGTATCAACACCACCATGGCCAGATCCAGTCCTCTCTTCAGCATTGGAAATCCATCCCAAGTGCCGGGAGCTCTCCCCTGTTCCAGATGTTTCTGAGCCAAAGAACTCTGGGTAGGGACCAGACCGTTTCAGTGCATCATGTTGAGTGGCTGCACTCCCTGGCACATGTTCCACTGGTGATGTGAGCCTTGAGCTTCCACTTCTCTGTAAAGGAGATGGGCTCAAAACCATGCTGTTTGTAAGCTTTTGCAGCTCTGCAGAGCCTGGTGCTGTAGATCCACCAGTGGAAACATGACGAGCGCGTTGCTTAGCCTGGGCTACAGCAATCAGGACCTTCATTGAAGCAGATGCATCTCCCTCTCTTTTCAGAGCATTTCTCTTCTCATTTGCAAGTGCAACCCTGTTGTGAAGCACACAGAGGGATCACACTGTGTTAAATGCCTCACAAATTAGCCATGCAAACATAACACGAAATTAGGAATAAAATACTGCACATCCATGAGACGTGGAAGGTTGCTATTGCACAGGCATCATCATAAATTCACAAGAGCATTCCAACAAGTCTTCTGGGGATGATAATACTCAATATCAATTAGACAGTAGCTGAACATATTAATACAGACTAATTCATGACCAAATTCTTTGAGTGCTCACGCATTTTTGACAGTTGAGTCTTCAAAAGGAAGCTTTGAAAAAGTCGCAGAAACACCCTCCAACCCAGCTGAAGTTGTGGATCCATTCAACTTTCCACCATCTGATGAAACAAAAACCGCTCCTTTCTTCTCAGTGGTTGCTTCCAAGTTTGCTTTTGCAAGAACTGTTGGACTTGAAACATCTGTAACCAATGTAGAGGACTTTGGCTTCATAGTTTTCAACCTTCCTTCAGACTTGCTAGTCTGCCCCTTACTGGAATCGCAGCCTCCTCCCACTTTGCTTGGTGAGTATGCAACCCCTAGAACTTCTTTGCCAGGGTGATCTGCACTTCCTGGCCGATCTTGAATCCCTGCAATAAGAACATCACTGTGTGGGCCTACATCTGCAGATTCCAAAAGGTCCGATGTGAACACAGCACTCCTTGATGTGCTGCAGATATTCACAGAATGTTGACCAGACGGAGATATCTTTGACATCTCCTTTCCGAGTGCATCTGTTGTGCCAGAGACAGGATTTCCAGCAGCTCCTACTGCAGAGGCAGCTATGTCCCTTGGTGGCTTCCCCTTCACATCCACAGGCTCACCTGTGTGTGCAGTAGCAGCTTCTGCTTGACAGTCATTCATAGCATCAAATACACGTTGGCGACGCTTAGAAGGAGGAAGCCCAGCCTCACCATCTTGTGCAGCTTTTCGCATTCGGTATTTGTCTGCTTTGGGTGGTAAGCTGGTACCTCTCTCACTAATCATCAAGTCTCGAGACAAAACTCCTGTATCTTTCTGCGTGCTAGTCCCTTCCACAGCAGGATCAGCAAGAACTGTATGCTTCTGTTTCTCCTTGATGGAAGTCAGTGCTCGCTGACTGTTTGGCTTAGATAGTTCATTTTCTTCACCAAACCCAGCTTTCTTGGGCAAGGTCAGATGCTCATCTGGATCTGACTGAGTTTTCAGGCTGTGACCAGGACTTGCACCTCCCACTGTTTTCTTCACCCCACGTCCAGCTGCTTGTTTCCCTGATGAGACTGTGTCCTTTACTTCGCCTGTCCCATCAGAAAGTCTCCGGCGTTTTAACAAATTCTCTCCTTTCATATCCATGTCAACTTTCTTGCCACCAAAATGCCCTTGAGAATGGGTTTTGACTCGCTTTTCAGATACTAGGCCACCAGACTTACCATAGTCCTCAGATTCCTTCCGGGACTCTGCATTTTTCCCTTCCTGTCAGACCAACAGACTTCCATCATCACCCTCTCATCTTTGCAAGAAAAAGAAGAAAAGAAAATGCACCAAATATCAGACCAGAAGGTGTGCCTACCTGGTTAATCTTGTTTGCCATTTTAATGCGATCTTTCTTTTGCACCTTCACCTCCTTGTCTGATTCCAGAAGTCCTTTGCTGACCACCTTGTTCATCTGGGTCTTGTATCCATCACCCTCTTGCTTCACATTAACACTCACATTATACTTCTTGGAATGGGCTTCCCTGTTGTTGTTGCTCTCACGAAAAGAAACTTGAGAATCCAACCCATCATTGTCACTCAGAGTAGTATCTCTCTTGCTGGTTTCATGCACACCATTCTCCAAATCTACCTCCTCTCCTCCAGGATGCCTAGACGGTGAACCCTGCGACTTGCTCTGTACAGCCAAGGATGCTTCCTGGCTACCTGTGCCTGCTCTAGTAGCATTTCCTTTCAAGGACCTTTCCATTTCCACTTCACTTTTTACAGTAGTTAAACTATCTCTCCGCCCAGTCCCATTAACAGCACCTGTAGTGCCATGTCCTTTGTTATTATCAGCCCTACTATCCGGCTTTTTCTTCTTGCTTCTCCCATGATCAAGTGCAGGTGCAGATTTACCTTTCATCTTGTTCCGCAATTCTGTTCTCCTCTCAACTTGGGTCTTCTCAGAGGTCTGATTGATTCTCTTCAAGGCATTTCCAAAAGCAGTTCTCCTCCTTCCACTGTCTGAGATATCAGAGTCTGTTGGCATGGTTTTCCCCTTTCCCAGGGCAATTTTGTTCCCTCTCAGTGACTCATGTCCTTCAACATCCTTGTGTTTAGAGTCACCTCCTTCTTGAGGTTCACTTTCTGATCCCATCCTTCCACGATCACGATAATACTTTCTCCTGTCACTCCAATCTTTCTCTCCATCCTCCTGAACCTCATCCTCAGACACACCTTCACTTAAAGGAACAACCTCATCCTGCTGGTTTAAAGTAACAAGTTGCGTCAAGCTGTTGCCTTGCTTGTTATCAGCTTCACTTTCTTTGTCCACTTGCTTGTCTTCTCCAATTTCGGATCCATTATCTTGTGCACCTTCAGTATCTTCAGTAACTCCATGCTCTGCTGCATCATGTGAAGATGCTGCACCAGTTTGCTTGTCTTGGAAGGCACATATTTCCTTGACAGCCAATATGAACTTACCTGCAGTGTTTTTCTTCTGTGTCTTGGCGGTACAACTTGCCCTCTGAGCAGCATCAAACGCAATAATCTCATTTGGTGCACAAAAGCCACTGTCAAAAATTCCAAAGGGATGTGAGAAGCTTTCCAATATGTAGAGGCCACAAAAACAGGGGGAAAAACATCTTCTCCTGGCTCACTGTCTGAAAAATATCCTCCTTGAAAACATCATGCATGATGCCACCAGTCAGAAAGCCAAAATATAATCTGAAAAATGCAAAGTAAGCCCTAACAGTAAAACAAGGACAATCTAGCTTGAAGAAGAGTCCATCACAACAAGCCAGGCAGACTTCCATTTCAAGCAAAGCAATGCTACAAGAAAGAATCACATATACTCACATTTGCTTTTCTGGGCCAAAGTAGGTGACAAAGTATTTCCCAGAAACAGGATGCCTGCCATATGACTCTGCTTTATCAATCTGTACCACACAAACCAACCATTAGCCGACTTCACAATGCTACATCTTTTCAGAGAGAATCTATACATGCAGGTCAAAGTCACCAGTTAACAATGGAGAAAATACAAATCACAATCCACAAGACCAAGGAATGGAATCACCACTTAGAACCCTAATCATGCTACAAGCAGTGTCAGTCACCAAGGAGTTGGCCCCCTGCAGATTGTTATCATGTTGACCTAAATCATGAATCTTAAACTGAACAAGCTACCTTCTTGTAGACCCTAAGAACTTAAGACCTAGACATACGAGGATATACCAAAAGGGAAAGCCCAAAATCAACACCAACATTACTATAACTCCAGAATAGAGAGGTTATCCCTTATAGATAGCAGAAGACATCAACGAGATTGCAAAGAAACTCCACAAGATGCCATGTGCAAGTGGCCTAAACATATAGCGAAGGTTATAGCGGCCCAGCTTATTGTTGCCAGTGGTCTGTCATGCGTCAACCTCAGGAAAAATGCCTGACAACCGAAAAGAAGGTACCCGTGTCCAGAGTGATGTCATGAGAAAGAGACGGAACGACATACCTGCGCAGGCCAAGCAGGCCATCCCTTCACCTTTGCCAAAACCAAGTCTCCCACATTCCATTCTCGACTGGAGGCATCGGCAGTCACTCCGGCTGTTGCCACGATTCCCCCCCCCGCTTTTGCCGGCCTCCCTGCTCCTCCTCCTTTTTTCCTCCCCATAGATCACGTCTGCATCAGTGGCCACTTGGTTGATTCCCCTGCCTAACAGGCACCACAGCAGCAGCGCAGCAAAGCAAATGATCACCAAACCCTAGCAAACCCTATCTCTCTCTCCCTCCCTCCCTCCTCTCTGCTCTTTCTCGTTCTTCCGCCTACCAACCCTCCCTCACCAAAAACCCATCAACCACAGCTTTCTTGCGACAAAAAAAGCGGTGTACACAACACCGCATAAACATGGGGCAACATTATCCTGCGGCGACACAATTTATTCTGAACCTAGAAACGGTTTTGAGTGAACTTCTGCACTTGCACCACCACCATCCTTGTTGCTGCTGCATGCTTGAAGAAAGCCCCCCGCCCGTCCCCCCCAAAAAAAAAGAAAAAAAAAGAGACTAATCAATCCTCCATCACAACCGAGCACACATGCATGAAGGTTTTCGCAAGTGAGGAAAGCGGTAATGGACGTCTTCGGTACACCAAGCGGCGACAGTTTGGCTTGAGGAACTGCGTGCGTGCGAGGGATTTTTTTGATGCAACAAGATCCGAGCTCCAAGCGCACACTTTCTGAGAGCAAACCCTGACCACCGATTACCAGTTTCCGTCCCCTTCCGCGCCCCCCCCCTCGCCTGTCCTTGGAGTTCTGCTTCCATGGCGATGCAAAAACCTGATATGCCACAACTCTCATCCATATTCCTCCATCCATTCATCTATTCATCCGCCCATCTGATTTGTCCGAGAGCCCACTTGGGATCGTGGACCAACACCATCATCCATCCAAAGGTTATTTGTCCAAGGTCCATTTTGGATCGTGAACCAATACCATCATCCGTCCAAAGTATATTTCATCCAAGGCCCAGTTATGATCATGGATCCACACCATCATCCATCCAAAGGCTATTCGCCCAAGACCCCACTTTCGATAGTGGATCAATACCATCATCCATCCAAAGGCTATTCGCCCAAGACCCCACTTTGGATTGTGGATCAATACCATCATCCATCCAAAGGATATTCATCCAAGGCTCACTTTTGATTGTAGACCAACATCCACATCTGTCCAAAGGCTACTAATTCATCCCAAGGGCCACTTTGGATTTATGGAATAGGTAACAACATCATCATCATCCTTCCAAAGGATATTCATCCAAGGCTCACTCTGGATCGTGACCAACACCATCATCCATCCAAAGGCTAATTTGTCCAATTGGCCCACTTTGGATTGTGACCAACATAATCATCCTTTCAAAGGCAGGCTGGCTATTCGTCCAAGGCCCACTTTGGATTTATGGAATAGGTAACAACATCATCCTTCCAAAAGCCCATTCATCCAAGGTCCACGTTGGATCATGAACCACCACCAACGACCCAAAGGGTTATAGATTGTACCGCCCTTTGAGCCCTCTTGGCATTGGAGACGAACAACAACAGCCAACGGATTATTCGCTTAGTTGGGCCCTTAGTTGAGAGATTTTTGCTGACGTGGCGTTTATTTATTGGCTCCAAGCAGGGCAGCTATACCCATAGCCTGGCTGTTCTTGTTGACCTTAAATTAAGCACTTTTGTAGGTACTTGGCTGATTTATTTTTTTAAATGTAATTGCAGGGCACGTTATTTACAGCCATATTGGTTCCACCATAGCAGACCAGAACCTACAAACGGACCACCATGGATGGATGGATGGATGGTACATGAACAGAACACTTTTTTTCATTGGGTTCTTGTTCCCCAGCTAACACAGCTGAGGGTTTCTGCAAGTGTGCCTGGGGGTGGGTTGCTGGTTCGACCTGGCCTTTAATTGGGGTTCATTCAAATGGATGATGGCCTCAGAGCAGGGTGTTCCCAGTGTGGGTCCCTTACTTGACTCCTGCCTTGTAGGGCACCTTCCTTTGGGAACACCTAGATCCTGGGTTAAATATAGCCCCTAATATAAGAGGCCTCACTCAAGTAGGTGCAGGTACCTACCCATTGTAGGTGCTGATTCACGTGGCCTGTTATTGGGTACCTTTCACCTTGGTAAGGCTTGTAGTAGGCCATCTAGTTACTCTTGGTGCACCAACTCCAATCCTCCACTTGCAGGTAGATAGCCCACTGCTGCCTGTAGCCAAGCTCAAGATAACTAATACCTAGTCCATAAATTTTTTTGGCAATAGAGGTTCCATAAGGGTTCGCCTCCATTCATCAACATGCACAAGTTCATGTCTTTGAGCACACCCAATGGATCGAATGCAGACCCAAGTGAGAACACACCATGCAATTTCTGGCACACTTCTCTATCTATGAAGGTAGTTTGTTGTCCTTGCCTACGTAGGCAAGGATATTGTGTATATTCATTATGAAGTATAGTAGCTTAAGGGATTTTGGCCCCTAGGTAATACTAGGTCTATTTTTATATGAGGATTTTTGAAAGATTAGATTTGGGCTTGTGTTGAAACTTGAGATTAGTTATAGAGTTATAATATCTTGAAGGATTTTGGTTTTTTTTAGAGGACTTTTTGAAGATTATATCTTTGCATGCATGCTCAATTATTTGAGTTT
>Ga0116226_10005046_pt1 | contig 11749 bp, 11 predicted proteins | sample S1TSphfallax_FD_89692 | JGI IMG/M metagenome (GOLD analysis project Ga0116226, IMG submission 89692) | Host-associated microbial communities from peat moss isolated from Minnesota, USA - S1T2_Fa - Sphagnum fallax MG | ecosystem: Host-associated > Plants > Peat moss > Unclassified | place: USA... | reverse complement strand
TTTACCTTGGCTCTTGCGGGCGCATCCTTGCCGCCCTAGATGAAGTTTCTAATGACCCCCCTCACCTGGCAGCACATTCTAGGATTGGGGTTCCAGCATGCTGTTAGGTACCATATTGATGCGAGTAGGACCTGGTTCGCCACCAGGATCCTGCCTGCCAGTGAGAGCATGATGTGGCTCCAACTGATTAGTTTGCCTTTGAGGGCAATCATCATTGTGTTGAAATTTGCCTAGGGGAGAGGTGGAAGCCAACATGAATTCCGAGGTATCAGGTTCCTTTGCCGATGGGAATCCACTTGAGGCCTTCATTTCTGCCCCATTCCCAAGTTCTTTCCTTCTTGTTGGCCCAGATGGCAGCAGATTTGTGCCAGTTTATTTCCGCTCCGGAGGCGCGGCAAAAGATCTTGAGTACCTCTTGCGCCCTGTCCATGTTGGCCAAGGAGCCTTATAGGTACAAGGCGGTGTCGTTCGCGAACGTCTGATCTCTGATCAGACCTCCTTTGGGCAGGGAGAGGCCTTCCACCCCATGTTTGGGGTCCTCCATCATATGGCCCAGGACATCAATGGTGAGTATGAAGAGGTATGGGGCTAGAGGGCACCCTTGCCTTACTGATCGGGCTAGCTGGAAGTCAGGTCTGGCGACTCCATTGACCTTGATGGCGAAAGAAGCCGCCTGGTACAGGGATCCGACCCAACTCACGCAAGTGCCGCTGAAGCCTAACTTGGCTAGAGCCATGAAAAGAATCCCCCATTCGATTCTGTCAAATGCCTTCTTGAAATCCAGAAGGAGCGGGACGAGATCTTGCTCGTTTTCCTCTGCCCATCCTAGGGCTTCTTGTGCCAAGAAGACGTTGTCCAGTATGCTTCTCCCCTCCACAAAGCCCGTTTGATTGGGCCTTATGATGTGAGTGAGAGCCGATTGGATCCTCCCAGTGAGGGTTTTCGCCAGAATTTTGTAGATGCTGCCCAGTAGAATTATGGGTCTCCAATTGTTGAGCCTAGCTCGGTCCCCGGTCTTGGGGATGAGGGTTATTAAGCCCTTGTTGATGGAGGCTGAGGTTGCCCCGGAATTGAGCATAGCCGCGAAGGCTTGAAGTAAAGTCGGCGCGACCTCTTCCGCATACTCGTGGAAGAATTCCATTGGTACGCCATCATGCCCCGGTGCCTTCCCTTTGGGCAATGCTTTGATGGCATCTAGGATGTCTCTTACCGTGAGGTCCCTTGTTAGGCTTGCGTTAGTGTCTTGGGTGACCTTCACTAGGACGTTGTTCCAGCATTCCGCTTGAGCTTCCGCCGTGCCGAGTATATGCGCGTCCGAGGAGTAGAGGCGGGTGTAGTACTTGGTTATGTACTGTGTGAGATCATTCTGGCCCGTGATGGTCCCCGTCTCGGTTTCCAGCTTTCGCAAGAGGGTTTTCTTTTTCCCTATACGATGGAAGTCAAAAAAGGCTTTCGAGCATGTATCCCCATACCTAAGCCAGTTAGATGAAAAGAGATGCCGGTTGCGTTCGATTGAGTTTTGGAAGACCTCCACAAGCTTGCCTTGCAAGTCAGAGAGGATGCTCTTCACTTCCTTGTTTGACAGGTCCCTTTGTAGTTGGATTTCTGCAAGTTGAATTTTTTTGGTGCATGCTCTTACACACGTCCCTTTGGCGTGTTTTTTCTCCTTTGAGAGGCGCGTGTTGCACACCATGACCCTGCCAGTGGCGACCTCTAGCCAGGCTGGCCAGTCCAGGTCATTGAAGGGTGTAGGATGATTCCCGACCCAAGCTTCCAACATCTCTTGCTTGCTTCTTTCGTCGCTCAGGAGAGAGATGTCGAAGAAGCTCGGGGGGTTGCTAGGGGCGTTATGCTGCCCCCAGATCGTGATAATGAGGGGCGAGTGGTCTGAGAACTTTCTCACCGAGGCCACTGCCTCAATTCTCCCTCCCCTTTCCTTTAAGGTTTGGGAGACCATGAACTTGTCGATTTTGGATACAGCTGAGGTTGTTCCTGTCCTCCCGTTGTCATAGGTGAACTCCTTCTTTGATAACTTTCGAAAACTATCCAGGCACCAAGCGTTGGTTAGTCCGTTTCTGAACGTCATGTGGTGCCAGGAGTCGGATTCCCTCCTGTGGATTTGTCTTTCACCAGTTGTGCCTCTACATTCCGTCACCTCTAGGTGGTTGAAATCGCCACCCAGGATGGTGTGATCAAAGTTGAAATCAACTTAGTTAATCCTTCGCCAGAGTTGTGTTCTGTCATTGGAGGAGCGTGGGGCGTATACGTTGATAATGGTTAACGTGCTAATACCAGGTGATTGGAGGGTGATGAACTGTGCGCGGCCTTTGATCAGAGTTCCGTGCGCTGTGATGAGTGGGGCGGTTGCCTTGTCGACCAGAATGGCCATGCTGGCGCTGGTTCTTTGCAAGCATCCCATAGGGATGCCTTCGTTCCAAAAGGATTTGCCCTGCCAGAACTCGATGCCTTTGGCGGAGTCCTGGGTGTCCTCCTTCCCGAGGTGGTGTTCTTGAATGAGTATAATTTGAGGGGGCGTTGGGAGTGAGGCGAACCAAACCTTGATCTCTTTTGGCTTGGTCGTGCCTCCCCTCAGGCCTCTGACGTTGAGGGAGGTTAAAGCGAGGGCCTTCTCAGTCATAGGTGAGTCTGTTGTGGGCAGCCGGTTGGCTGATCGATCCCGGGAGTCGGATGTGGTCACTAGGCGAGGGCTTTTGGTCCTCGCTCTCCGCCTTGTGGTCGGTGTGTATTGGGATTATGCTACCCTTCTGAGAGGTCATCAACATCGTAAGGTCTAGCTTAGTGAACCATTTTTTCCTTGCCGCCTGAGGAGAGGCTAGGATGCTTGCCGTGCGATTTTTGTGTGCTTGGCGGGTCGTGTTCTCCACATCGGTTTTCCTTAGCAGGTTGTGCGCCGGGACGGCGAATTCAACCTCATTGTTCATGCTAGGAATGTGCTCCAGGACCTTCCAGTGCAGGTGCCGCTTGTTTTGGACACTCAGCGCGCTTATTCCCGTGTCAATGTAGGCAAGGATGGTGCATTCCATCCCTCCTCTGCTCAGCTCTTCCTACCATGCCCATTCCAATTGGGGCTGTTCGGTGATTGTGAGTTTGAACCTTAGTATCTTCTCCTCCAGCTCTAACTCTATTCGTTGAATGAGGTCTGCTTAAGCCGAGCTAGGGGACCATTCTTCGTCCGTGGCTTCTGCTGGCCCCGTGATCTTGATGCTCAACGGTAGGCTCGACAAGGCTTGGTTTTTGGAGTGCACCAACGTCTCTCTTTGGGAATTCTTCTCCCTAACTAGGATTGGCTAGATCCTGGTTTTGAAAGGTTCTTTGTTTGGCGGGGTTGGAATGCCAAGAGAGGTGAAAGAGGAGGGGTGGACCTCTTAGTGCATTAGGCCTCTCTTCCCTCATGGTGTGGCCTCCCGTTGCAGGGTGTGGAAGGGAACTGAGTTGCGTCTTGTCTAGGCAAGGCCAATTTGGGAGTGTGTCTCCTTTTCCCTTGAAAGGACCAACCTTCCGTTACTTCCACGTGGGGTTTGTTGTGTCGTTCAGCCTCTCTGTTTCCTTCCCCTGGGCTGGCAAACAGGTTGGCATTCGCCTATGATGTTTGTGTCTATGCTCCTGTCAGCCCTGGGATTCCGAAGTGGAGCTTGGCATTTGGTGTGCGACCTTCTGCTATGGGTTGCTCCGCTTCCAGTTGGGTTTCGCTCTTGAGGTGAGCTGTGGGCTCTAATGGTTTTGACATTTCCTGATCCTTCAGGTCATTACTCGTCGGTCTCCTTTGGCTGGAGACTTGCACTAAGCCTTCCGTATGAGGGTTTGCATGTCGGGCTGGTTGTGAGAAAGCCCGGGAGGGACCCGTAGTTGCCGGTGTGTCAGCCCGCGTTCTATCATTCCTTTTACCATGGGGGTCCGATGAAACTCTTGGGGGCGGGTTTAGTTTACTTACGCGGGCCGCGCCCTGAGCTTCATCTCATGGGTCCAGAACCTCCCTTGTGCTCGCACTCAGGGGAGGGTTGTGTTGCGCTAGTCCTTCTCTAAGTCTGGTTTTGCTCGTGTTGCAAGCTCGGGCATGGTGACCGAATTTGCGACACTTCCTGCACTGGTTTGGAAGGCCAGAGTATAGAATCTTTTGTCGAATTGCGTTTGTGGTTGCTGCTCCTTCCGCCATGGATGGGATTCTAATGAATCCCGCGAGCTTGGAGATATCCTGGACCTCTATCGTTACCATGGGGCCTGCCGGCCTTTTGATGTATGAATCGGCGGCTTCAATGTCCAAGACCTCGCCAAGCTTGCTTGCCATGATGGTAAGAGCTTTTGCATTCCGGAATTGCTCATGCAAGTCTGGGAATTGTACCTTTATCGCATGCGTCAAAGTTTGGCGAAAATCTTGAGAAAGAGAGGTTGAGTCCACTCCATTCTATTGTTGTAAATTTCCTTGTTGTAAGTCCGCTCCATTCTATTGTTGTAAATTTCCTTGTTGTAATGGCTCCCTCCTCGTTCTCAAAGAGGATCAAGAAGTAGCCCCGTGTTAGAAGTGTGGTTCAGGTGTAGGACGTCAGCAAGTGGAGTTTCAGGCATTTGTGCAAAGCTTTGAATGTCGCTCTTCCCCCCAATGTGCATCCGATTACAGTTTTGCGAGCTTTTTTGGCAGCATTGCCTTGCATTTCGATCACCATATCTTGTGGAAATTCCGCTTCTAGTTCCAGACTATAATCTACCGACGATGGGCCTTGGGGATCCGCTCCTGTGGGGGCGGTCGTTCCTGGTCCGCTGCTTGGACGTGTGATCAGAGCTGGGTTGGGAGGAGTGGTTAAGAAGGTGTTCGCTTTCCTTCTTGACTCGATTATCTCACTTGGATCTTTTTCTCCGACGGCTAAGAGGTCCTCTTTCGCTTCCCGCCTTTCGGCGATCGCGCCTCAGTACTCCAAGTTTGGTCCTTGGCCCACCACTACAGAGAACAGTTCTGAAATGCGGGGAAGGGGGAGAGAGTTTTTTGGAGGTACCTGATGTTGAGAGGAGCTTCCAGATGCCCCGGCTACGCCCTTTGCGAATTGCATTGAGACATCTCGATGTCTGATCGGTGAAGATGATCGTTGGCGGCGGCCTTCTTACGATTCTCCATCGTTTCGTGTGGTGGTCGCTTGCGCTTCCTTGCTTGGAGGTTAACATTTCTCCGATTCGCTAAGTGCAGCCGGGTCCGTCGGCGCTTGTCCTGCGTTATTCCCTTTTTTGCTAAGTAGGCTTTCCAGGAGGAGAGTACTCGACGTGGCGGGGGTTTCGCAGGAGTCCTGCGTTGGCAGATTGGAGGATCCATTGGTAGCTGACGGGACCTCCTTGCTTGTCGGAGGGAAGACTTTGGCGCTTCCGCCGCCTCCAAAGCTCGGTTTATTGCTTTTGAATTTTCCGAACTTTAATCGCGTGTCGCACCCAGCTTTTCGTATCCTATAAGCAATCAAAGAGGACTCACTCAGCTTGGAGATCTGCTGATCCTCTGAATCAAAGCAGATTTCCATCTTAACCATTAAGAATCGCTCAAGAAAAAGCTAAATAAAGTTGAAATCGGGCTAAAGAATCATGAGCTTCTCTGATACGCATCCAGACAAAGGAGAGCTCATCGCGCATGGAGCGTCGCAGGGTGAACCCCTCCGCGGAGTAAAGCAGAGAATACTATATGGGGGAAGGTGGTGGCTTCCCCCGAGTCCAGGCCGTGGTGAGTCAAGTGAGTCCAAGGTCGCCCATGGCTTGTCCCGACACCAAAAGGGTGCAGAATGAGTTCTAATCAACTTGTCGTTGGTTTTGGATGCAGGACCATGTAATAACATAATTGTCCTTCTTCCTAGTCTAATCCCGGGACTTCTAACACGCCCCTCTTACCCCCTTTAGTGCTGGAAGTTGGGAGCGGCCCTCAAGTTCCAACTTTCTGCAATTCAACATACTTAGACCCTCAAGTGGGTCTAATAAGGAACTTGGGAGCGCGTCATCAAGATCCGATTGAAGGCTTCAAGAAGCAACTAAATCCATTGCTTAAGACATTAAAATAATCCAAGGTCTCCTTCAAAACTTGAAATACATTTCAAGATCTAATTGAAAACCTTAAGAAATAACTCAAGCCCTTATTTCAAACATTAAAAAATAATCCAAGCTCTTTTTGAAAAACCTAAAATATATTTCAAGATCTGATTAAAAACCTCAAACCCTTGTTTCGAACCTTAAGAAAATCCATGTTCTTGTTATTGACCTGAAATGTACATTTCAATATTTGATTAAAAACCTTGACCCCTTGTTTTAGACCTCAAAAACAATTCGTATTCTTGTTCAAGACCTAAAATACATTTCAAGATTTCATTGAAGACCTCAAGAAAAAAAACAAAACTCAAGCCTTTGTTTAAGACTTAAAAATTAATCCATGTTCTTGTTTAGGACTTAGAACACAAGCTTTGATTGAAGACCTTAAGAAGGAACATATTAGGGTTCAAACGTTAAGGTCATTTCAAACCTTAAAAACATGTCCAAGGTCTTGTTCAAGACTTGTAATACATTAGACTTGGAGGTACCTACACCTTTAATCTTTTGTGATTAACAATGCGATTTGGTTTTCCATCCCCCATGGAAACCCCAATGGAAGAGGTCATGTCATATAAACTTTATATAGGGGTCATGGAAGGTTCAACTATCCTTAGTTTAAATTAGAGAAAAAAGCATAATCTTTCTTCAATTGATAGTTGGGAAGTTCATGCTAGTTTCCTTTTACTTCTAGTTCAATCAAGGCCCTTGGGACAAAAATCAAAATTGTCACAATGTGATGGGTTTCTAACTCCTTGACTCGTTAACTCCTTGTTGGTTTAGGATAAGAATGTAGCAATGGAAAGAGATCGGGGTAGCGGTGAAGTTGGAAAATTTCATGCCATAACGATGAAGATGATGGTTTGGTAGTTTGTGAGTGTCACTTTTGAAGATTATGATGGTGATGGTGATGGTTTATGAGTGACACTTTCATGATTATGATTGCATTCATTCTATCATGTTAGTTTTGGTATTGTCATAATTGAAACAATGATGGTTACCTCTAAAGTGTTATTTGTGGAGTTTCTCTTTGCAATTTCAAAGATATTTGTGTGTGTGCAAGATGTGTAGGAAAAGAATCAAGATGCTCTAGGGTAGAAATGCCTATCACCAAATGCCCACCTATTACCAAACACACGTTTTGAGCATTACCAACCCTATGACAAATTAAAATATTCACATATAAATGTACATTTTTAATCCTAATATCAAACAATTGGTAAAAGGAAAATAATTTTTGGTCTTTCCATTTAATTGTCCGTGGATAGGGAACAAACATTTGGTCATGGGTGTGATCCCATTTGATTTTAAACAAATATTGCGTTATTTATAAATTAAGGTTGTTAGTTGTGGGGGTGAGGACTTTTGGCATGTCCACCCTCCATGCACACAAATAATCAATGGGGATACAAAGATGGGTTGGTAAGTGTTTGGAAATAAATGCTTTTAGGTTCAAGATTAGGGTTGACAATGTTCAATGTACAAATGTGGGTGCCCTAATTATAGGGAAGGGTGTGGGACATTTCTAGATTATTGTGGGGGTTGGGATTATTAAGTGTTTGGTGAAAGGACTAACATAGGTCAAACTTGTAAACATGTGTAATTCATTGTGGGGTAAGGACTGTTCAATTGCGTGGCAAGAGAAACCCACCCCTTACTTTGGATACCTAATCCCTTATAACTTTTAAAACTTTCTTGCCAAAAGTTGCACACATGATATTTAAAGATTGTTTAAATATGTTAACATTTTGTGCTTTAGCTTTTCACTATCAAGAGAGAAAGCATGTCCAAATTCTAGAACATGTTGAACAAGAATTACAAAGTTTTTTTGAGTTTTTTGTTCCTAGTGCTATAAGGTTAAGGTTTTTGTTCTATTGAAGGCAAGTTAGTTTTAACAAAACAACAATTCAAGAAATAAAAGTATAGAAGGAAATTGAATGCAACAAAAAAACATATTAGAAGGTAAAAGTAAAGAAGGAGACTGAGGCCAATAAAGTTGTATTTCATGCAATGAAAGTAAAATAAAAGATTGCATATTTAGAATTAAATCCTACATCTGATGAGGCCATATTCTCATGCATAGATAAAGTTTACATCGAAAAATTTAGCAAGGATATATACTATTTTTGGGTTGTTAAATCTATGAAAAGTTTTTTGGTTCAAAGGAGAAAGGAAAATCACAAGTAGTGGGTAGTAGCAAAGTTGTGTAACCAAATATTCATTCCAACTGCCTACATAGAAACCACAAATGAAAACTTGGTTTGGTTAGATTTTGAAGGCTAGTTCAATTTTATTTCAGATGTTGGAAAAAAATATATATGCACAAGTTATTTACCTTGAACTAATTGATGTTTTATATTCATGGTCTAATTTCAAGAAGAACGGAGGCATACCTCTTGTCAATAATGCATGAATACCTCCAATTTGGTGGAGGCTTGGTTCTGGGGGGTCCAACCAACCATGAACTTCAATGTACCATGAAGGAGGAAGAACAATGTGCTAGATTAGTTAGTATTTAATAAAGAAAATATGCCTCCTCAACTTGAATCATAACCACCAAATAAGTCAATAAAGGTTATTAGGTAACTAACTGGTCCAAGAGGCAATTGGAAAACTGAAGATTTAGAAGAGGCCATGGACACAATTGAAAGAAGGTTTATGTTGTTGAAAAAAGTAAGTTGGTATTGGAACATACCTTTCACAAGCCTATTAGACCATCTCATCGACAAAATTATGTTAAGAAAATGTGACCCACTTGGAGTTTTATTAGTTGATGAAGAGGCAATTGTTGAATGGGTATTTGGCATGTAGGATTGTAGCTTGTTAATATCCTTACATCAATTGAAATTCAATGTGGCAGAATTAACACAAACTCGTGCAACATCATTCAAAAATGGCATTTCTAGAACCCCATGGTGGTGTTGGTTTAAGTGAAGGCACCTTGAAATATCCATTCGCATGGCAAAATGATTGGATATTTATAGGGCACAAGGACTAACCCCAGCTACATGCAATCATTTTTATGAAAATTTACAATCACTATACAACAAACACAACTATCCTCCATACCACATATGGAATTATGAAGAAATTGGTATTTAGGTTGATAGGCAATCTAGTGCACGAATGTTTACAAAAAAGGGATCACAACAAGTTTATAGCACAATATGAAAATCAAGGGAATGGATGATAATCAATTATGCAATAAATGTAACTAGAAGCGTCCTTCCTAGCTCTTACATTTTCAAAGGTGAAAGGATGAGAGGATTACATTCAACAATGTAAGCCAAGGTCTTGTATGGCAATGCAAAAAAAACATGGATGACATGTTATTTGTTCAAACAATTTCTTTCTTTCTTTATTCGATTAGTACTAGGAAGTTTATTTCAACACAATAGGCACCTTTTAATTCTAAACGGACATGGATCACATGTTATTTTAAAAGCAATTGAACAAACATATGAAATAAGGTTAAATATGATTACCTTTCCATCCCACCCTCCCACACTCTACATCCTTTGGATGTCAACTGCTTTAGGGCACTCCAATCTATTTTTAAAAAGGAAAGAGATGAAAACATGTTTAGGAACAACCATAAAGAGCCAAACAAGGTGACATTAGCAAGTTGGGTGGATAGAACATTCAATTAATCGCTATCCAAGCAAAACATCAAAACATGGTTCAAAATCACAATGATATGGCTTTTAAACCCTAGGGCAATGGACAACCGAAGTAGACCTAGCAAATTGTATACAATAGGACAGATCAAATGATGAAGATGGACAATTAGAAGGAGCAGTAGATGCCAACCAATGGGGCAAAGATAAAGTTGCAACATAACTAATTAATTTCGTTATTAATTTGCAAAATGAAGGTGAATCTACCCAAGATGATCCTATGTTGTCAACAACATGATACTATGTCCATGAACCTAGATATGAACATGCTACAACAAGAATTCAAAGGTTAAGTGAAACCAACATGGAAGTTGAAGTTGTTTGCTTTATTAACCCTACCCAAAAAGTAGTAATCAAGAACTAGAAGTTGAAGCTAACTTTGCCCAAAAATTAGTAGCTAAAATAGTTGAAGTCCAAAATGCAATAGCCTAAACTTCCCAAGTGCTCCTTATTGCCAACATGTTGTTGTTACCAAGCTTGCATGCAAGAATAACAAGAGGGACAAAACCATTAGTAGACTACTATAAGTCTCATGTTGTTACATCAAAGCAATATTTGAACATTTTAAAAAAACTATGTAAAAATAAATAGCAAATAAAGAAATGGAAATTAGAGGGTAGGAGAAGGAAGCCATGACCACACAACAACAACTACATTAGTCAATGCAAATATCATGAGGATCAAAAGGTAGGTTGAGAGACAAGAAAGAATAATTTTCAATAATGCTTAATCTCTTGCAAATGTAAAGGAAGTGGGAGATAAATTGCATAGGTAGTTACAACTGATGTGTTAGACTAGGTACCTCTTTCCAACAATTTGAATTTTGGTAACATAACACCATAACAAAGGGAGGCTAGAGCAAAAACAAAAGCTCAAATGTTGGCTAGGAAACGTGTTATAGTAGGAATGTACCAACCAATTGTTATAGGATAACATGAACTTCTTGTAGGAATGCAACAACAACAACTAGGAAAGCAAGAAGTTTAGTTAGGAAGGTAACAATTGGGAGAACAACAACCACTTGTAAGAAAACATGAAGAGCTTGATCTTGCTACCAAAAATGCATCAACTAATCTTTAAATAACATGGGTGGAGATGGGCAAAGATGATAATATATGACATAAACAAGTTTTTTGAGATCATAAGAGCAAGTTTTTGAAGAGGATCACATCAAGTGCTTGGAAGAAGGGAACACAATAACAAAAGGATTAGGAGGTAGTAATCTTTTGGGAAAAGGGACACACAAAGCAAGTTTTTGGGAAGGTTAAAAATAGGGCAACAACTTTTTAGGAAGGCTAAAAATTAGGCAACAATTGGAAACAATACAAGAAACAAAATAACAACATTTGGGAAGGTTGGAACAAGGCAACAACATTGGGCAACAAGTTTTTAAATTGGGAACAAGGCAACAAGTTTTTGGGAACATACACACACGTGCATGCAAAAAAATCATAAGAAGAAAAGAAAAACATGTTAAAAAACCATAATTTTTTTTCAAAAAAGGATAGACAAGCTTAGTTGTCGTTCTTCCTTTGAGACAACAAAAGACTACAATACAACCTAGCTTTGCTTGTTTTGTACTAGTGAGAGATGCTACTAGAGCAAGGTCACAAAGAAGGACAAGAAGAGCCTTCTAGATAGCTTTCCAAAGCTTGGAAGAGAGAGCTTTGGAGATGTTGGAAATGAAAAGAGAACACCAGATTTCAAGGGTTGTAAAGTGACGACACCTCCAACTACTCACTCAGTTAGGGTTACCTGTTCAATGTTTTAGGGTTAACAAACTATTGCATTCCTAAGACCGTAAATCAAAAACCCTTTTTTCAAGTTTTGATCATAGTTGTTAGTGTATGATGAACCATTTTGAATAAGAAGTTGAATGTTTTTAGCATTCATCTAATTTAATTATAAGTGAGAACTTGACATGTGTCAAGTTCACATTTTTCATCCATAGGTGTGCATGTGTTTGTTCATCAGTGGTTTTAATGGTTGATAAGATTTGCATA
>Ga0116226_10005045_pt1 | contig 11751 bp, 6 predicted proteins | sample S1TSphfallax_FD_89692 | JGI IMG/M metagenome (GOLD analysis project Ga0116226, IMG submission 89692) | Host-associated microbial communities from peat moss isolated from Minnesota, USA - S1T2_Fa - Sphagnum fallax MG | ecosystem: Host-associated > Plants > Peat moss > Unclassified | place: USA... | reverse complement strand
TGTCATTCATGAAGTTCTTAGGACAATGAATGTATTTGCAATCGTTAGTTCCGTCCCTTGTACCCAAATCAAACAAGAGGAAAATCATGATAACCCCTCCAAGCAACTTGTCAAATTGATGCACGTCCAAAATTCATCAGTTCATAGAATATTTCTTGCATGGATCTATGCCTTTGATGTTGTGGAGTGGAACAATCAATGAGGGAATTACCTTCATGCCCATCAACAACAAACACAAATGGTTGTTGCATAATAGGGAAGTTGGGTCTTCACACAACAGATGAAATTATAAATGAATGTTTGACCATAGGCAGGTGATTAATGATGGGCAAATATACCCTAATGGGTACCACAAGAAAAAATAAAATTAAGCATTTTGAAAAAATAATGTTGGACATAATATGTTTTTCAAAATAGTCACCTTTCACGAAGGAAAAAATGACAAGTTATAAAATGCCTTTGAATTACACTACAAAAATCTTATAAGGATTTTATGTTTCATGTAAACCCCCAACATGAAAGTGTTCCCCAAATAAGGAGCATAGGACAAAGCAATATTCAATTCCAACCTTACATTTTGGGAATGTCCTCCACCCGTGCACTTTACACAATGTAAAGCAAAACCTATGTAAATCACAAGATGTAGGAGCAAGAAAGGCATTCTTACCCCTACTTCTTAAAAAATGGAAGATCTTACACCTACAAGTAAACATAAAATAATACCTCCCACTTTTAAGGACTAGGTGAATGAAAAATCACATGTGAACTAAATCTGCAATTTTGACACTTGAAAAAATAGGACAATAACTATTCCAAAAGGTTGAATGTAAATTCAAAGTCAAGCTTTTGCCAAAGAAAAATAAAATGTGAATGTTTGTGTTTTTGGTGTTGTGTTTGGAAATTGATATGGGTTTGGATTTATTATTATTACTCTTTTTGGTGAAAGCAACTTTAAAACTCTAGAAAATGTAGTTTGTTTTTGTTTTTTTTTTTCAAGTTTTTTTTGTGTTATTTGTTTTAGTCTATGGCATCTCCAAGTAGCATTTCTTTTACTATTGATTTTTCACCAAATACCTACCAATCACAAAGGGCTGCTACCTCTAAGCCTGAAAAAAAGGGCAATAAATATGTTAAATTCGCCCAATCACAAGATAGGTATCTCACAATTTGCAAGGGTGGCCATCTAGGAATGATAATTGTTGCCATCAAATGGCACTTCATTTCAAAATGGTGAACCGGATTGTTTCACTTTAGGGTTAGGGGTTCATCGGATTCCTTCACTAGAGGATTATTTTTTTGCCATATCTTTGACATCAAGAATCATTGATGAGTTTTTTCTTTTGCTATTTCCAACAATTATTTTGCCATATTTTCACACCGTGCTTTGATAAACCTCACCAATGCACTTGCATATTAAGTGCCATTCTCTTGAATGTTCTTGTGAATGTTGGAAGTTGGAAGTTTGGACTTTAAACTTTGGGTCATGGCTAGACACTAGACTCTAGGCCCTAGGTTGACGGGTTTGAACTTTGAAGAACTTAAGCAAGGATGGTGGACTATAAACCCTAGACTAAAAACTTGAATGGTTAAGGCTCAAGAAAATTGGATCCTAGGATTTGGAGTAAGGAGTCTAAGATTATGGACATTGGAACTTGGGATTCAAGAGATTAGATTTTGGAGTCGATTATTGGAATTGAGATCAAGTTGTTGTTATGCAACAAAAATCAAGATACATTTTTTATTCCTAAGCTTTCTTGAATCATCCAAAGCCCAGTGCCCACAAAGCTTAGAGTTTTGGAAAGTGGAGTTCACAATGCACATTTAATAAACATCTTGTTTTCTTGTTTATCATTTGCATTTTGGGCTTGCAATAGTTAGTGCATTTGTTTTTTCTTTGGAATTGTAACATCTTTGCAGCATTTGGACTTGGGTTTGTAAGTTGTGGCAACAAGTTTTTTTGCTTGTTTTTTGTTTAGGGTTTGCAACATTCAAACCTAGGCTTGTAAGTTGTGGTAGCAACAAGCTTGTATGCAAACACTTTTTGTTCAAGGTTTGTAACAGTTGAAGTTAAACTTGGGTGTGGCAATAACAAGCTTCTCCGCTTGCTTTTTGTTACAACTTTGCAACTTTGCAACAATTAAGCCTGGACTTCTAAGTTGTGGCAACAATAAGTTTCTACACTTGCTTTTTGTTTAACATCAAGCTTGTGTGCAACAATTTTTTGTTTAAGGTTTGTAGTGGTTGGTCTTGGGCATGGCAACAACAAGTTTGTGCACTTGTTTTTTTTGTAGTTTTGTAACTTTGTAATAATTAGACCCAAGTTTGTAAGTTCTAGTAGTAGCAAGTGATGCATTTGCTTTTTGTTTAACAATAAGCTTGAATGCAAACATTTTTTGTTTCGGGTTTACAACAATTGGACTAGGGTGTGGCAACAAGAAGTTTTTGTGCTTGTGTTTTGTTGCAGGTTTGTAACTTTGCAACAATCAAACCCAAGCTTGTAAGTTGTGGCAACAACTTTATGCACTTGATTTTTGTTTAAGACTTGTAACATTTAGACTTGGGCTTGTGGGAATAACAAGGTTGTTGTGCACTTATTTTCTAATGTGGGCTTGATGCATTAACAAGCTTTTATAAGTACATTCTATCAAGTGCATTAAAGGTTTGTAGCATTCAAACCTAGACTTGTGCATAAGCTTTTTTTGTTTGTTTAAGGTTTGTAACATTTACTTGTTGCTTTTGTGTTATTCCTCACTTGTGCTTGCATCAACAATTTGTGGGTTTTTCATTTTAGGGTTTAGTAAAAGTTTTGATGTTTTCCACACTTTGAAGTTGTTAGCATTTTATTATTGTTCACTTATAAGTTGTGTGCATTATGTACATTGGTTGTTTTCACACTACAACATTGTTTATGACATTATGTGCTACTCACCTATCAAATCTACAACTTGTGTGCATATTGTCCTATTATCTACAACTTATAGTTTACAATCATTTCACTTCTATTCATGGCACCTATACAACTTTCTAAGGATTTCAAACATTTTGTTTTTTTCATCGTGTTTATGTTGTTCTTACCTTAGGTGTCAGTTTTAACCATATCCATGAAATCAATTACATCATGCTTGATTTAACCAAAACAAATGTTGACACTAGAAGAAAATTGTGTATTTTCGACTAGTCTTTGTGACAAAATTTTAGTCGCAAAAGACATTTTGCAACTAAAATCCCTTTAGTCACCTAAGACAAGTCGCATGTGATAAATTAGTCGCAAATGACAAAGGCTATTGTATGAAAAAAAAATCAACAAATACATTTCATCCTTTGATTACATTGTATATGTATTGTCACATGCGATTAGGATGCAACTATTTTGGTCACAATTAAGGGCAAATGACGTGTTGGCGCTTCGTGAAGACTTGTGAAAGGCCATCATTGATTGTCAACATTTGTTTCTGTTGCAAGTGTTGTAGAGTGGTGTTTTGTGATGCAAAGGTTGTGAATGGTGCACCCTTTGTTAAACTAGTTGAAGCCCCTTTCACCAAACTTGCAAGTACACACTAACCACAACCCCCAATCTTTGTTCAATTATGTGTTCATTTCAAGATTTCTATTAAATAGTTAAGAGATTAATTTGCAATTGAAGATGAATAAAGTTAATAACACTAAAGATAGTGTGTAAACAACCAATGCTACTACCTTTCATGGAAAGATCATTTGTAAGTTGTTAATTGACAAAGTGGTTATTAACTAGTTTCACTTAACTACTAGATTAATTATTTGACTAATATTTGTGCATATTTTTGCAACCTCCACACATTTCTTTTGATGTCGAATTTTTAAAAAAAATGTTCAAGTTGTGGGGTTAAAGGATGCATGCCTACATGATTGTCTAGGCTTGGTGTTGTTTTAGATCATTAATGGTGTTTGCCACATGGATTCAATAATTTGCACCAAAACAAACAATTATGGTAGGGAGGAGAGGTTTTAGCAAAGGTTCTATTTTTGGTTCCATTTTGTACCCATCAAACAACATTTCAATGACATGCATCACAATATTTGACCCACAATTCTATTAGAACAAACACATGTTAATGGTGAACATTTCATCTCAAGCAATGATTGTCTACAAATAAACATTATGAAGTCTTACAAAAGTTTAAATCATGGTACACAACTAATAACCTACTAGAAAATTGTTGGAAGGTTTTCATCACAATATGCCTTGTGATACAAAATTTTGTCTTATCAACAAGTTGGTTGCAATATGTTTTGCAAATGTCAATTGACCACAATGTTGTGCTTATAGTGTTATGAATTTGCACACGAGTTCAAAAAGGATCAACCTTACAAATCACCATACAAAAAATCCAAATTTAATGAACAATGTGGGCAATGTGAGCAAAACGAAAATCTGGAAAAAACCCTATTTTATTTTTGGGTATCTAGTAAGCACTCATGTTCTTGGCCACATTAAATGAGAGTTTTATGTGAATCCATGGGCAATTGCTTAAAGTGAATTGTAACACCTATACATGAAATTCTTGAAGGTGAATCCACAAATTGAACATCATGATTTTGTGTTATTTTTTGCATATTAACTTTCAAGAATAGACCAATCTTCATGGTTGAAGATGTAGTCAAAATCAAAATAATTTTATTACAACAAAAAAACAACCATCACCTAAGAAGCCAATGTCAAAGTCCATTTGGGTGCAGTGCAATCACATCCAACAAGCTAGAAAAGGTGTCAAATTGCAAAGAAAAACAATCAAAATTGAATAAATATTTATGTTTTACCATTTATAGCCATGGCAATGGTGGCAAGTTGTTACTTTTTCATTCAAACCAAAAATCCATTTGATGAAATTTTAAGTTTAAGCTTTAATTCGGGACCTCTAAAAGTGAACACCTATGGCATTAGACATGAGTCAATTTTATAAAGGACTATCAAAAGGATTCATATAATAAAACACATTTGATGGGAAAAAATTTAAGACTGATAAAAACCTATTAACCACTTTGAAAAATCATTCACATCATAAAATACGTGGAATTCTAAAACTTTAAAAATTCAAAGCTAACTAAATTTGGGGATTAATAAGAAGAAAAAAATATGAATTATCTCAAAAAATTCCTAGAATTAGAGATTTATCAATAGGTAGAGCAGTTCCGATACGCAACCAAAAAGCTACTGCAATTAAAAAAACCATTGTAGCTATTGGACGACGAAAAGGACTTTGAAATTTATTAACATTTTCTAGGAAAGGTATTGTCAATAATCCCACGAATATTGCAACCAATAAAAAAACACCTAATAACTTATTAAAAACTATACGAAATATCCAAAAAATAGGAAAAAAATACCATTCAGGTAATATTTCCAATGGAGTTGCAAATGGATTTGCTAGTTCACCAATCATTAAGGGTTCTAGAATTGCTAGTCCAAAATTGATCCAAAATTTTAAAACTTTGAAAGTCTTTTACCACACATAGATGAGGTATAATCTACATGATGTGTTAAGAAAAGTTTTAGCTTATTATAAAAGAAAAAAGAAAAAAGTAAAAAAATGAATGTTTGGTTATGATTTTAAATTGTTATCATTTTTATATATAGAACACTAAATTTATAAGGAATTATGACATTTTCAAATTTTCATATTTATTTTTAAATGATAAACAAAAAAACATGTCATGTACTGGGAGAACTATAAGCATTTATTATAACAAATTGTAAAAAACATTGTTCCAAAATTCATTCGTATGAAAAAAAAAATTATTGGAAAAAAAACATGGAATCCTTTTCTAAAGTAATAATGTTGGCTCATTGTATCTTGGGTGCACCCATTTTAATCCCATCCATGACCATAATATAAGGTAACATGCAATTGCACAAATCAATTTGTATTCATTATTATTAAACATGTACACCCAATAACAAGATTACTTTTAGCTTCTTTGAAAGATGTGGATAGTAGCTTATGTTCATTCCACAAGGACTAGTAGATGAACAATTCACCAACTTTTTAAGTTTTCAAAGTTTTTTACTTGACAACAAATGTGCACCATTTGTTGTTTTCCTAATCCAAATGATCTTGATGCAAGATAAGAACAAGGTTGGGCTTACTCACAATTAAGGTTCCAAAAAAAGGGAAAAAATATTCCAAGATTTTTGTGGGGCTACTTTTTGCAAATAACATTTACTTGAAACAAATATTAAGTGAGAAAAAATGAATAATCCAATTTAAAATAATTCATATGAAAATGGTGAGTTTTCACATTCATACATAATTGTGTAAAAATATTTTGGTTTATAGCCATAAATGTAAAAACTCCTAAAAAGTCCCAAAATGAATTTCAATGGACAACCAAACATCTTTTTTGGCAAGATTGTTTCATGCACATTTGACCTACATTTAAAGCTAGACATTTTGAACCTATTGAACATTATTTTTTTGCCAAATGGTTAAAAAAATGAGTCTTTTGCATTATAGCCCTTTCTTTCAAAATTTTAAGACTTTTAAATTTTTGTATCATTTGGTTTTTCATCCAATGAATATGTACTTTTATAGAAGGGGGCATGTTTGTTATACAAAAAGTTTGAAATCAATTGTATGACTATATGCATTCCTTTTTATTCCTTTAAAAAATGAAATTTAAACATTTGATATTGTTAATTTATAAGACTCAAAATGACATTTAAATAGTATCCAAATTATTTTAAAATATTTTTATTAATTTAATAAAACTTCAATTTATTTATTGGCATACAACAATCCACTACAACTATAATAATGTAAGATTAAAAAAATCCAAAGTTGTTTTAAATGTAGTCTTTTAAATACAAGTCATTCCTTTTTGGTATCCCAATCGTGAATACACTTGGTTATGAATTAAAAAGTATGTCCCTTTTTTCAAGCACATCAAAATCCCAAAGTTTGGTTACATATCAAAGACCTTATAACATGTTGAACTTTACGAAGATTATCTTAAAAAAAATAGGCTTTAAGAGGTACAAATGTTCCTTTGACGACCAATTTCATGAATCATGACAATTTCTTTAAACATTTAAAAAACTTTCCATGGATTTCTATGAATTTGATTTCAATAAATGTTGAACACACAATCATGAATACATTTAAACTAGAAATGCAAAATTTAGCAAAAGTCTATATTGGGGAAAATCTAAGTGATTTGACATTTCTAGCTATGGAAAGGTGAAATTGTAGGAAAAATGCATTCATGGTTTCTAAGTCTAAGAAAATTGTACTTCTTCCAAGACACAAAATGGAAATTCTAACCTTTGGAACCATGGGCATTTGCAAATTCCCTTACATTACAACCTCCACACCTTGAACATCCATGCTGGCATACAAATGAACATCACCTATCATTTTGTTGCCTTCTATTACCATGCTAATTATTGATTACAAATGTGAGAATTTCTAGCCAAGATCCACACTTTTGTTTGTCATATTCTTTCTCCATATCTCAACAATTCAATGTCACAAAAAAAAATTCATTGTTGCCATTCATTCAAAACTTGTGATCAGATGCATAAATACTTGATATTGTAAGTAAAAATTAATGCAATTTTTCAATTAAAAAAGTTATATTGTTTCATTGACACCCATACTTCAAAGTTTTTTTATGACAATATGTTGTTATTTTTATCAAAAATGAGAAAAAAACTATTTTTTGGATTTTCTCAAGAATGAGATTTAGATAAAAAATTTAATTTACAAAAATCTCCAAGTTCTATACAATGGGTTTCTTTTTAAAAAAAAATTGATGTTGACACATTGGCAATCACCCACAAAGAAATTTAACCATGTTTGGCTATAGACCAATTATGAGAGTAAACATTTATTGGCCCTACCCACAAGGAAGAGCTTATGCATATGTGTTGGATTTGGGGATAAAATTTTGGCTCAACCTTGAACCATTGTGTGAGTGACATGTGGACATTCATCTACTCATATAAGATGGATGGGCAGTTTCCATCATGCACTTGGATGAAAAATTTTACATCCAATATTGAAAGTTTTTGGTTTAACTTCAAACTCACCATACAAGGTAGAATCATGACATGATGAATTGCTTGTTTACTGATGAAGGCTTTACTAAAATTTGGCATAATTGTCTCAAGTGAGTGCCTTATTTTGATAATGCCTTTGAAGGCAGTAGTCCCAAATTTTGATAACACCCCCATCCATGAACCTTACTTACTATGTAAATGTACGAAGAACTTTGTTCAAGAAATACATGTTCTTGCCTTGTGTTTTATCTTTTGTTAACCTATCTTTTTAGTATTTATATAGATAGTTTTTTAAAAAGTTTTTGTTTTTTACATATGAAGAAGAGGTTGCCAATGTTGAAAAGGTAATAAACAAATGTTAGGGTTTGTGCACACCCCTCATTAAAATGAAAGAAGGATGTGTTAAAAGGTCCAAATTCTTCTTATTTTATTCTTTGATTAGAAAGGTGAAGTAAAAACATGTTGAGGGAGCTAAAATAAAACCTTAATTTGACACAAACATGAAAGCATAACACTTTGATGCAGAAAGGCACACATAGGACATATAAAATGGGTGCAAATGCAATAACATGAACCACACCCGCCCCTTTGGGATTGCTTTTTAGACTATTTTATTCTTGGAGTATTCCACATAAATTTTTAATTAAAAAAAAAATCATGATAATTTTCTTTATAGTATTTTGATAAGCCTTGCATTAAAAATTTTGTCAAATTTTGTCATTTAGAAAGAAAATTAAAGTTATTAAACATGTTTTTTTATTGTTTAAAAACATTGATTACAATGTTTTATTAGTGTTTTTCATTTTTTTTTATTCATTTGATTAATTTCAAATTTATTCACAAGTTCCCATGATATATTATGAATGTTTTTATATAAGTAAATCCTACAATTTCAAAATGAAATGAAATTACATTTTCAATAACACGAAACATCAAGCACTAATTACATTTGTTATGGTATGTGTTACCATGATTGCACCCACATTGGTACTTCCCATTCTCCACAATGAGTTCAACATTAAATTGGCTTGAGATGAAGAGGCAAACCTAAGACTCCTTGATCTTAAACTCCCCATCTTTGACATCTGCAAATCTACTTAACATAATTTAACTTACTATAAATTGCAAACAAAACACCATAACGCTCCCAATGTCCCTCTTTGGACCTATTACACCTTGAGTCCTTGGAAGGATGTCACTTTCAAGATTTTGTAGATGATAGAAAATCCAAATTCCAAAAATAAAATTTTCCCCAAATGTGGAGAGAATTTGAGCAATTTTGAATGGGATAATGCCAAGGGTAAGGCAACAAAAACAATCTTACTTGCTCATGGGTGGTTGAAAGGCTCATAGTTGGGATTCAGGGGCAATTCAAAGGGTTTAAAGGTGGTTATAGGAGGGTGAAACATGGTTCAAAGGCAACATTGCCCTTGCCTTTTGCATGCCATAAAAAAATGGGCACAAGAACCCTTTTTTTTAAAAGGCATCGTTTTTGTTGTTGCTTGCCCAACATTATCCCAAAAAAATTTACTTCACCTCTCATGTTTTTTTTATGGGAGAAACACAAAGAGATAAAACAAAATTTTGTGTAAGACGTTATCCACCAAAAGTTCATACATTTGAAATTTTTCGAGATTTCAATGGTTGAAAATTTGTTTTAAAAAAGAAAAAATTGCCAAATTGCTATATTTGGTTCCAATAAGTAGGGGAAAACATAGAAAGATATAACAATTGTGCTTCATATCAAGTTTATAGCCAAATTTGATTAAATCTTTCTAAGGATGATTGCCATTTTTGTACGTTCTCCTATGGAGGATCACCACTTAAGCTCCATAAAAAAATTCCTAAAAACCTTGATGGGCTTCTGGTAATGTTTACTATATCCAAAATAATGTACATATTATTTTCTTATTTGCATTTATAAACATGAAATCAATCAAATGTCACCACATTGTGATTAGTTAATCAAAGACAGTATATATATATATATATATATATACCCATTTGAAGACCAATGTAAGTTGTGCACACTAATTTACAAGTCTTAACCTAATTTCACACTATGTGAAGCTTCAACTTCATCAATTTTATGCTTAATTTAGTCTAGGAGTTTGGGTTGAAAAACTTGGGACCAATTCTATGCATTTTTGGCTTGTTGTTTGGCTCGAAGTTATTAATAAATGTTAAAACATTGACATAAGATATTAGTATATGTTGGAACATTGGCCCCAAGGGTTGCAAATTGGCTTCCCAAATTCGTTGCTAGCCTTTTTTAAGCCTTGGGGCCAATATAAGGCCATAAAGTTCAACATTTATTAGTAACTTGGGGCAGATTGAAAAGATTTTTAAAATTTAAGCTTGGACTCCTAATCAAAAGCCCTTGGGGCTGATTTCAACTTTTATACCAATAGGAATGTTTGATCTAAATTGAACCTTGGCCTTGACTCCTTGTGTAAAATGGGCATTGATATATATATACTTAAAAGCAATTACCAAATTGAAACTGGACATCAATTCAATTGGTGTTTATCCACCATTAGATCACAATAGGCTTCTAGTTGGCTTCTTTTGTGTTGCACTATGAGACAATGTAACACCTAATGGAATCTGGCTTGTTCATTAAGGTTCGATGTGTGAAAGGGGTGTTGATGTCCATGTCCATGTGCTAGAAAGTATAACCATATTTTGTTTTTTATGTTTTAGTTTGGAGAGGAACTGATTCATGGAGCTAAGGATGATGATGTTGCAAATTAAAAAGAATGAAAATTTGGGGATGTGCATAGGTGTTCTCTTATTTGTTTGTGTGTGTGGTTGTAATGAGTTTGATCATGGAGTTGGGTGATGGTAAATGAAGATAAAAAGGGAGTTTTTTTGGGAGCTAACTATCAATCTTTGAAGGCTACAATTGTTAGGATGTTTTTGATGCTCAAATTGTTTTTGTTGTCAGTTTGTGAAGGATTGAATGCCCATGTTTCTTTTTTGCAAATATTGTTCACTTTTCTTTTTGAAACTTTTGCTGTGCATTAGAAGGAATAAATTAGTAGTTGCATTGTCTTGTGTCTTTAATTGCATTCCAATAGAGAGGATGATAGGTTTAAGGGGGTCAAGTAGCTAACCTAGGTGTTGTTTCTTGGCCATGTTTGGTATACATGGTCAGTTGTGTATATTGCCCCACACAAAAAGAGGTTCCCATACCTAAGGGATTTGGGAGCTTTGAGTTGGGTGCCTGTTTCGAAAAAAAGGGAATTTTGTGTTTCTAAAAACAATTTGTGAACTATTGAGGTTTTAAAACTTGTTGGTGTCATTCTAGGATGTGGTGTCAATGACTATATCTATTTCAATTTGGGATTTGGAAAAAAAATATTAAAGAAGGATGTGACATATATCTATCTTGAGGGTAAAATCACAATCAAAGGAGCCACCCAAGTGAGTGGACATTCCTTAAAACTACATTTTTGTATGTTTAAAAGATCACAAGGGAAACATAATAGTTTGGATTGTCGTAAAGTTTTTTGGAATATTTTCCATTAATTACAAAGTTTACATGTTCAAAGATTGACACAAATCAAAAATGTTTTTGCATGTTCAAAGCACTCAAACCTCGAAAATGGATAGTCCTTGTTTTTTCAAACGTCCTTTTTTCTACCAAATGTGCACCATTCCTTTTGAAAATTGGAGAGGATCTTAACATTGATGATTAAAAAAACAAAAGGGAT
>Ga0116226_10005044_pt1 | contig 11753 bp, 8 predicted proteins | sample S1TSphfallax_FD_89692 | JGI IMG/M metagenome (GOLD analysis project Ga0116226, IMG submission 89692) | Host-associated microbial communities from peat moss isolated from Minnesota, USA - S1T2_Fa - Sphagnum fallax MG | ecosystem: Host-associated > Plants > Peat moss > Unclassified | place: USA... | reverse complement strand
TTTAATTTGAATAAAACCATCATAACCATGTGCATTGCAAACTATGGAAATGTGTACATGTAATATAATGATTTTGGCTTATAAACTCTTGTTACCTATTTCAAAATAATTACTTTCCCTAGAGGTCAACTGGATCTTAAATATACATTAACTAGGTAGGATAAAAACAAGGCAAGTTTACAATATGCAACAACCTAATATGTTATTCTAAAAGGTACAAGACAAAAGTTACCACACATGGGTAAGGCATATGTATGTATGTTTGTGTATATATATGTATATACCATCTCAAATTTCATGGTAAAAGGACTTGATCTTCACACTAGTCCATACAATGTTGGGCAAGTATATACTTTGTTGACTAGTATATGACATGACATATATAATAATATTGAAACCCAAATTATTGTGGTTTTTTATTTTGAAGGTATTGGGTCAATATTTAGACTAAAACAATAAGCTATATTATTTCCATAACCAATTAATAACAAGATGTTGTAGACTGCTTTTAATGTTCATTATTAATTGCATCTTATCCTTGCATAATTTGTATGAATCATGGAAATGAATATAAGGATCATGGTTTTTATTTTCAACTTTCAAAAATAGGTATCATGGCTAAGAGGGAACATTCATCATGGCTTAAATAGCTAGTTTGGTGAAATGTTTGTAGGGGGGTAGGTGACTTGATTATTTACTTTAAAACATTTGGTGATTAAAAAAATTATTTATGAAATGATTGGCTATTTTAAAATGTGCAATGGAATTTCATTTGACTACGTATGTTTGGTATTCGCTTGTTGAATATTGATTTGTGGGAATTGAACCCTTAAAGGGCATCAAAGGAACCCACCAAGACCTGAAGGAATAAAACACATCGAACATGAAAGTAGTGTTAGGGTTCACAAAATGTGAGAATAGATTTACTTGTCCAAATTTGGTTGTTCCCATAAAACTTAGGCTAGCTTCATCAAGTTGTTCACTTCTTCCAAGAATGATAACGAGATTGACAACTTGTATAAAACCTCAATATCACATAGTAATTTTAAGTTCACCTTGGCATAATTGTTGTTAATATTTAATTTAGAGTCATCTTGACCACTAAAATGCAATGTTCATTCAACACCCTCTTTGAAAGTTCTAGCAAAGAAATCCACCTTGTTTTGATTTTTTTAATGATTTATTATCTTGAATTTCCATGATCTCAACAAGCTTGATGAATTCCAAGTGCCTTTTAGGGCTCTTGTTGAAGTAAGCATATAAGGTTTGGACTATGTTCTCCGAGTTATAAACCATGTTCAACTTACAGATAACTTGTATGACAAGATTAGATTGATGGGGCATACAATGGATGTTTTGCATGTCAATAGCATAATTTGAATTTGTTGCATAACTATAATCTTGGCACCCTAAAAAAAATCACATTTCAACTCCAAAACAAATGAGTTTAGATAATAAAAATTCACCTATCACACCACTAGTAATCGATAATTTTTGAGTGATGACTTTAGTTAAATTTCTTGAATCAACTTCTTGAACCATCCATTTAAGGGAGACAAAAATTGGAATCCAAGACAAATCCTTGATGACATATGCATGTAAGGACAACCAACTTTAATAATCAAGATTTGTAACTTTGTCACAATATATGAAGATGTAATTTGTTAATTTCACAACTTCTACAATAGTTGCTTTGACAATGTCAAGCATTATTTTAGCCATGGACTAGCCAATGTTGTCAAACTAATGCTTATATGGACAATTCTTCATTTGAAGGAATTGTTGGAACAATGAAAATATTTAAGCATGGGTTTTCCCTTTTGGAGTAGGTAAAACATTGTGTCAAGTTGAATGATTTTCTTCAAGCCTTCATGTGGCATGCCTTGCATAAAATTGTCCAACACATTTTCTCCACTTTTGGAAACATAAAATAATACATCATTAACATGTTGACAATTTTCAGCATATTATAATGTACCTATAGGAATATTGGGCACGAGGGAAGTAACTTTCTTCCTATTATCATCTTTGCAAAAATAATCAAACTTGGTAGCAGTAAAATAATTCTACTTGTAACTTTTAGTGCAAATCTTGCACTAAACATATGTGACAAGCCTATCTTCACCCATAAGCTTTTTTTCTTTTCATAGATTCAAGCTTGATTTCTTTTGGGGGGTTTTTGGTTTAATTACAAAGGTCATATTGATTTGGGATGAACCACCTTCATTCACTATTGATTTCCCTTTGTCCATGATAGAATTCATAACACTTTGGTTGTTGCTTTTAACAACATTGTCAACAACATTACCATTGCAAATCTTAACATTTTGTTGACCAAACAAGTAGGTGAAACTTGAAATTGTTAGGGATTTAAAAGGAGCCATGTGCATCAACCCCAAAATGAACCCAAGAAAAAAATGTTCAACCCAAGATGCAAGAAAAATTAAATTAGGATTTTTACTTGATTCCTAATGTTGGTCAAAAATTGAGTCCAGTAGCATTATAATGCAAATTACAAAACATGATTTTGTTTTCTATCAAGCTTTGTAGAATTCAACTTTGAAGTTTATATTTTTTTCACAAACCACAAGAATAAGGAAACATTGATTATTAAAGATTGTAACAACTCAAGTTTACACAAAAGTTCATCACATAATAATACACATGAAATAAATAATTCATTGATGGTCAAAGCTCGTTGAGATTTGAATTACAACAAAGTTGAAACTTGGTTTGAACTCAAAGTTGAACACAACAAACTTGAATATAACAAAGTTACTATCAAACACAACAAAGTCAAATATATCAAAATTAATTGAAATCAATTTGTAGTGTGCACATATCAATAAAAATGATTGAAAATGAACATTCATGCTCAACCCTAAACCGTAAACCTTCTCAATCCCTTGTGCTCAAGACAAGCACATAAAATACAATATAAATAACAAACTCAAAAAAAAAACACACATTCATCTTATCATTATTTGCAAAGGCATTGATTTATTTGCTTAATGTTCCTAGCTTCAAATGGTTGCAAATTTACAAACTCCAATCAAAGCTTGAAAGTACAACAATGATCACAAAATCTTGCATTAGTCAACAAGATCTAACCAAGCAACAAATGAGGGCAACTTACAACTTGTAGATTCAAGATGGAACCTTAAAGCCTAAGGGGAGGTAGACCATGACAATTAAACTTTAAACATTGTTGAATGTGGCCATTGGTGAATTGCAAGTATGTGAAAGGACAAATGATGGTGAGTTGCAAGTGTGCAAAAGAAAAGCATATGGCAAGCTACAAGTGAAGGGTTTAGGGTTGACAATTTAGACAAATGAGATCTATCCTATAGGTGATTCAACAATTACAAATGATTTTTTTGGCACCTCCTATCCCCATCAAGTCAAAGCTTTCTAACAAAAAAGATTTTTTTTAATGTCCTTATGTGTTAGTATCCTCATTACCATGTTATAGAAAAATTATGTACTTGCACCCAACATTTTTTTAAACAAAACAATTGTGATATTGTTCAAACGATGATAATCCATAAGACTGTTTAACCAAACTTGGGAATATTTAAAATGTGAAAATAGAAAAATCTTGAACAACAATTTTGTTCATGTTGTAAGCAACTATGGTGAATTTTGACTAGTTTTTAGTTTTAAAAACTAATTTTCATTTTTTTTGAAAATTTTATTTTCCCCAAAATAGGGAATTTGTGACATGTAATTTATTTTTTGAAATGTTTTTTGTGAAATGGTGAAAAATAATTGCTCATATCATAGCAATACATACAATTAACAACTTGTTTAATATTAATACCATTCCAATAAGATAATTTCTTGAAGACTTCTATATTGTTATCATATAGGTACATATGATAAATTATATATTTATCCAACATTTGTTTGTATCACACATTAGGCTGAAAACAAAAATAAATATTTTGATTGACTTGGGTCTTGTATGTTTAGCATTACACATACGATCTATTGTTGAAATTTATTAAATCATGTTGACTACATAGTAAATGATTTTTTGGGGGCAAATTCTTGCAATGTTTCAACCTAATATTTTTGGTTTTGACATATGTGAAGGATTTTCTACAAAAGAAAAGGCCAATATATGCTAGATTTTTGAAAAATGTTTTTACAAATTTCCTAATTTCCATATTACGTTCCAATAAAGCAACCAACAACATAGGATGATGCTCAAATTGAATTTATTTGCATATCTTGTTTATAATCAAATTTGGGTAAGTTTTCTTACATGTGATTGCCACTTTAACCACATCACAAGATTGATGGGAAAAAAATAAAAAATAAGAAAAATTAGACCCAATCATCAGTAATGGTTTTTTTCCCTCCTTTTCTCAAGTTTTGTTATGTGGCTATCATCCACAAGAACATTTACCCAAATATAAAATCCTTATGTATCATTAAATACCTACTAAACCTAGTGTAAAATTATAGTGGATTAAGAAATTGGGTTATTTTAAAACTTTCAAACCATTATATAAGTAGACATTGGTTTTTCCAAGTTAAGAAATTATGAACCTCAAGCCCCAAGAAAAATAAATCATTAATTACTTTTATAGGTAATGTGTTATTTAAAGGTTTTATGGGAAATTAGACATCAAGAGAATTTGTTTTAATGGAAAAATCATGAAAATGATGGTTTTGAAGGTTGTTAGCAATTTTTTAAAATTTTGAATTAAAAAATTCGTCAAATTTTGACCTTGTTAAATTTTTAAATATAATGATGCTTGGATATTCTACTTTATTAAAAAATGGATCTATCGCAATGAAATGGACAATTACTTGTCACATGATATTAAAAAATGATTTTATAAAAACTCTTAGGAATCAAATGTAGCATAATGAGGGAACATTCTTTTCAAATTAATATTATTATTGCACTTGAAGCCTTAGTTTGTTAGGCCTTACTTCATAGGACATGGACTCTTGCATCAATTTTGTTGGTGGTTGTTTACTTTAAGTTATTTAGTTCCAGATTGGAAGGACTAGATTTTGTGATGGCAACATTTAGATGCTAATGTTAGGTTAAGATTTTTAAAAAAAAATTAAGGTTTGATTAGTTGAGGTTGAGTTTTGGTAAAATGTCTGGGAGACAAGGTGGGTTTTTATGTTTGCGGCAAGCTTATGTTGCATTTGTAGTTTTAGGTAGTCATTCTTTTGTGTGTTATTTTTAGTGGTATGTGATAATCTCCTTTTGTTTCTTCTAAGTTGGGTTTTGTGTCTTTTATTTACTCTTGTGCATGGATCTTGTGGTTTTGTGGATATTGTGGAATAGTCTCTTGTGTTTTTTGGATAAACCACCGACACTTTGTTTGTTCTTGGGTGGGGTTCTAATGGCTTACATATTGTTTGACAATTTCCTACATCTTTGGATACACCATCAAAAGCACTACATTTCTTCAAGTTCTTGTTTGTTTTTGCATGAGGTTTTGGAAATTTTGTGCATATTGTGTAATATTTTCTTATCTCTTTGGATACACCATCAAAGGCATTGCATTTTTTCAAGTTTTTATGTGTCCTTGTGTTTTTTGATACACCATGGTGGCTACATTTATTTTTTCTAGTGTTGGGATCTAGTGGTTTTGTGAATATTCCATGTTGGCTTTGTGCATATTGCGCAACAATTTTTTTTTTAATACATTGTCGTAATTGTTTTTCTTTATTCTTACACAAGGTTGTGGTGGCTTTGTGAATATTCCATGATAATGTTGCATTTTTTAGCACTGCCCCATTAGTAAGATTTTTTTTTTGTTTTTCATACTTAGTTTTTGTATTTTGGTTTTTTTCCTACAAGTTATGAAACTATGTCTTACACCCACTAAACATTGGGAACGGATGGCAAAAGGTCATTACAATATGTGATAAAATAATCATTTGCAAAGTGTTGTTATGAAATCTTTTGTAAGATTATTATTCAGGTTTTTCTTAGGTTGTGTGGCTGAAGCGGTTATCATCCATGAGATGATTTAGCCAAATTTGGTTACATTTTTTTTTAAATCACTTCAAAATCATTTTTTACATAAGAAAAAAAATTCACCCAAAACAAAAAACATTGATCGCCACTGTTAGCTAGTGGGAACTAATGAAGTCATTCGGGGTTTAAGATCTTTGATCCCCTTTTCATTGGAACATCTCTCAAGTAATTTTTGGTTTTTAAATAAATATGACTAGTTTTTCCACATGTTATTGATTATAGGTTCATAGTAGAATAATATTGAAAACATCAAGATGTTCCTTGTTTTTTTAGTGTAGGAAACATACAAGGATTTGTAGTAGTTACAAGGGAGGTCATGAATATTTATTAATATTGTGAAGTGAACATGTGCCTTCAACAGGTTTTTTTCGTTTTTTTTTGTTTTGTTGAGGTTGAAATCATATTTTTCAAGTCAAAAATAGGTGAAAATTCTCCCAAAACAAAAACATTAATTGTCATCACCTATTAGTGGGAATTGATGAAGTCATAGGGGGTTTAAGATCTTTAATCCCCTTACGATTTGGTTTAATTTGAAAGGGTTTTTTTAATGACATTTTTATATATATGACAATTGCACTTTTTTTTTTGTGTTTTTAATGTGGTTATTTTTGGAAATGGTGGAATTTGCCACCTAAGACCTTGATAAGAAGAACTGACAATTTTGTGTTTTTACAATTGAAACCCATTTCACGTTCCAATCCATTTTGTGGGATTTGGAGGTATATTTCATGATTTTGATGGTTTAATGATAAATTGTTATGTGTTGGATGTGTCATTGTATGCTACATGTATGATGATGTGAAGGCCTATAAATTAGTAGCCTTATAAACATTTTCAAGGCCATGATGGGTTCATGTTTGTTTTGAGTGTAGGTGAGAAATTGCATTATGAAGTCCCAAAAAATTGTTAACAAAATCTGAATGTTTTAATGAAATTTGGATGTTTATGATCTATATGCAATTGTTTTACCATTGGTAGGATGGTAGCAATTGTGTGGAAGATTTTTCTGTTAATGTTTTTTTTAATGATGATTGCACATCTAGATGTCTTTTGGAACTTGAGATTGTAATGAAACAAAATGTGATATTGGATTTTAAAAGCCACAATGGGTAGAGATGATAAGTTGCATCTTATGGTTGAAAATTTTGTTAGAAAAATCTTTATGTTAATGAGTTTTCTTTGTCGCAAAACTCTTTATTGACATTTGTTTGTGCATGATTGGCAACATTTTGTGTGTTGTTTTGTGAGGTATTATGAACTAATGTTTTTTTATACAATTGACGTTTTTGATGATATTACTTTTTTGATAATGATAATGATAGATATATTGTAATTGTAGCCAAAATGTGTTTCTAGAACATGGTTTCTTTCCTAAATGGTGGAAATTGTCAATAAAAGTTTAGTGAAAAAAATTGAAACTTTTAGAATCTCCTATTGACAATGAATTGTGTGTTTCATTTTTTTAAGGATGGAAGACTAAACATGCAATGGATCTAATGTTATAAACCGTAGATATGAATATTAAAATATCATTGATTTACAAATTCCACCAATGCAAATCATATATATGGCTACATATGTTTTGGGATTATTTTTTCATATTGACAGACATGATTTCAATTGGTTTTAAAACATCTACATTAATAATGTAAAATTCAAATCTTAGGATTTTTTTATAAACTTGCAGATTTTGTAGGAATCGATAAAAAAAATATTTGTAAATGTAATTAATTAGAACTACATTACTTTATAAATTGGTGGTTTAGAAATTAGGTGTGTTTTGAACATCGTAGGTTATTACAAAATTTCCATCTATTGAATTTTTTTTTTTGGCGGTTTGATAGGTTATTAACAACCTTAATTATCTTGTGGTTAAATGTTTGTAGTTGTTTCAATTGTTTATCCTTTTATTTTATTTTCATTATATTTTCATACTTGGTATTATATGCAAAAATGTGTTTTATTATAAACTATTAGATGTGACCTAAAACCCTAAATTACATTTATATTAATGCTAGATGTTTTGGACCTTATGATATTTTATAGTTGTAATATAAGTAGGTGGCTTTTGTACTCGAACTTTAAATGGTAGACATCAACCTTAATCTTTTTCATTTACATTATAAGAGTTTCCTAAAATATTTTGAACTCAAAACCCTAGGAATCAAAACTATCAGCTGCACCTTGAATGTTAAATATAAAGTAATGGTTTTGTTTGTTATCTTTTGTGTTACATGGTAATGTTTAATGCTTCTCAAGTCACTACATTGTAGAATTGGTTTTAGATCGTTATAATTAGATTGAATGAAATATTTGTTTGAGTGTTTTCCAAAACATGCAGTGTTTTAAAAGTTGTATAGTTCTTTAGGTTATTTATATATATTTGTTTGGGGTTTTTTGTTGCGATTTTTTGTTTGCATTATTTCTTTGACCAACAACGTGGTTTTTGTATGTGAATAATATTGAGATTACAACTCTCTTTGAGCTTGTGTACATTTTTTAAAATGTTGTATATAATAGTTGTAGTCTTTGAAAAATACCATTGACTTTGTGTGATCTTTTGTTCGGATGCTTTGATACATGCTTTAGGATATTTGACCATCACCTCAACTATTGGTTCATCTTTTGTTACGACTTTTTCTCCTTGTTTTAATGTTGGATCATACATACATATTATCAATTTTCAAATGACTTTCAAAAACAAATGCAAGAAAGGTTATTGGGGTTTGTTTTGAAAGTTGGGGCAACAACTGTCAAAAGACAAATTTTTCCATTTCCAATCAGTTTGTGTATTGTACCTACACATCCTATCCATAGTTTCATGCAAATATAAAATTTTGGAAGAACTTTGGTGCACCCCTAAACTCTTTGAAAGATTCAAATGTAAATCTGAAGGTGAAAATAACATAAAAAGAAGGAGTTAGGGTACGTTCCTTAGCTCACAACATTTTAGGGATAAGAGGGGCGTGTTAGAGCTTTGGATAGGGACTAGGATGAATGACAAGTGGGTCAATTATTCATATGTACTTGCACAAACCAAACAACAAGTTGGTTAGTGCATAATTAGAGCAGTTTTGGTGCACGAACGAGCCATGGACATACATAAACTCATAAGACTCACGATGACTTGGATTTGGGGGAAGCCATCACCTTCCCCCTTATAGTATTCTCTGTGACTAGCCACGAGGGTTGCACCCAAATGTCATTTTCAGCATTCTCATCATTTTGGAGGCTCGTAATTTCTTATGAAAACCTCCGATCGAAGTGAGGTTTGAAGAAAATTTATAGCCCTTGTAAAAAAAAAACCAACAATATGTTGCATGCCACCTACACATATAAATTAGGGCAATTCTTGACTTGTAGTGTCGGGAATCAAATTTACACTTTAACTCTCGACATTTTTTCCGGCTATAATTTGTGTTGTAAGTATTCAAATGGATCACGCAAGCCCATTTTAGACATCTATGTCTCAAGAACTTTCCAATGATATAAATAAATATTTAATCCATTAAGTTTTGACCCCTAAATCATTCTTTAAAAATTTGGAACTCCATAGGGACTTTAACTCCCAAAGTGGGAGTCTATTTGGGAGTGTGTGGGTTCATTCCCTCACACTCTTTCGCATTCCGGGAATGTAAATGTGATTCCTAAGTTGCATTCTCAACCTACACATTTCCATGTTTTTGTTTTGGTCATGAGCCCAAAGTTAAGGTCATGATAAACTTGGGACCATAGATGTGGTAATAATTGCTATCTATGGTAGGTTTACAAACGCTTTCATCTTCGTTATTGTCAATGATTTGGAGATTTTTGATACACAAGCTTTGGCTATTTTTCCAAAGTTTTATGTGTAATATGTGCAACTACTTTAAATTTATAGTGTAAAAAATCCTACAACACTTTTAATAAAAAATATTGGTATTTTAGTTTTTGGTGAACAATTTTAGTTAATAATAATAAATGAAATATTTCTAGTAGGTAATAAATTGTCGACATTCATTGATTATAGATTATGTGTTATAAAAACATTTCATAGAAAATTTATGGATGGTCTTGATGTTATAATGACATGTGTTTTTTTATCAAACACCCTTAGTTTAAAATTCATTTCAATTTTGAAATTAATGTATTTTATGTTTTGACAACTCATTTTTGGCACAAAAATGTAAAGTGTTATGAATTGAAACAAGTTATGTGACAAACTGATCTTGAATTTATTTATGTTTTAAATAAAATTTGAACTATATCACAAACTTGTAAAAATATGGGTTTTATTAATAAAAATTATTTTCACAAGATATTCATTTTGACACATGTCCTTTTCATTTTAGATTGTCAATGATACCAAGCCAAACAACTAGGTTGCACCATGAATTGTTAATGAAGAAAAACATGTTAGTGGAATTATGTGCAAGAAATTGCATAAAATCAAATGGTATTGTAAATGTTGCAAATGAGACTTTTCAAGACTATATGTAAATGTCCTTCAAAATTGTTTATATGGGTAAAATTTCAAAATCCTCAAATTGGAAATAACACAAGAAGAAAAATGTAGATTTATACAATGATTTTTTATATTAAATAAAAATTGGACACCTATTCAACGATAAAACATTGATATATATTTTTTGATATATTTATAAGAATTGGACTATATTCAATTTTTTATTAAATTAGTTACAAGTCACATTATACACTACACACAAGGTTTAACTCTTGAACATTTAGTATTCGACTCATTTAGTGCAAAACATGGTTTCACATACACAACATTATCTTGTATTTATTCAAAAAAACATTTATATTACTTTCTCCAATGTCAAACAAAAATTTCAATATAGCTTTTATCATTGAAAAAGAAATGTCAATTATAAACAATAACACAATACAAATTAAACATTCTTTTTATGAGATTATACTGGTTTTCCTTTTACTTATACAATTTTATATATTTATTTGCTAAATTTGCATTTCAAAATATTTTTGCACATCCAAATTTATTTGCATCATATATATGTATTTAAAATGAAACAAGAATAATTTTTTTTTCTATATATAAAGAAATTCACAATGAAATATTGAAAATTTAAATATTTCATCTTGATATAATGAACATGGAACGATGATGTTTTATGATAAAATTGTTTCTTTATTAGATACAATCTCAATAACAAATTCAAGTGCAAAAATTCTTATTGCAACTTTTTTTAAAAATACACAAAAGGTTGTGCATATAATCACAATTTACAAGCCACAAAAAATGCAAATATCTTATTTCATTTCTATTTTGGAAACCAATCTACAAAAAATACTGATCAATTGTCCAACTATAGTAACGGAAATTTTAATATAAATATGTTAATAAAAACATCCCTATCAATAAATTTAAAACATTTCATGAACAAACATAATTTTAATTTTTAAAATTTGAAATAATAACAATTTATAATGCACAACTAGACCATATACGAAAGGTAATTGGATAGATCATAAATCCATATATTTTGCATTTAAATTATCAAATCATGTTGCAAATTTAGTATTCCAAATAGTAAAATATGATATTATAATAAAATAATACATATTAATATTTGATGTATATATGTACATATGGATGTATGTGCATTAAACAATGTAAGACATTCAACAAAATATACATCTAATTAATTAAACATTGGTTATAGTGTTGTAAAAATGCTTTAGTATATTTTTTATTTATTAAATTGATTTCAAATCTATTTAC
>Ga0116226_10005043_pt1 | contig 11753 bp, 13 predicted proteins | sample S1TSphfallax_FD_89692 | JGI IMG/M metagenome (GOLD analysis project Ga0116226, IMG submission 89692) | Host-associated microbial communities from peat moss isolated from Minnesota, USA - S1T2_Fa - Sphagnum fallax MG | ecosystem: Host-associated > Plants > Peat moss > Unclassified | place: USA... | reverse complement strand
TATTCGACTTGCGCCCAATGCTCGCCGTGTTGCCGCCCCAGGCAGTTCGCGCGGATCGAGCCCATTTGTTTGCGATGCAAAAACTGATGGTTCATGTCGAACAGGTTCTCGTGCATGAACGTGTAATGACAGGCGACCTCGCGATTCAGGCGTCGGGTCTTGTATTCCTTGCGCTGCGATGAACCAAGACTCGCCAATGGTCGGCTTTCGGCGAGACGTGCATCACCCGGAAAGACGAAGATCAGACCGTCATGCTCGCGCGCGGGATAGCTACGCACACCATTGGGGAGCTTGACCGAGCCCAAGTAAGGCACGTTCACGCACTTGCCGCATTGATCATAGGTCCAGCCGTGATAATGGCACTTGAGCTGATCGCCGCTGACGACGCCAAGGTGCAGAGGCACCTGGCGATGCGCACACCGATCCTCGAGGGCAAAAACCTTTCCGCTTGTGCCGCGATAGAGCGCGATCGGCTCGCCCGCAAAGTGCCGACCCAGCACCTTCCCGGCCCTCAATTCATGCGCCCAGGCGAGCGGATACCAATGATCGGGATGCGCGCCCGTGCGCCGCAAATCGATCGGACCAGCCTCCTTGGGGAGGCGCATCGAGACTACAGGAGCCGTGTCTTCAGCCATGAGGCAGGGTAGCGCGTCCCCGGCATAGGCTGTCAAGTAATTGCGGGCCGCGCCCGTTGCGCGCTGCATGATTTCTCGTTCTGTTAGAGTAATGGCCCCGAGTCCGGATCGCGATAGCGCTCGCATGACCCCACCGCCCCCTGCGCTCGACCCGCTGTTCAAGCGCGCCTTCGTGAGCGCCGTGCTGCATGCGGAGTTCAGATCCGACGACCCCCAGGTCCGCTCGACGCTGGTCGACGCCTTGACGGGCGCTTGGGTGCACCCGCAGCTGCTCTGCGGGCCGGCACTCGCGCTGCTGATGCGGGAAGAGACGCTTGCGCAATGCGTGGGTCGTGCCCAAGCCGCCTGGCCCGCACGACTGCCGCGCGTGGCGCTGTTCGGCACGAGCGGCCTCGGGGCCTTGGCGGCCGATCGCCTGCTCCGTGCCTTGCTCGAAACCATCCCGATCAATTCACTGCCGTTCGAGCGCTTTCTCACGGGCGCCCGCCATGCCTTACTCGAGGCTGCAGCGAGCACAGGCCCCGCCGCGCCGTCGGACCTCGCGGGCTTGCCTTTTTTCGCCGCACTGGCTCAGCAGTGCTTCATTAACGAGTACGTCTTTGCGGATGGCGAGGGCGAGCGACTGACGGCAAGTGACTGCCGCACGCGTTTGTTGGCGCTGCTGGATGCCGGCGCCGCGATACCGCCGCTGCTGTTGCTCGCCGTCGCCGCCTACTTTCCTCTGCACTTGCTACCGGATGCACATCGCCTGCTCAAGGCAGCTCCCACCGGACCACTGGCCGCAGTGCTGCGCCAACAAGTGGTCGAACCGCTCGAAGAGCAAGCACTGCGAGCCGGTATTCCGTGCTTGACCTCGATCGGCGACGACGTCTCCGTGGCCGTGCGCAAGCAATATGAAGAGAACCCCTATCCGCGCTGGGTCAAGATGCCGGTATGGGAACAGGCCCTGCCCTTCAACGACGAACTGCGCAGGACGCTGCCGTTCGTTCCGTTCACGCCGATGTTCGACGATGGTGCCCCGGAGGCGCTCGTCGCGGGCTGCGGCACGGGCCGCGATGCAATGTCGGTTGCCCAGCGATTCAGCGGCGCGCGCGTGCTCGCGGTCGACCTCAGCTTGAGCAGCATCTGCTATGCGAAGCGAAAGACGCAGGAACTCGGTCTGACCAACATCCGGTATGCCCAGGCGGATATACTCAAGCTGGACGAACTCGATGTCACGTTCGACATGATCGGCTCGGTCGGCGTACTGCATCACTTGGCCGATCCGTTCGCGGGCTGGCGCGTGCTTTTGTCTCGCTTACGGCCGGGCGGCTACATGTGTGTGGGTCTTTATAGTCAATTGGGCCGCCGACAGTTGCTCAAGGCGCGTGAGCTCATTGCCGCGCGCGGCTATACGAGCGCACCTCCGGATATCCGTCGGTTTCGGCAAGACCTCTTCGCGCAGGAAACCAGTCCCGAACTGCAGCTCGTAAGCAAGTCCCATTCGTTTTATACCTTGAGCGAGTGTCGCGATCTTGCCTTCCACGTGCAGGAACACAGGTTTTCACTGCCGCAGATCGAGTCCTTCCTCGCTGAACTTGGTCTGCAGTTTCTGGGCTTCGAACTGGAGCGGCACGTGATCGATCGATACCGCGCCCGTTTCCCCTCGGACAGGTATTGCACGAGTTTGGCAAACTGGGCCCGCTTTGAAAGCGACAATCCCGATACGTTTACCGCGATGTATCAATTCTGGATTCAAAAGCCAGCCCGCCCTGCGTCGACGTAAGCCCTGATCATGCATGCACCACGCATCAGCCGTCGCGCCCTTCTACAGTTGGCGGCCGGGAGCCTTACGACGCTGCAATTGAATTTGACGTCGCACGCCGCAACCAGCGGCGAAGCGACGCGCAAGTCGCGCCTGGTCCTGCTCGGCACCGGCGGTGGACCGACGCCCAAGGTCGCACGGTCGGCCCCCGCCCAGGCGATCATCGTCAATGGCACGACCTATCTCGTCGACTGCGGTAACGGCGTTGGCGCGCAGATGGCAAGAGCGCACATCAAGTTCTCGTCGCTGCGAAATATTTTCCTCACTCATTTGCATTCCGATCACGACGCAGATTACGGCAACGTGCTTCTGCTCGGCTGGGCCACGGACCTCGACACCCGGGTCGACACCTACGGGCCGCCGCCCCTGAAGCATATGACCGAACTCTTTCTGGAAATGAACGATACGGATATCCGGTCGAGGATCGCAGACGAGGGCCGACCGCCCTTGGCGGAACTGATCCATCCCCATGAAGTCGCAGCGCCGGGAATCGTCATGCGCGACGACAATGTCGTCGTGACCGCCGCCCTGGTCGAGCACCCGCCGATCGTGCCGGCGTTTGCGTACCGCTTCGATTGCCCGGACCGCTCGATCGTGATTTCCGGCGATACGCGCCCCTCGGACTCGCTGATTGCCCTCGCCAAGGGCGCCGACGTGCTGGTACATGAAGTGCTCTATCTACCGGCCATGGAGGCACTGATCGCCACGGAACCCAACGCGCAGCGCCTGCGTGCGCACTTACTCGCCGCACACACGACCACCGAAGAGGTCGGGAAAGTTGCGACCGCCGCCGGAGTCAAAACGCTCGTGCTGTCGCACTTCGTGCCGGGTGGCTATCCGTTCATCGCCGATTCGGTTTGGTATGACGCGGTACGGCCGCATTTCGCCGGCAATCTCATCGTTGGACACGATCTCCAGGAGTTGTGAGACGCTCCGGCAACGAGACGACAAAGATCTGGGAATGGACCTGACCGGCTTGGTCCAGCTTGCGCAGGTAGGCGATCTGCTTCCCGTTCGGCGAGAACACGCAGGCAAGCGGTAGCGGCGCGGCCGAATCGGCGCTCCGCGTCGTGAGACGAACCGAGTGCCCGGTCATTGCATCGGTTGCGAAGACACTGTTGTCCATCGCGTGGGCGATCCAGCGACCGTCGGGGCTCCAGGTGAACGCTGAAGCGACGGGCCAGGGGTTATGGGTGAGTTGCTTGGGCTCTCCGCCATTCGGCGACACGCAGAAAAGTTGCACGATCCCCTGTTCGTCGCGCATCAGGAAAGCGATCCTGGCACCATCGGGTGCGGATCTGATCCAATGGCGGGGCACGGCGACGACACCCGGATATTGCCGAGCCGACGAGAATGTGAGTCGGCGCTGCGTCGTACCTCGCGGAGGGCGAGGATAGCGACGTTCGGTGCCGGCGAGCGATTCCTCCGCCGGCATCGTGAGGTCTTCCGGCAAGTCCACGATGAAGATCTCCGCGTGCTTGGCCCCATCGGGAGCCACGACGAGACCCTGGAATGCCAGCGCGTGTTTCTGCCGTTCACCGTTCGCCCTGAGGTATCCGTCAGCACCGACCCATCCCTCCTCGCACGCGCGGCAAATCTCGTCGGAGCCCGGGCGCGGCCGATTCTGCGTCCGGGTCACGATCACCGAGAAATATTCGCCGTCGTGATTGCGTGGATGGCTTCTAGCGACCGATACAGGACCGGCTGGAACCGCGACGCCGACATTGCGCTGATTCAGGTCGTGATCCGCGCCCACGTCGCCCAAGCGCTCGAGTACTTCGTCGTCGTAGGTGAAGCTCACCCAAAGGCCGTCAGGGCTGAATACATGCACATGCGAACCGCCGCGCAGCGCACCGGGTGTGAACGGCGGACGGTAATTCATTGCGTCTAGCGCAACGAGGCTCCCAGGACGCCGTGCGTCAACGAGGACTCCCCTTCGCCGGCTCATGCCGTAATACCAATCCGCCGACGGATGCTCTGGTCCGAGGATGAAGGCGACCCAAGAGCCGACCGGACTATAGGTCGCGACCCCACAATGGGCGCCGTTCGCGGCTTCAAACAGCGTCCGCACGCGGCGGCTCGCGATTTCCACCTCCTCGATCGTCGTCCCGTTGAAGTCTTCGGAAGTTCGGACATCGAACACGATTCGGCGGCCGTCGGGCGACCAAACGTTCACGTTCGTGAGCACATGGTCCCGCTCGGCGTAAGTCAGCTGTAACTCGGTCGCTTCCGCCGACACATCGGCAACGGCGACATGCGCGAAAGTATTCGAGCCGTTCTGCGAGGGCGGATTCATCACACGAAATATACCCATTTTGAACGCTGGCGGGACACCGCTGCCTGTAAGATCGGGACATCCCGCCCCGAGCCACGGTAGCCGGCCCGCGCGGGAACGATGCGTAGTCAGGAGGTCTCGAGTGCGAAGTCTCGATTTCAGTTCATTGCATGCATTGCTGACGACCGTTGTCGGTCTATCCGTCATCACCTTGATCGCGGTCGGCATCCGTCTTCTCGTGATGCAGACCGTGCAACAGCGGCGCGAGCGTGAAAATCGGCAGGTCAATGAAAGGCTGAAAACGCTGATCGCTGCCTACAAGATTCTGGGCGGCTCTTTCACCGGAGATCTTGCCGTAGATCCCGCGCACCGGCGCGATCTACGGCAAGCACCTGCCGAGTCCGCAGCCACGCAAGCGGCGACATCCGATCGGGCACGACGGATACGCGATGCGGTCGAGGCAGCGCTATCGGACATCATTCTGCTCGGCACGGAAAAGCAGGTTCGCCTCGCGGCATACGCAGCGGCCGAACTCGCTGCAGGCCGCACGGTGCATACGGCGGAACTCGTGATCTCGCTACGCGATTTCGTGCGGCACGTACTCGATCTCGAGGCGGTTCCCTCAGATCTCGTCATTCCCAAACAAGGTCCGACTCGAATCCTGGGGGCCAAGGGAGGCAAAGATGACGGGGGCGGCCGACAAGGCGGCGACAAGAATCCGGGCGCGGGCGGAGGTGGCGGATTCGGCGGCGACGCTGGGCCGAACCTCGACTCACCGACCCACCACGACGTTTGACCGTCCGCGAGATGCCGAGCGATCGGGATGCTCTTTTCCATCGCCTTCAGCGCGTGGAGCTCTTTGGCTTCACGACAAGTACTGCTCTGTAGTTACTTGCTCGAGCCACTCGACATTTTTCCCGTTCAGCGACTCCTGGATCGCGATATGCGTCATCGCGGTGGTGAGCGTCGCACCATGCCAGTGTTTCTTGCCCGGTGGACAGGTCACCACATCGCCGGGCCGAATTTCCTCTTTCGGCTCGCCCCAGCACTGGGTCCACCCAAGACCTGCGGTGACGAGCAAGGTCTGGCCACAAGGATGCGTGTGCCATGCGGAGCGGGCTCCCGGCTCGAACGTGACCGCAGCGCCGCCAAACTGCCCGCCTCCGGGCGCTTGAAATAAAGGGTCAATGCGAACGCTGCCCGTGAAGTACTCCGCCGATCCCTGCATCGACGGTTGTGAACCATTCCGTTTGATTTCCAAGATTGTTCCTTTTTGCGGAAAACCCGCGTCGCTGTTGTTGCAACGATCACTCTAGCGCGATCTCTTCTTCGGACCAATCCGTATAATGCGTATGCTCTTATCGATAGGACGCATATATGCAAAGAACCAATCTCAACGACCTCGTTGCGTTCCTGACGGTCGCACGGGAGCGCAGTTTCACCAGAGCGGCCGCGAAGCTCGGCATATCGCAGTCGTCACTGAGTCACATCGTTCGCGCGCTGGAGATGCGGCTGGGACTGCGACTGCTGACGCGAACAACGCGCAGCGTGTCGCCCACGGAGGCGGGAGACCGGCTATTGAGAACGGTCGGTCCCCGACTGGACGAGGTGGCGCTGGAGCTCGACTCGTTGAGCGAACTGCGAGACAAACCGGCGGGGACAATTCGGCTGACTTCGACCGATTACGCGACGGATACCATCCTGTGGCCGAAGCTCGCGCCGTTTCTGCGTCGCTATCCCGAGGTCAACATCGAAATCATCACCGACTACGGCCTGACCGACATTGCGGCCGAGCGTTACGACGCCGGTGTGCGGCCTGGCGAGCAGGTGGCGAAAGATATGATCGCTGTTCGCATCGGTCCGGATATACGCATGGCCGTTGTTGGCGATCCAGCCTATTTCGTGAAATGGGGCGACCCCAAGCGACCTCAAGATCTCGTTCGGCACCGCTGCATCAAGCTGCGACTCCCGACGTATGGTGGGCTGTATGCGTGGGAGTTCGAAAAGGGAAATCGCGAACTAAAAGTTCGCGTCGAAGGTCAACTCACCTTCAATGGCATTGCTCAGATGGTCAATGCGGCCCTCTCGGGATTCGGACTTGCGTACGTGCCGGAGGACGTGGTTCAGCAGCACCTTGCCAAGGGACGCCTCAAGCGAGTCTTGGATGATTGGTGCCAGCCCTACACGGGTTACCACTTGTATTACGCGAGTCGACTTCAGCCATCGGGGGCATTTGCGCTCATGGTCGATGCCTTGCGGTATCGCGCTTAAACGATTCTTCGAAGGGACCGGCCGCGCAACACCAGCGGTCGCCCTCGGGCTGCACGGCTCCGTTCATGCCACGGCTTTTTCGAGCGGTGAAGAGGGTTGCTCGGAAAGCTCCTCCAAGCTCTTGCCCTTGGTTTCAGGCAGCAAGAAAATAGTAACGATCAGCCCCAGCACGCTGACGACAGCTGCGGCGCCCTCGGTCGCAGGTAACCCGTGCCACGCCATCAGGAACGGAAACGTGAACACACCGACGAAGCCGCCAATCTTGCCCATGGCCGCGGAAACGCCGTGACCCGTCGTGCGGACTTTTTACTGGAAAGATCTCCGAAGGGTAAACAAATGTCGTCGCGTTTGGTCCGAACTCCGTAAAGAAATAGCTGAGGCCGTAGATCACCAAGAACGGATAAATCAGCTTCTCGACATCGGGGATGAGTGCGAGCAAACCGAAGGTAACTGCCATCATCGAGAATCTGCGCCGCACTTGACTGTGCGCAGACGCACAGAGCCACACCGAGGTCACATGAGATCGTGGCGTGGTTGCGGCATTGCGTAACCGACCGGAGCTTACCTGCCGGATTCCAATACGAGGCCCGCGTCGGCAGTGCAAGCTTCTGGGGTCTCCATTACCGTGGAATCGTCTGCTACAGACCTGACACCAACGGCTTCACGCCGGACGCTGCGCGGCCTTGACTGGCTAAACTTCTTTCTCGCGGATGTGCAGACCGGTGTCGGTCCCTTCCTCGCCATCTATCTGGCCGCCTACGGCTGGAATGAGGAACGGGTGGGAATCGCGCTCACGGTTGGCGGAATAGCAGGAATCCTCACGCAAACGCCGGCCGGTGCGCTCGTGGACCATGTTCATGCCAAACGCACCCTGATCGCCGGAGCGGTCGGCGTACTGGCACTAGGCGCCTTGATGGTCGCGTTCACACCGACCCTCGGGTCGGTAATGTCGGCCCAGGTGCTGATCGGTGCAAGCTCGACCGTCTTCGGCCCAGCGGTCTGCGCCATTTCGCTCGGAATCGTTGGTCACCACTTGTTCGATGCACGTCAGGGGCGCAACCAGTCGTTCAACTCCGCCGGTAACGTCGTCGCCGCCATCTCCATGGGGCTTGTCGGGTACTTCGTATCCAATCGCAGCATCTTCTTTTTAGTTGCGCTCTCCTCGATTCCAACGATGCTTGCTCTGGGACAGATCCGAGCCGGCGAGATTGATTACGATCGGGCTCGGGGCGCCAGACAAACAGGTGGCGACGCACAGTCTACTGCGGCCCGGGCATTATTTACGGAGCATCCTATGATTGTGTTTTTCATCTGCGCCGTCCTGTTTCATTTTGCGAACGCGGCCATGCTGCCGTTACTGGGAGAGATGCTGTCCAAAGGCCACGGAAGAAGCTCGATGATGTTCATGTCGGCCTGCGTGGTGACCACGCAGCTGGTTATCGCCATCATCGCCTCGTGGAGCGGACGTAAAGCGGGCACCTGGGGCAGAAAACCCCTTCTTCTCATCGCCTTCGGTGTGCTTCCCATTCGTGCCGTACTCTATACCTTGACCGTCAACACGATTGCGCTGATCGCCATTCAAATCCTCGACGGCATCGCAGCCGGGGTGTTCGGCGTGGTCTCGGTTCTGGTCATTGCTGACCTAACAGAAGGCTCGGGGCGGTTCAACGTCACCCTCGGCGCAATCAGCACGGCGGTCGGCGTTGGCGCCGCTCTCAGTCAAACGGTTGCGGGCACGATCGTGCACCGTTACAGTTTTGACGCCGGCTTTCTGTTTCTCGCCGGCGTGGCCGCCGCGGCCTTTGGCATCCTCTACTTTTTCATGCCTGAGACACGAGACAAGACCTTTCTTAAAGAGAACCTATGAGCACGATATTTCTGTTGATGCTGTCGAACATCTTCATGACCTTCGCCTGGTATGGTCATCTGAAGTATGGCCATGACTGGCCCTTGTGGAAGGCGATCCTGGTGTCATGGGGAATCGCACTGCTCGAATATTGTTTGGCGGTGCCGGCAAATCGTCTCGGCTTTGGCGAGTTTTCCGGATTTCAGCTCAAGATCATCCAAGAGGTGATCACCATATCGGTATTCATCGTGTTCGCGCTTTTCTTTCTCAAGGAGAAGCTCGCCTGGAACTATCTCGTCGCGTTTGCCTTCCTCGCCGTTGCGGCGTTCTTTGCCTTCGCGTTCAAGGCACCCCCAGGTGCGACCTAAGTGCAGGATGTGCGGCGGGAATGCATCAATCACTTAGCGCAAGAATCAGAAGGTCTCTGATCAGCGCTCGAAGTCCGGCTGCGTCTTTTGCCGAAACTTTGAAACCTCGAACTGCACTTGAAAGAACATGCGCCGTCTTATCGGCGGAGATCATTATCTTGGAGGTTTGAAACATGATGTGGGATTTAAGAATCGGCACCAGGACCTTCTCAAACGATCGATAGCCCTGTTTCACGGAGTCTTGGGCGAATCCAAAAGTGCACTCTAAAAGCTCCGACACTTCACTGGACGCCAGCGCCATCTCGAACGGACGGACCGTCCAAAGTTCGAAAGCGGCTCGAATCTTTTCATCGGGTGTTTTCAGCGGAGCAATTTTACTCTCAATCTCAGCCAACGTTTCCTTGACCCATTGCTCGTAGACTCCCCTAAAAATATCTTCTTTACTGCTAAAAACCAAGTAAAGCGCGGGCCGCGAAATGCCGGCCGCCACCGCAATATCGTTCATGGTCACCCGCTTGTACCCGTAGCGCAAAAAGGTATTGCGAGCTGCCGAAAGCACGGTGTCTCTTTTTTTGGAATCCATTTATTAATCTTGACATCTTTCGTTTTTCTGTCAAAGATAGACATATATACCACTTTTGTCCACCGTATATCCCAGGGGCGACATGCCCAAGACAGTACTGATCACCCGAGCATCTTGATGCTCGTATATGGATGGTCTTGATGAGTATGTGCGTCCGCTGGATATTGAAGAACAGGTCCGCACAGGCGGGCGAAATGACTCTTATCAATACTTGGTATCCGAAAACGCGCTGGGTCTTCGTGGCGATTTGCGATCACAGGAAGGTTGGGATGTCGCGATGAAAAAGCGCACCGTCTTAATAGTCCTTATAATTCTTGTCTCGGTTCTCATTGTTTTCGTCGCCAAGAATCATCCCTTTGTGGACGGCAACAAGCGAACCGCGTTCCTCGCGCTCGGACTCTTCCTGGCGATGAACGAATGGCGATTGGAGACGACGCAAATCGATGCAATCGAAACGATGTTGTCGCTGGCGAGGGGAACGTTAGACGAGCACGCACTCGCCGTTTGGATCCGCGAGAAGATCGTTCGCATAAAATAAATTGGTGGCGGGGACCTGCGAGCCAGCACTTAACCTCAGCCCTCGAACGCGGCGCACTTGAATGCGCAATTCCGATGGGCTGGGGTAACCCCACGTTCCACGAATGACTCTCTCATTGCAATTCATGCGATTCTCGGCGGGATACCGCTCTTACATCGTGATCGGGACTTTGGTTTGATCGCGAGCGTCGAGCCGCGGCTCGTAATCGTTGTACCGACCAAAGAAACGAGGCCGACCCGATTGCCATAGCGGAAGATCCAGATCTGTAGCCGGCACGGAGGAGTTAACGACGCCGGGGTGGCATCTGTAATGCCACACGCCGCCAAAAATACGCGTACGCCGGCATCGACTCGCTTCCGTATCGACCGTCGGATCGACTGAACTCCTATGCCCAAGGTGGCTTGCGCGTCGCGAACTGGCTTAGAGATTAGTCACCAGACACGACCTGTTTGAATTGGTAGTGGGGGCCTGATCCAGTTCCAAGCAATCAACATAATCTTAGTGAAATTCTATTAAAATCAATACCCTGTATGGCGCAAGCGTAAGCGCGCTGATCGCATCGTCGTTGCCGGCAGTTATTCCGGCCATGTATTCCGACCATGCGCCCCAAGAATTGACATACTGACATACGCATAGCATGCTCTGACATATGAGAACAACGGTACGCCTTGACGATAGTCTCTTGAACCAAGCGAGACGCGAGGCAGAGCGTCGCGGCACGACATTGACTGCACTCATTGAACAGGGGCTTCGTCTTGCGATTCGCCCGCCCCAACCGATTGAACGGGGCTCTCGCATCAGTTTGCCAGTCAGTCGCGCCCGATCTGGCTTGATCGCCGGCGTCGATCTGGATGACTCTGCCGCCCTGCTCGATCGGATGGATGGGATCGGTTGATCCTGCCGGACGTCAACGTCCTGGTATATGCATTTCGCGTCGACTCGAAAGATCACGCCCGCTACAAAACCTGGCTCGAGGACATCATCAACGGACCGTCAGCCTACGGCGTGTCACCGCAGGTGCTCGCGTCGGTCGTGCGAATCTGCAGCCATCCGAAGATCTTCGGGCACCCCAGCGGCATCGACGAACTGCTGAACTTCTGCGATGCACTGATGAGCCAGTCAAATGCCAGGATCGTCATTCCCGGAGACCGTCACTGGTCGATTTTCGGGAAGCTGTGTCTTGATGCGAAAGCCACTGGAAACCTGGTACAGGACGCGTGGAACGCTGCGCTGGCAATCGAGGCAGGCTGCGAATGGATCACGACGGACCGAGACTACGCCCGATTCCAGGGACTCAACTGGCGTAGCCCCTTTTGACAGTATTGAGGCGTAGCAAAGACTGTGTTTTATAAATTGGTAGCGGGGGCATGCTACCGATCCAAGCAAGTCTATTATGTAAACTGATCGTCCTGAAATAACAGGCACTTACGAAG
>Ga0116226_10005042_pt1 | contig 11753 bp, 8 predicted proteins | sample S1TSphfallax_FD_89692 | JGI IMG/M metagenome (GOLD analysis project Ga0116226, IMG submission 89692) | Host-associated microbial communities from peat moss isolated from Minnesota, USA - S1T2_Fa - Sphagnum fallax MG | ecosystem: Host-associated > Plants > Peat moss > Unclassified | place: USA... | reverse complement strand
TATTTATTTATTTATTTATTTATTCTTGAAACTTGGGTCTTATACTTAACCCCCAATTTCAGTGTTTTTTTCCTTTCCTTTTGTTTTTTGTTAAGGTGAATTTTTTGCATTGTGGTGACCCCTAGAAATATAAAATATATATATAAAAAGAGTCCCCCAGTGTCAACTGCACAAAGGGTTTTTTGCCTCCCAAAAAACTGCAAAAGTCTTTTGTCATATTTTGAGAGAGAAAAAAAGCATGTGTCACCATATTTAGACAATGAGTTCCTATAGGTAGCCAGAACTAGGTAGGAATTGAAAATAATTCTACTTTATTGTCTGACCTCTACCCAAAATTCAGGCTCATTTCCTCTTGGGCATGGATGATTGCCCAGTCCACCACCTACTAGAGAGAAAAAAATAAAATAAAATAATTTTAAAATTATTTAAATTAAAAAAAAAAAACCATGGCCTCAATATGTCTATATTTGAGGATCTTGACATTTTGATACCCTGCTAACTTAACAGCTTATGACACTAGTTATATTATTTCCAGAATTTTTTCAATTTTTACCAAAGAAAAGAAAATCAAACAAGAAATTTTTTTGTGAAATAAAATATTGAATCTTCAAGAATTCATAATTTGTCACAATGAACATTTCAAAAACAAATTAATTAATTATTTGACAAACATGTGTCCAAATTGAGAAGGTACTACCACAGTCAGTCGGGAATAAGCACCCAAAAAAATCTTCTTGCAAAGTCAAAAATCTGATTATTATTATTATTATTGTTATTATTATTATTTCAGCTTGCCCTCTCAAGAATAAATTGAGTCTAAGCATCAATCAATCGCCGTCACAAGGAAGGAAGGACGGTACGAGAGAATGGCCATGGCTGCATAGATTCTTCTTGTTCACTGGTCTAAAGGTCTGGAGGTGTAGTTGCAAGTAGGGATATATGAAAATGACAGAAACCAACCTTCTTCGGAATCAGCAAGTTTTAACAGGGACAGGGACTCTCGCATTGGATCCAACTTTTGGAAGTTTTACCTTATTAGAACCAGTGTCACATTAGGTGAACCAGTTTCTTTGGTGAAAGTGCTTATTAGCCTGTTTAGATTGGAATGGATTGTTTTGGTGTTGAGAGTGCGGAGAGAGTAGGTCTTATATGCACAACATCTTATTTATTTTGGCAGGGCGAGCTCGTGTTTTTGTTGATGCCTTGTTAAGTATGGAGGAGCTTGTTGGGCTAGCATTTGTGGGTTTTTACCTAGGCTTGTTCGAGAGTGTATAACCGAGGTTTCCCACCGATGGATGCTTGTGTTTGATGATGATTCACACCACCACCACCGTGTGTTCACCACCATTGATCGATTCACATCACATCACATCACGTGTGAAACTACTAGAACCACAAGTGGTGGTGGATCCCGCTGATGACTGTGTATCCCACCTTGGAAAAAACCTTAGAAGGAGTGCCGAACTGAAGGTGGAAGCAGCACATGACTGCGTATCCCATCCCACATGAAGGAAAAAAAAACCTGGAAAAGAAAAAAAAAAAAAAGTGCTTAACTAGGGAAACCCCAAAAAGGGTCATCGTGTAAGAGACTCATCAACAATCCCTTGCATTGAGAAAGTAAGTAATTGTCACTTAGCTAACTCTTTTAGCTCAGCCTTTGATTGTACATGCTTTAAAATACTCAAATTTCATCTTCATTAGCTTTAGGGTCTTTTTTTAGAAAACTAAAAGCTAAAGCAAACAAACACAATATCGATGTTTTTGCACCACTTTTAACACCATTTTTTTGTTGCATAGTGATTTGTATATGGTTGTATCTATAAAAAAAAATTTAAATTGTGATTGTGTACTCATGGGCTACCAATTTGCTTGTTGAATGCAAAAAAAATCATGGACATTAATTTTGATTACAACATTCTAATTGACAAAAAGGTATTCCATTTTTATTGTAAACATTAATGTAAGAATCCATTCAATTATCAGCTTAAGGCACCTATGGCTTGTTGAAGTGGAACAAGGTGTTGAAAAAGGTGCATTTTGCATTTTTTTTTAATCGTTTGTCTATTAAATTACAATAAGCCTTCACATTATCTATGTGTTTTTTTTATAAAGGATTCATGTTTGCAATTTATAACATTTTTTCATTGCATTTTAGAAAGTGATGAGGTGCTTTTGCTTTATTTTTGGAAAAGGGATGTGGTTTTTTTATAAGGAAGGCATAAAAAGTTTTGTGCTTCCTTTTAAGAATAACGAAGTTTTTTTTAAAGTTTGAAGGTTCAAAAATTATAAAAAGTGTAAGAAACATTGCCTTCAATCATCCTATAAAAAGTTTCAACCATTAGTATGTAATCTCAAACAAAACAATTGTGTGTTTATGTGTCGATCCTCATTCAAAAGGCCCTTCTCAATTGTTGCTTCCTATGTGATGTCATTTTTTTTTGCCTCTCACCCACGTGCATTCCATTCCCCAAAATGACATTGCTGAATTTTGAATTTCTAACCATTGAACTACCAACAACATGCATGCTTCAAGTTTTACTAGACTTGGCCCTTTCACAACATTTGCAAGATGTGAACTACCATTGGTAATGTTGAAAACTTGTAACAAATTCATGATGAAGGTGGAGATTACATCCTTTTGAGGTTTGTGGGGACATGACACATACATTTCAAAATTACACATGGCAAGCTTGAGGAAGCAAGGCATTGCTTGGAAGCTTCATAACTAAAAAGTTGAACCACATCCAAGCATTCTTCCAAGTGAATAATAACCAACCAATTGATCTTGAGCAAAATAAAATCATGATATACATAATTTGCCATGTGGATGTGGTTGGCCCATACATTTGGCCTTGCACACTTAAGTGTCAAAAAGGTCTAATTATGTGTACCACAAATCTAATGATATAATAACCATGGAAAAAAATCGGAAATGAAGCACAAGGTCTTGTGTGCAAAGTATGTGGAAGAACTTGTTGCAAATTGTCCTATAGGTCCCAATGTTCAAGAAACAACCATTAACAAGGTTGACATAACACCAAGTGTTATTTTGAGGTTTTTATTACTACAAATCCCTTCAAAAAAAACAATGAAACGTAAAAGCTTTTTTTGGAAGATTTGATGTTGTTTGTTAGTAAAGGGTTTCCATTGTTGAGGATTATTGAATCCATTTCGTTCCAAAGGGGTATACAAGTTATGCCTTTGTGTGGCATTCTCATCTAGGAATGTTTTTTGTTGAGGAGATGATTTTAAACTTGATATGAAAAACTTTGGTTGGGTATGTCCAACTTGCAATAACTTCATGTTTGTCTACAACTTGTACCTTTGTCCTTTGATTCCCAAAAGGGGCACATGACATATTTGTCGTCGTTGTGAATTTCCTTTTAACTAAATGGGAACAAAACACATTAAACCATTGTGTTGTTTGAGGCAACTAATTCAGTGGTGTAGCTTTGGTAACAAAATGATGACAACTCCTTGACAAGTTTCCCATCACCCATAAAATGGTTGCTTAGATGAAGGAGGACGGTTCAATCTACAAACTTGTGCAAATGCCTTGAATTTAATTGTCTCTTATAATAATTGGGCATTGTTGAACCGCTTGATGGATTGTACCTTGGGCATATTTTATCACAAGTTGACAACATGTTACTACATATGACAAAAAAATCATGAGTTGAACCATGCATTTACAAAGTCTATTCATTTTGATATTCAAAAGTGCATTACATGGCCAAAAAAATCAGACAAAAGGAGCAAGCATGGGACAAAGTTTGCATCAATTATAAATTAAAGCATAAAAAGTTAAACACATTCATGAATAGTAGTTATCTAATTTCGAATTCATGTTTAGAAAATAGAAAAGTTGGGATGAATTTGTTGGGCTTTTGTTTCCTATTTGTTTATGTTAGTAGTTTGTTCATATGACTTGTAGCATGGTCTGAATGGAAGCTTAACATGGTGGGATTTTTATTTTTATTTTTTCATTTGTAGGTTTGCAATTTGATTTTATTATTGTTGGATGCATTGACATTCCAAACAACCATTGCCTAATGTTATTCTTGATAGTATGTGACTTTGCAATGTTGTGTGCCTTCTTTGTGAACCTAGGCCATTTGTGAAATTATGGTCAAAATGTTGTCACCTATTTATAATTGGTTGTGTTGATTCAAAGTTAAAGACATCAGCTCCTCATAAATGCATTGTAATTTTCTTATCATCAACATGTCATGGCCTTTCTGATGATCTACTATGTTGTTTATAATAGCTTACAAGATCTAAATATAAATGAATTTGACCTAAAGTTGAAGGAACTTTTGATGCACATGAAATGCCAAATATTATAAGTTTATGTGTCTTTCATATTTTTATGAATGGGTTTGATAAAGAAAAGTGACATAACATTTTGTTTTTGACGTTGGATCCTAGATTCAAGAACATGTGATTAGTCACTACTTAAATGGATCATTAGTTTTGGTGGTTAATTAACTATGTTGAGTAATTGTTACTACCTCTATTGCTAAACTATTACAAGTCTTTAATGTTTAATGTGTTTGAAAAACCTCTAGTGGAAGGTTCAATGGATAGGAAGGATTTGTTTTCTACCATTGAAACAATTTGTAGAAAGGGAAATTGATAGCTTCCCTTAATTTCATGTTAATGAACAAAATTGTAAATCTTCTTTGACCTAGTGGCACATAAAAGAACCCATATTTTCCATCATTGTTGAACTAGCCCAAAAAATGTTGATCATTCATGCTAACTAGATTGAAATAGAAATGTCTTTTTTTTCAAATTTCCTTTGCTAGAATCATCATGACTTTTTACAAATGTTGGTTTTAAACATATCACCTAGATATTGAAATTTATCAACAAAAATTGGCCTTTTAACCCAAACATTAGGTGTGATCTAATAGATTGATCAAAACCCTTTGAGTAACCGCAAAATGCATGCCAATTACAAAATCAACATAATGGACTAGGTGGGATTATCCAATGATGTGGAAAGCCAAGTGTTTTGTGCCATCATTTTGTTTAGTGACCCAATCTTGAGAAATTTTACAAGATGGGTTTACAATAACATCTTTAAACTCAAGAAAGTTCTTAGGTTAAATGAAGTGGTGGGGTTACTATACATTTTATATGGATTAGCTTGGTAAATCTTAATTGCTACAATGTAATCACATATAAAAACATCATTGGTTTGCACAAATTTCATCAAGGCCTTGACAAATTCGAACATGTAAAACACATGCAAGCCCAAGATTATGCCAACATCACACAAATTCATCAAATTGGCCTTGGTTACCTCCTTAATGCCACAATAAGCTACCATTTTAGCAATCAAGGTCTTCCTCTTCTTTAACCATTTTCAAAGGCGCCAATATCATGATCCACCTTTCTCAACATTATGAAGAACTTTTAGTCTCGTTATTTTCATAGTTTTAACAAGTTTTGTGAACTCAATAAGCCATTTTGGGGAGCTAAAGAAATGCCCGTAAAGTGATTTAAAAAGATCTTCCAATTTGGACACCATTAGCATGGAAAACAAACTTTTCACTATAAGGTTTGTTCAATGTGCCATATTATGAATTCCAATGAAATAAGGTGTTTGTTGGGTCCTCATTAAAATAGTTATTTCGAATCTAGCCCCTGAAAATGTGGAAATGCCGTCAACTCCTAAACACACAACCTATTTAATGCAATTTCCTCATTGGTCAAATGACCATATGTCATGAGAACAACCATGATCACATTTTTAATATAAACAACAGTCCCACTTTCAACCAAATGCTTAAATGTGAACAAAATAAGGACCCGCCTCCAACTTGCCACCACATAATAATGGATTAAAATGAGTCAATAACTTTACTTTAGAAAAGGATTGCATGTTTTTCTACCCAAAAATAATTATTTCATACAATTGAATTTGTGAACATTTATAAATAAATAAAAATATTAAATGCTTATAATTGTCCAAGTACATGACATTTTTTTTGTTCATGTTTTTTGAATAAATATGATCTTTTGAAAGTGTGCTAATTCGTTGTAAATTCAATGTTTCATCTTTAAAAATGATAACAATTTCAAATCATAGCCAAAAATTGATTTTCATAATTTTTATGTTTTCTTATATAATAAGCTACAATTTTTCTTAACACATCATATACATTATTCCACATTTATATGTGGTAAACAACTTTTGAAGTTCTTAAGTTTTGGATAAATTCTTGGGAAGTTCTTTGAATTTTTAAGTTTTAGGATTCCACATATTTTAGGGTATAAGTGTTTTTTGAATGTGGCTAATAGGTCTTTATTTTCTTTTTTTTTTCCCCATGAAAAATTTATTATTATATGAGTCCTTTTGATAGTCATTTACAAAATTGATTCCTTTTGATGCAATAGGTGTTCATTTTGAAAGGTCTTAAATCGAAACTTAAACTTAAAATTTTATCAAATGGATTTTTGGTTGGAATTTGTTGATATTCATATGAATGAAAAAAGGACAACTTGCCATGATTGCCATGGATTAAAATGGTGATACATAAAAAAAATTCAATTTTGATTTTTTTTTGGGTCATTCAAAGCCTTTTTGGTTCATTTGATTGTCACTACACCCATTTGGTTGCCAAATGTAGTGACTTCACTACCAAAAAACCAAGTCCCATGCCACTAAATAATGCCATTCAAATCCAATTTTAGTGGAATGGGACTGGTCCGTACCATTGCACATTGGATGTAATGGATTGGTTTAATGGATTGGTCCACCCAAATCTAATTTTAGTGGAATTGGACTAATGTCATTGCACCATACATTGGATGTAGTGGATTAGTTCACCCAAATCCAATTAAAAATGTTTTAAAACACGTATTTTAGACCGCTCCTACTTCCAAAGCTCATAACTTTTTCAAATCTTATTCAAATTGAATAATTTAAAGTGTTATGAGAGTGCCACCTTAAGCTTTATAATTCATCTTTGAATTCTATAGGTACCATAACAACATAAAAGGATTTATTGGGTGTTTTTAGAATAGTCCTAGTGTTGGTTGTGACACTTTTTCAACTTTTTGACCATGCACACTTTGAAGGGCCATAACTTTCTCATTTTTAATCCATTTTTGACAATTTTTAATGTTATGCATGCACCAAGAAATGGTCTTCAACTTTTCTTTGGACACCATAAACAAAGGAACCCTCATTTGAATTTCGTCAAAATTTGAATTCCTATGTGTTTGGAAATTAACCTATTTACTTAATGCATTGGTAAATAACAAAATTTTAAGTTTATTGAATTTTTATAGTGATGGTACAACCAACATAATAATAACCAACATAAGTCTAGCCAACCTACATATAGCCAACATAGGCATAACCAACATAAAAATACCTAACTAAGGTATAGCCAACATAGGTATCACCAACATAAGAATAGCCAAAATAGGTTTAGCCAACCTAAGTATATCCAACATTGGTTTAACTAACTTAGGTATAGCCAACATAAGAATAACCAACATAACATAAGTGTAAGTACATAACCTAATTATAGCTTAAGGGAACCTACATAGCCTAGATGAAACCTATATAACCTTGGATCAGCCTACAATATAAATTGGGTTATCTTAAATGTTTAACCTAGGTAGCTTATGTTTGTTTAGGTACCTATCCTAAGTTAGTTTAAATCAAGCAAGTCTAGTATATTTTAACTAGGCTATTTAAATAGGTTGAAAGAAAGTGTTATGATTTTTGTTGACATGTTATTTCACATAAAAAAAAAGTGGTGCAATGGTTGAGGACTTGGCCCTTCAAAGTGGAGGTGAAAGGTTCAAGTCTTGAATCTTACAACCTAGTTGGTGAAACCAACATAGGTTAGGTTTATTACGTTTCACTAGCCATATTAGGCTTCCTAGGAGGTTAGGTTTTTTAACCTAGGCCGACTAGGCCTAGGTACCTAGGTGCATAGGTTTAGCTACCTAGGTACTTAGTGGATAAGTGCCTTGGCTTAGCTTTGCCACATGGCAACACATCATTGGATGTCTAATGTTTGCCATGTGGTAACATATAATTGGATGCAATCATTTGCTCCAATGGTAAAAGGAGGCCCAATTTGGACCGTTTGATGGTTTTCCATGATTGTGTTAGATCATTAGACCAATCCACTAGGGTTCCACTAATCATTGCCATGTCACCCCGATCACTAGCCCATTCCACTACGTTAGGCCAAATGTCACTATAATGGAATTGGTTTAATCCACTAAAAAATGAGTGGATTGTGTAATGGTTGGGACCACATCTCCTGGCAGTGCTTCATTAACATAAATAGATAAAAAAACTTGAAGCCAAAATAACTTTTTAAGTGGTAGGTAATACCACATGGTGTAGAGATTTAACAATCTCCCATGTAGCACAATCATTATAGTGTTTGGATGAACGATTAAACATTTTAAGGAATGTAAACAAAAACTACATTTGTTGAAATTTAATCATTGGGTTGTCTTGGGAAAATAAGTGGAAGACAAGAGCAAACTAGACCAATTTTTTTTCCTTCTCCACCATAACCCTTTTAGCTACCTAAGTTACCAAATAATATCCTTGCCCCTTTGCACATACAACTTCTCATTAATCACATGTCGATTAGTATTCAAAAAGTAGAAATCCCCCATTGCCACACCCATAGATGCAACTATGGCCTTCCTACGATTAACATGTTTCCACAAATAATTTAATTTGGGCACTAGAAGTTTATCTTACCTTTCCATGACACTACAAACTTTGCATTTTACCCATGTTACCTTTTGATCAACACCCAATACAAATTCTACCTAAGGAATTAGACCATGAATCTTGGAAATGTTAATTCAATTCATCTTTTTTGTTCCGTTTCTTACTATTAACTAAGTTTGTTTTGACTTGGGTTGGATCAATAACAACATCAAGTTCATTACTAGTATGGATTAATAAAAAAACACGATTTGAAAAGAAGAACTTGTGCTTGAAATGTTTTGGTATTACTAAAGGTGGTGCCATGGTTGACTCATGTTTATAATAACAAATTTAGTAATTCAAACTTGAACTCCAAAATCAAAAGTTGAACAAATTCAAATTTCAATTTTAGAAACAAAAACTCACATATTCATATTTGAATTCCAGAAGTAAAAGCTTACAAAGTCAAACCTTCATTCTAGAAACAAAGTTCACATAATCAAACCTTCATTCCAAAAACAAAAAGGCCATTTGACTTCGAATTTCATTTTACAAAAAAAAGTTCAAAATATAAAATTTAACCATAATTCAATAAGTAAAGACTTAAATTCAAACCATCATTTCATATGTAAAAGTTTATAGACTTAGACCTTTATTCCAAAAGCAAAAGTTCATAAACTTAGAGTTTCATTCCAAAACAAAAGATCACATATCCAAACTTTCATCTTAGAAACCAAAGCTCAAGCCTCAACATATACTAAAACCTTAGTTCCAAAAACAAAAGCTCAAGCTCCAACATATAATGAAGCCCTAATTCTAGGAGCAAAGACTTAAACTTAAAACAAGTTTCATTCCAAATGCAAAAGTTCATAAATTCATGCCCTCATTTTAGAAACAAAAGCTCACAAACTCAATGCTTCATTCTATAAACAAAGGTTCAAAGTTCAAATTTAGATATTAATTCCAAAACAACAATTCACAAAAACTAAAACCTTCATTTAGATCAAAAGTTCAAGTTCATTTTGTTTGAACTTTGGAATCTTTAAAATGTAGATTTTAGTTGTCAAGGACCCTACAACTCAACTACTCACCTAATTCACAAAGCTTAACAAGTCACAGTTATGTTACATAATCCAAATTGTAATATGCATCAAGCTTGCACTTTGATGAATTTAGAGCATAGTCTAAAAGAAATAAATATCATGTCTCAAATGTTGTTTGAAGTTTTTTAATACTGGATACTAGGAACCAATAAATATTTGAAAAATCAAATACCCATCCAACACTAATATATACCATAGTTACCATGACAAGTTTAACATTAATTATATATTTTTTATGATATGTTGAATTTTTCACTAATAAATTCCAAAATAAAATGTTGTGGAGGAATAAAAAAACATGTTAAAAATTTTGATTTTGATTTTTTTTTCCCCAACATGGAATCTTCAAATAATTATTCAACATTGAAATCTTGAACTTGCCATAATCCTATGGTATAACATATAAAATATGGCCTGGTTAAGAGGTGAATTTAACCCAAAAATCACTTGTGCCATTGGTTTTAGGCTTTCTAATGTCATCATAAATTTGAATTTTAGGCAAACTAATTTGATCATCAATAGAGCAAACCAAAGTTGTGGCCAAAATGAAGTGTTGGCCACTTATGGGTGGTCATCAAGGTATAAGGACCTTGAGTTTAGTGGATTAGTTGCATGCATTACTTACATGTAGTTCAACATGAGATTCTTGTCACCAAATAATAGTTTAAAGGTTGAGATGAGTCTCAATCTGGTATCGAGTGTATCATATATTAGTGTGGTCCAGGTGTAGGGTTGTTTGCAAAGTTGAAATATTAAAGAGAAAAAAACTAGTACCAAAAAAATATTGAAACCAATATACCAATTTTATCTAAATGACCAATCCATTATGAATTAACAATGCAATGGTACCAACATGGGATGTTATATGAGTATGTAAATATAGTAAATATTAGTATTTTAAAGCATTTTCACCAGCAACCTAGTTTGAACCTCAATTAATATTTAACACATCCTGTGTGCAGTGGTAATTCTTCCCCCATCCTCAAACTTGGGGAACATATTGAGAACCCATTGAGAGCTTGAAGGGAACACAGAAGGAGCAAAAGGTTGCTTTCTTTGATACGCAAAAACCATTTTTAGGCAGTGCCCAAATAATGAATGGAAATTTCCAATGGCACCCACATTGTAATTTAAAAAAACTAGGTTCGTAGTAGATGGCATGAGCCCTCTCTCCCCTATTCAAGAAAATAGATAAGAGGGTCTAGAATTAGAACTAGAAATAGAATGCCTAAAATTAATTACCATGTGGGGTGCTATTGAAATTTTCACTCATTATTTGGGGACTGCCTAAAAATGGCTTCCTCTAATGCTTGGTTTGCATCGAGAAATTCTTCATGGCCGCCAAAGATCTACCCTTCTCTTTGTGTGCACACTAGGTAGAGTTCTTTTAATTCCATTTAAATTTTTTTAAAAAAATCTTCCCATTGACAATCTTTATATATCCCCCCATTGCCCAACTTGTCAACAAAAAAAAATTCTCCTCATGCTTAGCTCTTGTTTCTTGTGGGCTGCGCTATAGCCTACTTGGGATTGCCATGACATTTTCCTTGAGAGACTTGCCTATAAAGAATGTGAGAAAAATCTTTAAGAGGTGATAAAAGTAGTACAAAGAAAGGGGGAAACCGAGGGAGCTGAAGGGATCTTTCAAATTCAAACATTTTGTTGAAATAATTCCCGAATGAACAATGGACCTCCGATAACAAAGAACCAAAAAAAATTATGGGTGCTTTATGTGGTAGGTAAGGTCCGTAGGTAGGAGCTTAGGGGTTACCAGAATATTGGGACTTGCACGCGGTGGAGTTGAGCGTGTCCCTTGCACAAGGTGGAGTGGAGCATTGCCTGATTTCCAATTAACAACCTCCCCTGAAGGCTTTTACCTCACAATAATAATTGACACATTTTTGTCACAAAATTTCTCGTTATACCCCCATCAAGTATCATAAGAAAAC
>Ga0116226_10005041_pt1 | contig 11753 bp, 7 predicted proteins | sample S1TSphfallax_FD_89692 | JGI IMG/M metagenome (GOLD analysis project Ga0116226, IMG submission 89692) | Host-associated microbial communities from peat moss isolated from Minnesota, USA - S1T2_Fa - Sphagnum fallax MG | ecosystem: Host-associated > Plants > Peat moss > Unclassified | place: USA... | reverse complement strand
TTTTTTTCTCAAAAACAGGGAATTTGCGACAGAATATTCCGTTTTCAGAAAAAGTGTGTTGCCCTTCTTTGGCGATTTTTCGCCAAAAGCAAAATCACTGCTCCGCTCTTTGCGCACCACCTTGCAACTGCACCCCAGCTGCAAACACAGGCTGACTAACAGGGCAAAGAGGGGCCCGAGGCGCGCTCGCTGGTAGGCTCATATTGGATTGAATCTCTCATGCTGACTGGGCTTCACTCTCTTCAGTTTGTGGGACCATACTTACTTTCTTGGACTGACTTGTGGTTTTACATGAGAACTAAATTATACACAATTTTTTACTTTCGAATCCATTCGGAATTCTCCAGCCCTGCAGCTTCTCGGATCCCACTATCCAAGAGTTCGGAAGAAGTTACAATCTGCCAAATGCCCAAGTAATGTTGTCAGAACTAAATTTCCTACCTGCCTTCACAAAGCACCTGATCGAATTCTGTTGGACTCGTGAAAATTCTTGGACCATACGCGAAGTTTGGTATAAAACTGTAGCTGAATTCATGTCATTTCAAGCACCACCAGTATTCCATCATATCAGCCTGCACCTCTACTCTCACGCTCATCCAGCACCTCGTTCACCGGAGTCCTATTAGAAGTTATAGAACAAACCCTAATATAGTGTTCAGTACCTAGATACATTCAGTCATACCACACTCCAATTTTTCACACACAGCTCTACAGCTGCTTTCATCACTCAAGCTTTCAGTAAGCTTTCAGTACTGATCATGATAGGGCTCTTGTCACGCTTGTCACATTTGTATTTAAAGCGTTGCAACAAAATGTGTTTTTGTACACCAAGTGATTTCATTGGATTTTTGAGTCAATTCATTAGTTGTAATGAATGGGGACTAGTGAAAAAATAACAAACTCACTCCTCTATTGAATGGGGACTAAAAACCACACCAAGTGATTTCATTGGATTTTTGAGTCAATTCATTAATTGTAATGAATGGGGACTAGATAAAAAATAACAAATTCACTCCTCTATTGAATGGGGACTAGTGAATTGCACCCACATTTTGTAATAATGAGCGTTAGTCACTGGATGCAACCTGCCCTCATGCTCATACAAGAGCAGTGTTTGGCGAATTGGAGTCAAAAACTCCTCTTGTGATGGTTGTGCCTCTGCAGAGGAAGGCAAAATTTTGCCCCAGTTCACTAGGAAAAATAACACTGATTCTGATGATGTAAGCAGTGATTCAATTATCTGAGAGAAAAAAATATTTCGGTTCAATTTTATATTTAAGTAAATTATTGTTTGTGCCAGAAAAAAATCTGGAATTTAACTATCATGTGCGACAATGGTTTTTGGTACTCAATTCACATTTTAATTATTTTCAGAAATTTGGCACATTGGGCTTATACTCTCATGTATGGAAACATAAAATAGTAGTAAATTGTTATAAGAAAAATAAAATAAATATTATTTCCATCTTTCAACCCATGCTTAAACCCTTGGTTTCAAATCAATAAAGAATGCTACTCAACCATTTTAATCACTTCCAACCGCATGAGTTGGGAGTGTAGCAAATTAGGGAAAAGAAATGCCTACTCTTTGACCATAATTAATAATTGCTCGACAATGGTGCCTTTTTTATATTATTTGTACACTTGTGTTCATTTTCCAGAAGATTTGTAGGATCTTGTCTAGACAACGTTTGATCTAAAAGCACAAATTTAGGTGAGAAAATGAGTTTGGTCCCTTTTTTTTTCCTTTCTGTCTACTGTTTTCATCATGATTTCTCATTTCATCGTCAATTTTGGCAAAACTGGGGCCCAGTACCCTTAGGGCTACTTTACAAATAATTGCATGGAGATCCATTCTCCCTTCCAAGTTATGGTGGGACTTTAACTTGATGAAATTTAACTATTACCTATGTAATTATTTAAAATGTAAGTTTAATGATTTACTTGTTAATAGGATCATAGTGTTTGACTTTCACATATTAATTTATGTGAAAATCATGTGAAAGTCTTTTGCACATGAATGTGCATAGACCTTCACATATTAAATTATATAAAAGTCATGTGAAAGTCTTTGCATTTTATTATGCATGTGAAATCACATGGGGGGCCATGTGATGTGTAGATTTTAGGAAATTTCTTAATTAGTTTCCTTTTGGTTAGTATATAAGTGGGTGTTTGTGACCTTTAGAAACACCTTCATTTGATAGAAAGATTTTTGTTTTATGAATGCAAAGTTTGATGGAATAGAATTGTGAAGGGATTCAAGCTTTTGGTTTTGAATGGTTTAGATGGTGTTTGTGTTTAGTTCATAATAGATGGTGTGGCATACTAGTTATGCATAGAATATAGAAGGGTGATAAAATGTTTGTGAAACAAAAAAATAGATTCCAAAGCTACGTAATAGACATACATAGTTTTAGTCTTAAACATGCTCATGATTTACATGACAAGTCGTGTTGCATGTGTAATCTTCATGGGTTCCAAAACTCACACAACATTGTTATTACCAAAGTTGGGCAGGTACCTGCTTTGGTGCATAAGAATCATTAGTTGCCATTCCAGTTGGTAAGAACCAGGTCTAATTTAATAGTCCAAAATTAGAACCGAAATTTATTCTTTAAATAATCAGACACAGAACCAAAATTTCCCAAATTTATTTATGCATATGTGGAACCATAACTAGGAAATATTTTTTCCTAAAATTAAAGGAATTAAAACCAATAACTGCTGGTTCTAGTCCAAGTTAGTAATAACTAAGAATGAGATTTAAACCTTGACTGATTCTCCAAACTAGAACCAAAACAACTCCAATTATTTTTTAGAACCATAGGTTCGTCATAAACCCCCAACACAAGTTATTACATGCTTATTCTTCTCCACACATTACATATTTGTCAACAAACTGGTAATGTTCACTATTTGTTTGGATAATTGTCCCTTTAGTTGGCAAGTGACAAGTGGTCCAAATAACAATATCTTTCCTACATTCATGTGTCATCCATTTAAAAATTGAATACCATCTGGAGCAAAATATCTTTCATTCAGATCATGCTTGTCCAAATTAATGTTATACAAGTTCCAAATTTCCGTGGGATGTTCATGGTAGTGTCATCTCCCATGTCAAAATTTATGTACATCAATGCCTTCCATGTGTCAATTCTTGTGTTGAAGGTTCATATGTGCATACTTAGGCTTCAACCACGCTTGTATATGAGGGGTTTAAGATTTTGAATTGAAAGGAAATTAGTCCTATATCTTACATTTTCCTTTCAACCTAAAATACAAGTTCTTAACATGTATGACTTATAACACAATAAATCTAAAATACCATGACTTTTTGCAACAATGAACATGTCCATTACAGATTTCTCCCATGGGCTTGTGCTTGCTTATTGGTGACTAGTAAAAAATTCTTGTAATTATCTCAAAAATGTTGTTCCAAATTTGAGTAGGTAAGGTAAAAAAAGGTAGCGTACTTGAACTTATTTACAACATTAAAATATGTTTTGTGCACACAATTTTTTAAATATAAATAATTGGACTACATCAACCCAATGAAGTCAAATTTAGGTTAAATGCACAACTTGCGTAGCCCACATTTGAAGTGAAAATGAGCTCCTTTTAGTTTCATTTCCCATAATTTGGAGACAGATTAAGGTTCTAATTTTTGACATGGCAAGCGAGTTGGTGTTAAATTAATCTTGTAATAACACCAATTTTGGGGTCTTATTCAAACAATTTTAGGTTTTTTCCTAGGTGGGATCGGTAGTTGGCTGTTGGTTTTGTAATTTGATGTAATTCGATTATTACATATGTAATTATTTAACATTTAAGTTTGGTGATTTACTTGTCAGTAGGATTTCATAGTTTAATTATGATTTGGTCATAGTGCTTGATTTTCACATGAAAATTTATGTGATAAGTCATGTGATAAGTCTTTGGCACATTAAGGTGCATTGACTTTCACATGATGATTTATGTGAAAAGTTTTTGGCACACATTAAAGTGCATTGATTTTCGCATGATAATTTATGTGAAAAATCTTTAACACATTAAGGTGCATTGATTCACACATGATAATTTATGTGAAAAATATTTGCCACTTTATTATGCATGTGAAATCACATGGTTCCCCATGTGATGTGCACAATATAAGAAATTTCTTATTTAGTTTCCTTTTGGTTAGTATATAAAAAGGTGTTTGTGACCTTTGGAAACACCTTCACTGGATATAAAAAAGTTTTATGAATGTAAAATTTCATGGAATAAATTTGTGAAGAGAATTGAGATTTTAATTTTGAAAGGATTTGGTATAATTTATGTGAAGTCCATGGTAAAAGAATGGTGTGCCATAGTAGTTATACATAGATAATAAAAAGGTGAGAAAACATTTATGTAAATAAGAACATAGATTTCCATAGCTATGTAATAAACATACATGGTTTCGGTCTTAAACCCGCTTGTGACTTACATTTTTTGGTTTTGTTGCTGACTTGAGTTTAGGTTCTTTATATTGTGGAACTTAATTTTGTTGTTGAAGGTTTGATAGAAAAAAAAACGAAAAGAAATTTATTTTTTTGTTTTAAAACGTGAGATGCAAGGTGATTTGTTTATCCTTGAATCATGGACAAAAATGACAACATGGATGGAGGAAATTCAGCTTGTGGCAATGAAATTATAAAAGGCAAGCCAAGTCGAGTTTGGTGCACAATTGAACGCATAAAACAACATCATGAAAACCATAAACACAAGTCATTTTATTTGACCCCAAGTTTGCTTTCGGATTTTACTTGTAATCATAGGTACGAATTAAAGTTAGATTTGTTGGAGTTTGAAAAGTTTTGCAAAGAAAAATTACATGCAAGAAAGGAAAAGAAAATGGCACATGTTAAGCCATATGAAAGAATGTAAATAAAAAGTCTACAAAGAATAATAGGCGTTCATGAATAAGTTCATATTTATTTGACCTTGTTGAAACCTTGAATTTTTTTTGTTTCTAATGTAAAAAAGGTTATAGGTTTTTGAAATATATTATATATATGTTTTATTTTAAGGATTAATGTTTTAGATAAAACATTAATGTCAACATTAGAAGAGGCTTTTGATTCCCTTAGCACACAGTTTCCAGAAAATAGGCAACAAACCCCATCACAGACATTAAGAGTTTTAAACCAAATTCACTTGTTAAAAAACTTGTTGAGAGACTTATTGAAGAACTTGGAACTGTAGGTGAATCAAGTGTGTTAATGTCGCAACTATGTAGACAAAAGGAAGAATCTAGACTTTAACCTGACCTTGGAATTACGAAGCAATGCTAAAGGGTGATCACACCGTAACAACATTTATTCATTTGATTTAAGAAGAGGGATGCAACTCCAAACTATGTTATAACCAATAACTTGTATGTCATGTGGAGTGGAGGCATCATTGATACTCATCATTATTGTGATTTTATAAATGTTGTTTTTCAATATAGGCATTTAAATAAGATAATCATAGGGTTGGAGATGTTTAGTCTTTTTAGAAATTTACACCAAAAAGATAAGGAGAATTATATTACAATTGTAATTCGGGCCATTGGGAGTTTTTTTATTCATGAGGAGAGATTGTGAAAGTTAAGTGATAGTTGGTAAAAAAATAATTAATTAATTTGGTGTGTTTTTTTTAATCTTTTAAAAAAATTAAAAATTAAATAAAAATCAACATGGTTATTCCAGTTTTTAGAGGAAATAAGGGTGAAGACCTTGAAGTATTTTTAAGGGAATATAAGAAAACTTGTATTGGTACAAAACATAAAACAATTATAGAATGGTTTAATTTATTTCCTGAATTTTCAGAGGGTACAACATCACATTGGTTTGAGCGATAGATAGAAATATTGAATAGATCATGGAATGACATAACTAAAACCTTAGTGAAAAATATTTTCTAAAAAATGTTTACTAAAATTTAATACTTGAACTGAATTAACCAAAACATGGAGTTTTAGAGTTGGTGCGAGAGTATAAAGAGAGAACAATGACATTGCAAAATAAACTCCAAAGGAGTCTTATGGCATAAGGTCATGAAATAATTGATCCAATTTTTGCTAGAATCAATGCATTGGTGTTAAAACATTTCAACATTGGTATGTTGTTAGAACTACGACAACAAATGAAATATGAACAAGTGGAGACGTTTCATGACTTTAAAACTTATTCAAAACTTTCTTTCAATAATGTACACAACTATGTAAATTACTTTTTAAAAATGTAAATTCAATTCAAAAAACATTATTTGAATTTTTTTATTAATAACATTTCAATGACCATACTTTGGAAAAATTAATTTCAAACATATAATTTGCTTTATGGCTAACACATGAAAAAATAAAATAAAATATTCATATTTTAAACTTTCATTTGGTTTAAAATTTTATATTACAATTTTGCTTCCAATATATCATAATTTTACTAATAAATTTTTATTTATATCTATGAATCCATGTATTTTATCCACATAAAATATTTATTAATGAATCATAAATTTATATATGTATATATATTTTTAAATTATATTAATCATATTAAATATGAGCTATAATTCAATGTCAATAATTTAGTTTAATTTCAATAATATAAATTAATATTTACATATCAACTATATTCTTAAAAATGTAATAAAGGTTATATATTACCTATATGTACAATATTTATCAAAATAAGTTCCTTACATGTTGTAGTTTATTATGTTTGTTTTAATCATAATAAATTACTAATATTCATTTTTGAATCATTGTTAAATAATTATACAACCACCTAGAATACCACATAATCTAAGGTTACTAATTTTATAGTTATACAAGGTGCCATGTTATTTATGTAACAATAATGTTCCCAGCTATTGCACCCATTTCAATTCAAGCATTAGTAAAATTGGAATGTGAACCCAATTTTTCATCATATAAACATGTGCACTTATCCAGTATTGGTTGTTAATCATTGTCACTTCATTTGCATTCAAAATTAAAAAAACACATTCTTGCACAATAATTTTAATGTTTTTTGCCATTTCCCACCCACTATTATCTTGATCCAATGTGTCCTTAGGTTGTTCTTCACATTTAACAAGTACATATCATTTAAAACTTCAAATTTTGTCACTTAAAATCAATCATGGCTTAACAAATGAAAAATGTTTACAAATTGAATCAATTATTTTTGGAACTTCCATTAGTTTTAGCTTGAACCAAGTTAAGGACTAACTAATTGCCTCTATTTGTATAGATCCTTTTGTTTTTATTATGAAATGCATCCCTACTATAAAATCAATCTTTAATGACAACATTAGTTGTGGCAACAATTGTCGTGCAACAACCAACATGCTTTTGGAGAATATCTAATTTAGGTGACAATAACATCCTTTTTTTCTCAATTGTAGAATAAATGACACACCTCATCAAAATATTATACCATATGAAACAAGTGCAAATACGCATTTAAGAGCCAAAAACCATGTCAAGTAGTGGTGAAAACTAGCAACATTCACATATGTTTTTTCTTTACATTTTAAAGTTATGTCGATCATTCCAAGTTGCGTGAAATGACTAATATAAATGTTGAGGAATTCATATTAAAAAATCCTGAAATCTAATTTTTTAGCTTTTAAAGTATGTAAGAATTTTTTACCACATGTAAATGTGGTGTAATGTGCATGACATACAAAACAAAATGTTAGTTTATGATACAAGAAATAAAAACCTAAAGTAGTTAGCATATTTTAGTGTGATTCAAAATTATGATATTTCAAGATGAAATGCAAAATTTAACAAAATTTACTCATTTTGAAAAGTTCATATTTATTCAACAATGATTAACAAAAAACATATGATTGATTGGGGCATCTATATGTATTTTTAATAATAAGTTGAAAAATATTTCATTCAAAAAAACTTTCATATGAAAGAATGAAAAAGAATTAAAATGGATCCATAGTCGTTTTGTGAAGTAATCCCTATTGGCTCTTTGTGTGTATTTGCACCTAATTCTAAAACAAATTAAGCGCGAGGAAATCATGTTGCCGAAGTATCTTGAAAAACTTTAGACTTTTCATAAGACTTTCTAGGCTTTTTGGCAAGTGATTGGTTTGCATCAAAGTTACAAAATAGAAATGGACTAATGGTTTGCAAAATAGAAAAACTTGGAGTTGAAGCACATAGAAATGGACTAGGACTAAATATTGAAATGCTAACACTAGACCTTGAAATTTGGTGTTGGTAATGGAGCCATGTTTATCAGTTGAATTGAATACTAAAATTTAAAAATTTTCAATTTTGAAAATGTGAAAAACAAAAAATGTGTTCACACTTGGGCCAATGTCACATGCTACAATAGTATTGTTTAATTTAAGGTTTGTTTAATGATGCTGATGAAACAATTAACACTTTCTATTCAATGTGATAGGCACACTTGGAGGCCCAAAGAAGGGTGTGGGTGGCCTTCTTTAACCCCTAAACATCCAACCCCCTTTTTTTTTGGGTAAATGTTTTACATGTAAGCTAAATCCCCAAGGTGAAGGCATTCCCACAATAAGGAGCCTAGAACAAGTCAATAGCCAAGTATTGCCTACTTCTTTTTTTCCCCTAATTGCCCTTTTGCCCATCCAAGATGTGTTTGGTGATCCCAAACACACCATGGTGTTGCCCGTACACACTTTGGGTCCTATTATGCAAGTTATGGGGTTATGATGGATGTAATGACTAGGTGTCCATTACAAGTTCCAAATGTGCATAACATGGGTCAAAAGTGTGTATGGACATCATCCATCTCTTTTGAGAAAAAGATGAATCAGGCCAAAGGCAAACAAAGGGAAAAAATAAGATCAAGTACTGCCTACAATAAGGACCCATAACCAATTTAATAACTTCTGTTGAAGACCAAATAGGTAGTAAAGTCATTTTTTGGCTTGTTTAATAATTTATTTGTACTTCATGATTTCACAGTTGATACATTTTAGATTTTATTAAATTTTTATTGTTTTTTATTTGTTTAAAATTCTCCATTAGTGTTATTAGTTTTGTTCCCTCATTCAAGTTTAAATGTTTGTAGTGATGGTTCCAACCAGAATGGGTGTGTGAACTGAAAAATATCGCACCAAATGTAACATACCTATTGTGTCCAAATGTGTCAATTAAGGTTTATCACAATTTTTTTGCATGTTCCCAAACAATTACCCAAATCTTCTTCCAAATCTATCCTCTTATGAATCTATATTAATTGAATCATCCCACAGTGTTGGTAAGGTTTTGGTTACAACCAATGTTGAGGGGCTTCTTGGTTTGTAGTGTTTAAACCCAAGGGTTTAGGTTCAAATTCTTGTGCCCCTTTAGTGGAATTGGGAGAGCAAGTGGATTGTGAAACTAGCCTTTTTACTAGAATTGAAATTGAAATCAAAACTATTAAAAAAAAATGTTAAACACAAAGTTTAAATTCTTTAAATAAATAAGTGAGACTTTTTTGAAAATTTTAAAAATAGGTTGAACTTTATAACTAAATTTCTGTTTTTTAATTGGTTGTAAAACCCTATATTTATATAATTTTCAATTCTAATTTATTATAAGACTTTATATTTATATTGGAATATTTTTAAAAAATTGCAACAAAAAAGGGATTTTGAGAACCCTATTTAAACGTTTTGCTATAAATTTGCCCAAATGTGAATCATTAAAAAGCCTCAATCATTGCTTCAAGTAGCATGAATGACTAAAGATAACTAGTATTGGCTATGTCACAAGAAAGAGAGCAACCTACAATGATCCCTAAACCCCACTAGCATGCGACCTTCAATCACCTTCCCCCCCTCCCCAAACCCCTTACGATGTTGCCTTCAATTCATTATTCCAATGGATCTTTTTTCCATTTTCTACAACTTTTTCTTTCACATCGCCAACTCTAACCATTCCCATGTGTGAATAGTTTGCCAACTTATGTGGCTTGTGTACTTGTGAGCAATGAATATTTAGGAGTCTTGATGGGAGCTACCAATTCTTGAAAGGCAAAGTTTTGAAGGTAAGTGGGGATTGGGCATTTAATTGCAGTCTGCTATTGTAAAATTGATGTTAAAGATGGTTGGAATTTGCAACAATGCAAGTGAACCAATGTCTTGGTTGACAAATTGTTGAGGTGGCTATTTTTTGCCACATGTTTTAAGTTTTCAATCTTCCATTTTGCATTTCACTTTGTTTTGTGTTCATGTTTGTAATTTGTTTTATGTTGCAATTGCTTTGATGAATTTGCATGCTTTCTTTGAACTATCTTTTTATTTCATTGTTGATTGTGCTTTGGGTTGGGTCCTCTTTTATTGAAATTTTTGCATGTGCCATAGGTGTCTCTTTTAAACATGTCATTGGTCGCATATGTGAACTTGTTAATGTCATCAATTAGGCTTTTCTCACATTGTGTTCTTGTGCCAATCATGAATCAAAATCTTATTGCCGTCAACTTCTTCAATTGATCACACATTCCAATTTTCAATCATGTTCTTGTTGTTGTTGAACTCTAGAATTGATTTAAGGTTTTGTAAAAAAAAAAATTCTCTTGTTTTGGTGTGTTTTGTATCATTTTTTTGTTAACATCCTTGTAATTGTTGACTTATAATAGTCATTTTATGTTGTTGACTTCTTAGCAGCACTAGTGAAACATTTCAAAAAATTACATTCACAATTTATTGGCAAATCAATTGTATATCAATTTCTTGGTATCATCACCATTGAATTATTTTGTGGATCATCAAACGCACATCCTTTTATTGTTGTCATCAATTATAGAGTTGTGGAATCTGGTGTGTATTTTATAATCTCAACCATTGATCATGTTCGCAATGCCTCTATTAAAAATACTTCAAAATTTTCACTACAAGTTTTTTCTTAATGACAAAGTTCCATCACAATATACCCAAATTTATTGTAGAACCCCAATGGCTAGGTCCTTGGGTTGAATGAAACTTCATATTTTCAACCAAATTGCATTGCATCCTCTCACAATAGTGCACTTGTAAATCCACTTGTAGAATCCACGATTGAAAGTAAGAAATGAAAATAAACCCAATATGATGCAAATTGCAATTTTCAAGATTTATGAACATCAAAATATATATGGGTTGAATCTATTGTTGAATATGATGGTTTAATTCATGTTATGAGGTGTAAGGTGTTTTCAAAGGTTGAATGCAAGGATAAGTTGTTTTTTCTAGAATTTGACAACCTCTCTAATCATGCTAATAAAAGAAAAACAAAGGTTGCAAGGCTTGGTGTTCAAATGAGGAAATTGAATGTTTTGTAAGAGTCCCAACATGTTAAAAATAAGGCTATTTATGTTGGTGTGGCACAAAAAAATGTATTTCATCTTGTGGCAGAAGGGGATGGGAATCACAATAGGCAAAAGATTGTTCAATTTACATATGTTATGCATTTGTTAAAAAAGGGTTAACCAATGACATAATTTGAAAGTTTGATTTTTTAAAAAACCTTTAAAAACATTCAAATGAAACATCAAGGTGATCAATGGTTGAGCATTTGCACCATGTGGTGTTAGATGCCATTAAAGGGTTGTGAATTTTTCAAACTATGTCAATTTTAGTTTTGATGAAATCACAACCTTACACAACCAATCTTGTGCTAATGTGCATGTTTATATAATTTATAATGACACATCTTGTTGTCTTTGAAGTGTGTTTTTGATGGTGCAAGTGTGCACAATATGACCTAATTGATCATT
>Ga0116226_10005040_pt1 | contig 11754 bp, 7 predicted proteins | sample S1TSphfallax_FD_89692 | JGI IMG/M metagenome (GOLD analysis project Ga0116226, IMG submission 89692) | Host-associated microbial communities from peat moss isolated from Minnesota, USA - S1T2_Fa - Sphagnum fallax MG | ecosystem: Host-associated > Plants > Peat moss > Unclassified | place: USA... | reverse complement strand
TTTGCAGCATGGCGATGTCGGCTTCGGTGCCGATGCCGCTGGAGGCGCGGAAGGAGTGCAGAACGGTCAAGGGCGGGGCTCCGTTGCGGTGGCGGTTCGGAACGAAGCAAGAACATGAAGCGGGTGAGCTGGGCAAGGGGTTTGTGAGACTGGTGCGGGTATTGGGTGGCCGAGGAGGGTGGGGTGCGTCGCCAAGGGGCGACACATCCTACGGTTTGGGGGCGGCGGGGAGTTGGGAGAGCGCGGGGCGGGCGTAGGGGGCGACGAGCTCCGCGGCGTCGAGCGCGGCGGAAAGGGCGCGCAGGGTGATCGGCTTGGTGAGGACCGACTGGATGCCCGCAGCGCGATAGGCGAAGTGGTTCTCCGCGGAGACGTCGGCGGTGAGTGCGATGATCGGGATGCGGGCGGCGCGGCCGCCGAGCGCGCGGATGCGGGTGGTGGCGCCGATGCCGTCGAGTTCCGGCATCATCATGTCCATCAGGATCAGGTCGTAGCTGCGTTCCTGCATGGCGTGCACGGCTTGCAGGCCGTTGACGACGATTTCGGCGGAATGCTCGAGCTTGGCGAGCATGGCGCGGATCACCGCCTGGTTGGTCTGGTTGTCCTCCGCCACCAGGATGCGCAACCTTCGTGTCTGCGGCGCGGCGGCGGCGGATGGCGCCGGTGAGGTGGCGGAGGGTGCTGCGGGCGGCGCCGCCTTGCGGGCGAGATACTTAACCAGGGTGTCGGGCGGCACCGGCTTGCACAGCCGCGCATCGAACAGATCGGCGCCGGCCGGATCGGCGCCGGCTTCCGGTGTGCTGGTCAGGATCATTCGGATGCCACCGACATGCGGGTCGGCGCGCAACTGGCCGGCGAATTTGCCGGCGCCGCCATAGGGCAGGCCCTGGTCAATCACCACTGCGTCGAAAGAGGCGCCGGGCGGGCTGCGCAGCAGCGAGAACGCCTGGGCGATGGCGTTGGTCAGCGCCACCTGGCCGCCGCGGCTTTCGATCTGCCGCGCCAGCAGCTTGCCGGCAAACGGATCCTGATTCAGCACCAGGATGCGCTCGCCCGACAGCATCCGTGCCGTGCCCGCGCCATCCGGCTCATCCGGGTTCGCTTCGCCGGCCGGCAGCGTCAGGTCGAAATGGAAGGTGCTTCCCGCCTCCGGCTTGCTGCGCACCTCGATCCGGCCGCCCATGCCGGTGACCAGGCGCTGCGAAATCGCGAGCCCCAGGCCGGTGCCGCCGAACCGCCGCGATGTGGAATGGTCGAGCTGGCTGAACACCTCGAACAGATGCGGCAGGTCGGTCTCCGCGATGCCGATGCCGGTATCGGTGACCGCGAATCTGACCCGGATGCCGGCCTCGGCGGCATCCAGGTGAGTGACTTCCAGCAGCACATAGCCGCGGGTCGTGAATTTCACGGCGTTGCCGAGCAGGTTGATCAGCACCTGGCGCAGCCGGCTCGGGTCGCCGGTGAGGGTGCGGGGGATATCCGGCGAGACGAAGGCGCCGATGCCCAAAGATTTGGCCTGCGCGCGCGCCGCCACCAGGTCGAGCGCGCTCTGCACCACCGTGTTGATGTCGAAGCCGATCCCCTCGAACCGGATTTTTCCGGCTTCGAGCTTGGTGAGATCCAGCAGGTCGTTGATCATGTCGAGCAGGTGGTCGCCGGCGTCGCGCAGCATCTTGGCGTGGATGCGGGATTGCGCATCGAGCGTGCCATCCAGCAGCAGGCCGGCCAGGCCAATCACCCCGTTGAGCGGGGTGCGCAGTTCATGGCTCATCATGGCGAGGAACTCGGTCTTGCTGCGCTCGCCGGCGGTGGCGGAATCGCGCGCCAGCATCAGTTCGGCGGTGAGGCGTTCCTGTTCCTGCACGCGGGCGCGCAGTTCCTCGTTGGTGGTGGTGAGCTCGTCGCGGGCATGCACCAGGCCGCGGCGGGCATTTTCCAGGCCGTGCGCCGCCTGCAGCACCTCGGCCTGCATGACGTTGAAACTGCGGGCCAGTTCGCCGAGCTCGTTGCTGAAGATTTCCGGCAGCGGCGTTACCTGCGCGCGCATGCGGGCGCCCTGCAGGTCGCCGCGGCCGAGGCAATCCAGCGCAGCTGAAAAATCGCGCAAGGTGCTGAACGCGAGTTTTCGGGCGGCTTCGCCCACCATTTCGGTGGCGTAGGCGATGCGGCCCGGCAGCACGACACTTACGCCGAGGCTCAGCAGCGCCACGGCGACGAAGATGTCAGTGAGTTCGGCGGAATGGGCCGGATCGGCATGGCCGAACTGCGCCAGCGCGATGATGTAGCCGGCGCCATCGAGGATCAGCACGATCAGGAGCACCACCATCACGTCGAGATAGAGCGTGCTGCCCATGCCCTCGTCGCCGGCGCGCCTGCGATCCTCCAGCTTGCGCATGGCGAACGCGCCGGCGCCGGCATAGGCGGCAACCAGGCCGACGACGATGATGGCCAGGCCGAATTGCTCGGCGCCGAGCAGGGCCGCGAGGATCCACACCATGCCTGCGCCGAGGCCGAGCGTGAGCAGGGCGCGCGGGGCCTTATAGAGGCGCGGTGCGTCCGGCAGGTCGCGGCGCAGCAGCCAGACGGCCAGGCTGGGCAGGAAGATGCCGATCAAGTAGGCGAAATTGGCCGCCCCCTGCAGCCAGGTGCGGTTATCGACCAGCACCAGCCCGGCTGCGACGAGGGCCGTCATCAGCGTGGCCGTCACCGGCACGTTCTCGGAGCTGCGGCGGCCGAGGGCGCGGGGCGCCATGCCGTCGTCGGCCAGTTGGGCGACGGTGAGCGGGGCGCCACAGAGGGCGTGGATGCAGGTTTGCACCCAGCAGAGGGTGAGCAGCCCCACGGCGCCGAGGCGGCCGGCGGCCGCGGGCAGCTTCGCGAAGGCGGGCGAGGCGAAGAGTGGGCGGAGCGCATGGTCCAGCGGGCCGGAGAGGCCGGTGGCGCCGAGCACGCCGAACCAGATCACCGGCAGCACGATGAAGAACACCACGCCGCAACACAGGATGAGCGTCATTGCCCGGGTGGTGTCGCGCACCGGCATGCGGGCGCGGCCGACATAGCACAGGGCGGCCTCGATGCAGGGCGCGGCGTAGCCCACCAGGAACAGGCCGGCCATGATGCCGGTGATGCGGCCGAAGGCGCCGGGGAACGGCACCGGCAGGGGCATGCTGGTGAGGCGTGCGAGATCGAAATCGCCATGCGCGAGAGGCATTGCGGCGGAGGCGGCGGCCAGGCCCAGCACGCAGGCCGCGATCAGGATGGAGATCCAGCCGGCCAGGCGAAGGCCGCTCAAGGCCAGCGTGGTCAGCGCCAGCAGGATGGCGCAACTGAGCAGGGGCAGCGGCACATCCGGCAGCCAGCGTGGCCCGATCATGGTGGCGAGCGCCGTGGCGCCCAGCCCGCATGTGGCTGCCCAGCCCGACCAGTTGCAGAAGCCGGCGAGTGCCGCGAGCAACGGGCTGTAGGGGCGGAAGGCGGCGCCGCAGGCGGCGCCGATGCCGCCCACGCGATGCGGCGACATCAGCACGAGTTCCAGCCAGCCGGGCGCCGCCAGGCAGGCCAGCAGCAGGCCGCCGGCCAGCAGCAGCAGGGCTGCTGCACCCTGCCCGGCAATTCCGGCCTGGCCGGTGATCAGGCCATCCAGCATATAAAGGCTCTGGGTGGCACCACCGAATGCCAGTGCTGTGATACCGACCCAGTTGAGCGGTGCTTTACGATTGATCATTTTGCACGAACGCCTGATGGCTGCAAAAAAGCACGGTCTCTGTTCAAATGAAAGCGGCGCCGATGGTGGCGGTTTGGAAAACGTTAGATATATGTATCGTTATCCTTGGGCGACGTCTTGCAGCGATATCGGATTTCTTGCGGCGCCGAAAGCAATCCCGGTTGCCGGAGTGGTGGGTGACGCTTCGCTTACCCATCCCACGGCTCAATGAAACTGGCGGTGTAACAAAGGATGCGTTACGCTGCGCTAACGCATCCTACGGCGTGAGGCGCGGACAAAAACATAAAAGTCTTTTGCTTCTTTTCTTCAGAAAAGAAGGCCTTGCTTGCCTTTACGTCTATGATCGGATGCCCGCGATAGCCGGGCCTTCGCCCAGCATCAGCTGCTGCGCGAATTTGCGCTGCGGCAGAAGGCGCATGGCAAGGCAGGCCAGAAGGGTCGTGCCTGTTCTGGCCGGCTCACGCCACAGCAATGCCGGCCAATGGGAGATTGCTTCGCAGACCAGGGAAAGGCCCAAGCCGCGCTCGCGCAGGCGCAGGCAGTTTCGGGCCAGGCTGCGCAGGGCGCGCGCGCTTGCTTCAGCGCCGCAATCGTCGACGAAATCCGGTGCTATATGCGCGATCTTTTCGCATGCGGCGTCCCAGTCCTCGCGCTCGCGGACCACATCGCTGGCCGGGCCGGCGGCGGCACGCTCGTAGGTCAGCGGCTGGTCGATCGTCTCGAAGCGGAACCGGCTGGTGACGGCCACGCGTGTCCAGCATTCCATGTCTTCAAACCGGCGCAATCTTTCGTCGAACACCCAGTGGCGGCCTTCGGCATCTTCGGGCAATGCGGATTCGATCAGCATTTCCCAGCGGAAAACCGGCGCCGAGGCGCTGACGACCACGCGCCCGCAAAACACGTCACGCGCGGTGACGATGCCGGTTTTCGGGCGCTTGAGGATGCCGAGCGGCTCGCCGGACGCATCGATCAGCTGGGCGCCGGAGGTGCTCGCACCGATCTCCTCGTCGCTTTCCAGATGTGCGACATGCACGGCGAGTTTTGCCGGCGCCCAGGTATCGTCGCTGTCCAGCAGGGCAACGTAGCGGCCGCGCGCATGCAGGATGCCGGTATTGCGGGCGCCGGCCAAGCCGCGCGCGGTTTGCCGCAGGATGATGATGCGCGGATCGGTGAAGGATTCGCAAACGGCCAGGCTGTCATCGGTGCTGCCATCGTCGACGATGATCAGTTCGAAATCGGTAAAACTCTGGGCGAGCACGGAGCGGATCGCATCGGCCACGAATGGCTCCATGTTGGAGACCGGCAGGATCACGCTGACGGAAGGCGATGTGTTTGCAAACATCTCGATATCCCCTGTTGAAATTAGATTGTGAGCATCGGCCGGGCGGGCCTGCCGGGCAGCAATGCGGCAAGCGCGCCTGCCATGGTGATGGCGGTGCGGTGCGGCTGGTTGAACAGCAGCACGCGCGGGCTGGCGCGCAGGGCCTGCAGCAACGGCAGAAGCGAAAGCCTGCCCTGGCCCGTGCTGAGGGCAAGGCGGGCGAGGCAAAGATGGAACAAGGCGGAGGCTTCGGCTTCCACACGCGCGACCGAGACGGGGGCGTAGCTGCGCACGCGCCGCAGCAACGACATCCAGCCCTCACGCGTGCGGTCCAGATCGGCCAGATCGGCCGTATCGCGCGGCGATGTGCTGCACGCCACCAGGGTGTGCGGCAGTCCGCGGACCTGCCAGGCGGTGGTGGCCAGCACGCGGGCGGCCCATTCCTGTTCGCAGCCTTCCGCGAGCGATGGGTCGAAGCCGCCCACTTCGGCAAACACGCTGCGCCTGGCCACGAGGTTGGAAGCGGTGAAGATCGGGTTGTCGCCCAGGATCCGCGCCAGCGAGGGAAGCGGCACGAAGGCCGACACGCGGCCGGGAGACGCCATGGACGGACCCGGGAAGCGGATCCGAGCGAAGGAGACGCCGCAATTGGGTTCGACGGTGAAATTGATCAGGTGCCGGCGCAGCAGATCGGGTTCCCACCGGTCATCCGCCTCGAGGAAGGCGACGAATTCGCCATAGGACTCCTTGATGCCGCGGTTGAGCGAGGCGGCCAGGCCGGCATGGGTCTGCACCACGCGCAGGCGCGCATCCTCCATGGCGAGGCGCCGGGCAACACTTGCGGTGCCGGCGGCCGATCCGTCGTCGAGCACCAGAACCTCCACATCGGCGAAATCCTGATCGAGCACGCTGAGCACGGCGGCCTGCAGGGCCGCGGCCGCGCCGCGGCACGGGATGATCACCGAGACTCTCGGCATGTGCACAAAGCGGTTCGCCCGGCCTTGGCACACGCGGGGCGGAGGTGCGGCGGGGGCACGGGCAGTCAGTTGAAGGATCGTGTCTGTCACGTCGGTTCATCCGGCGATTGTGCTGCCGTATGTTCAAGAGACGTGCCGGAAGAGGGGTTTGTGCTAAGGCTTTGTTTACCTTTGCCTTGGTCTTGGCGGCCCGTTGCCGGCCCTGGCGGCGGCCGTGGCGTTCCGCGAGTCCATCGCAAAATGCAATTTCGGGGTGTTGCAAAATGCAAGAGCTGCTACTCCGGGCGGCATGGCCCGATGTTGAAACCCTCGCCTGATGGTCCCTGAGATGCTGTTCGACCTTGTGCAGATCGAGGAGAACTGGGGTGGCCCGGATGACCTGACCTATCGCACCGTGCTGGCCATCTTCGTGCCTGAGGCGGGAACATTGCGGGCGGCGATCGGCAGCGCCGACCATGCCGCCCTGCCCCGGCTGGCCCATACGCTGCGCGGGGCGGCTATCAATGTGGGCGCGACGCGGCTGGCTGCGGCGGCCGGCGTGCTGGAGCATGCGGCGCCGCAGGCCGTGCCGGTGGCGATCGCGGCGCTGGATGCGGCGCTGGATGCCACGCTGGCGGCGCTGGCCGCTGGGGGGCCGGGCTTGGATGGCTAGGCGGACCGTGCTGATCGTGGAGGATAGCCAGTCGGTGGCGATGACCTGCAAGCTGCAGTTGGAGCCGCTGGGGCACACGCTGCTGATGGCGGAGACCGGGCAGGAGGCGTTGCGCCTGCTGGGCGACCAGCCGGTGGATTGCATGCTGCTGGACCTGAAACTGCCGGATATGGACGGGCTGGATATCTTGCGTGACGTGCGGGCGCGGGCGGCGCCGCCCTCCACCGTGGTGATCACGGCCAATGCCTCGTTGACCATGGCGATCGAGGCGGTGCGGCTGGGCGCGTTCGATTACCTGGTGAAGCCGTTCGCGGCGGCGCGGCTGACCACGACGGTGACCAATGCGCTGGCCAATACCGAGCTGAAGCGCGAGGTGGAAACGTTCCGGCGCACCGTGGAGCATGACGGGTTCGGCGATTTCATCGGGCGTTCCATCCCCATGCAGCGCGTGTATCGCACCATCGAGGCGGCGGCGCGCAGTTCGGCCAGCGTGTTCATCACCGGCGAAAGCGGCACCGGCAAGGAACTCGCGGCCCAGGCTCTGCACCGGTTGAGTCCGCGGGCGGGCAAGCGTTTTGTGGCGCTGAATTGCGGTGCCATTCCGCGCGACCTGCTGGAAAGCACCATTTTTGGCCACATCAAGGGCGCCTTTACCGGTGCGACGGCCGACCAGGAGGGGGCGGCGATGCGGGCCGATGGCGGCACGCTGTTTCTCGACGAGCTGGGCGAGATGGAGATGGGGCTGCAAACCAAATTGCTGCGCTTCATCCAGACAGGGCAATACGAGCGGGTGGGCGAAGGGCGCACCCGGCCGGCCGATATACGCTTCGTGGCGGCCACCAATCGCGATCCGGCCGAAGCGGTGCGGCAGGGGCGGCTGCGGGAAGATTTGTTCTATCGTTTGTATGTTGTGCCGCTGGAGCTGCCGCCGCTGCGTGATCGCGGCGAGGATATTCTGTTGATCGCGCGCCGGTTTCTGACGGATTTTGCGCAGCAGGAAAACAAGGCGTTCACGGGGTTCAGCCCGGAGGCGGAGGTGTTGCTGCTGGGCTATGGCTGGCCGGGCAATGTGCGGCAGTTGCAGAATGTGGTGCGCAATGCGGTGGTTCTGAACGATGGCGCGGTGCTGAACGAAACCATGCTGCCGACGCTGGCGGCCGCGGCGCCTGTGCCGGTGCGCGTGCAGGAGATGCCGGCGGATACGCAGATCAGGCGGCTCGCGGATGTGGAGCGCGCGTATATCGAGCACGCCATCCGGGTGTGTGACGGAAATATCCTTGTGGCGGCAAGGAAACTTGGGATCAGCGCATCGACGATCTACCGGAAGAAGGAGGGGTGGGCAGCGGAATAGGCGCTCCCAACTCTCGATCAATGGCCTGCCCGCATCGCCCAAGAGCGATGCGGGCTACGCGTACCTCTCCGGCCAAGTCCCGGATCTATCCGCGCGCACCAGAAGCAAAAGTCTTTTGGTTCTTTTCTTCAGAAAAGAACATGCTTCACATGTAAATGGGCTTCGGGAAGAACGATGTGCCGTACGGCGATGCCGCCGTGTTGATGGTGCTGAGCAGCGGCACGCTGTGCGGCGTTGGATTGTAGCCGGTGGTGCCGGGGGTGAGGAAGCCCATGAGGGGGGCGACCGCGTCGGATACCGTTCTGAGCAGCGCGGTTTCGGCGATGCGGTTGTTGGGCGGGGTGACGTTGGCAGCTACGTTCAGCAGCGCGCGATGCTCGCATTCCACGCCGACGATCTGCACGGCCGAGCCGATCAGTTTCGGGCTGGCCGTGGTGATGCCGCTTGAATAGGCACCGGAGAAATCGAGGGCGGCGGCGAGATAGGCGGAGATGAAGTAGTCTTCCAACGTGCTCGCGACCTTGAAGAAAATGCCTTCTTGGATGAACATGTTGTCGGGGAAGTAGAATTTTGTTGCCAGCGTCTTGCCGCCGAGATCCTGCAGATAGAACAGGTGCTCGGTTTCCTGGGCGAGCGCCGCCTGGAAGTAGTTGCGGTTGGCCGTGTTGTTGACCAGCGGCAGGGTGTCGGGGTGTTGCAGGCATTCGTAATAGAAGCAGATCGCCAGGCTCTCGGCGGTGCAGGCGATGTTCAGGATGTCCTGCGCGGTGTCGCTGCTGGGCATGGTGGTTGCGGCGCGGGCGGCGATCGGCTGCAGCAGATCGATGCCAGCGGCGCCGAGCGCCGTGGCGCCGGCGAGTTTTGCGGTGCTGGCGAAGAAGTCGCGGCGTGAGCGGCCGGCTTTGCGGGCCTCTTTCGCTTTGGCGACAAGCTCCGTCATCACGGTGCCGGTTTGGGTCACCGAGTCGGTTATTACATCTGTCATTGGCGGGCGGTCCCTTTCTGGAAGCGATGCTGGCCGGTTGGCCGCACCCGCTGTCAGAACGGACGGGCGAGCGGATCGGATGCGGGGCGGGTGAAGAAAGACCGGGGGGCTTTGCCCCCCGGACCCCCCACCAGGGCGAGCCGCCCTGGACCGGCGACTCTTAAGGCAAGGCGGTGGGGGGTCTGGGGCCTCAGGCCCAGCGGGGTCCAGGGGCAGAGCCCCTGGCCTTCCTTCCCGCCGGCTTGCCTTCCGCGCGGGTTGCACCGAGAAGCAGCGCCATGCCGCCTCTTCTCACGCTTCAGGACATCAGCCTTACCCTCGGCGGCGGCAAGCTGCTGGACGGCGCAGGCCTTGCCGTGGGCGCAGGCGAGCGGATATGCCTGGTCGGGCGGAACGGGTCGGGCAAGTCCACGCTGTTAAAGATCGCCGGGGGCTTGCTGACGGCGTTCGATGGCGTGCGGTTCCTGCAGCCCAGCGCCACCGTGCGGTATCTGCCGCAGGAGCCGGATTTTGGGGCGGCGGAGACGGTGCTGGCCTATGTGCTGGCCGGGCTCGGGCCGAACGATCCGCAGTATCGCGCTCAGGCGCTGCTGGAGCAGGCCGGGCTTTCAGGCGACGAGGCCCCTGCCCGGCTTTCCGGCGGCGAGGCGCGGCGCGCGGCGCTGGTGCGCGCGCTGGCGCCGGAGCCGGACCTGCTACTGCTGGATGAGCCGACCAACCATCTGGACCTGCCGGGCATCGAGTGGCTGGAGGCCGAGCTGGCAGCGGCAACACGCACCGGGATCGTGCTGATCAGCCACGATCGGCGGCTGCTGGAGAGCGTCAGCCGCAGCATCGTATGGCTCGATCGTGGACGCACGCGCAGCGTGGATCGCGGTTTCACCCATTTCGAGGCGTGGCGCGACGAGGTGCTGGAGCAGGAGGAACGCGAGCAGCACAAGCTGGCGCGGCAGATCCTGCGCGAAGAGGACTGGATGCGCTACGGGGTGACCGCGCGGCGCAAACGCAATGTGCGCCGCGTGGCCGAGCTTGCGGATTTGCGGGCGGCCAAGCGGGATTTCGTGCGACCGACCGGCGGCGTGCGGATGGCGGCGAGCGAGGGTTTGGGATCGGGCAAGCTGGTGTCGGTGGCCGAGGGCATTTCCAAGAGCTACGGCGACCAGGTGGTGGTGCGGGATTTTTCCACCCGTATCCTGCGGCGGGACCGGGTGGGGATTGTCGGGCCGAACGGCGCCGGCAAGTCGACGCTGCTCAAGATGCTGACGGGGGTTTTGGCGCCGGATCGCGGCGAGGTGCGGCTGGGCACCAATCTGGAAGCGGTGACGCTGGATCAGACGCGGGCGAGCCTGGATCCGGAAGCGACGCTGGCAGAGACGCTGACCGGGGGATCGGGCGACCAGGTGCTGGCGAACGGGGTGAAGCGGCACGTGGTGGGTTATATGAAGGATTTTCTGTTCCGGCCGGAGCAGGCGCGCACGCCGGTGGGCGTGCTCTCGGGCGGCGAGCGCGGGCGGCTGATGCTGGCGGTGGCGCTGGCGCGTGCCAGCAACCTTATGATCCTGGATGAGCCGACCAACGATCTGGATCTGGAGACGCTGGACCTGCTGGAGGAGATGCTGTCGGATTACCAGGGCACCGTGCTGCTGGTGAGCCATGATCGTGATTTTCTGGATCGCGTGGTGACCTCGACCATCGCATCGGAGGGCGATGGGCGGTGGCAGGAATATGCCGGCGGGTATTCGGATATGGTGGCGCAGCGTGGTGCGTCCCGCCCCGCGGCGGCGGAGGGGCGCAAGCGCGGCGAGAAGCGCGCACAGGCTGAAAACCAGGCGCCGGCGCCGAAACTTTCCTTCAAGCAGCGGCATGAATTGGAGAAGATTTTGCCGCCGCTGATCGCGGGGCTTCAGGCCGACATGGCGCGTTACCAGCGGATGCTGACCGACGCCAATCTGTTTACGCGCGATCCCAAGAAATTCCATGCGACGACGCAAGCGCTCGGCAAGGCGGAGATCGATCTGGCGAAGGCCGAGGAGCGCTGGCTTGAGCTGGAGATGCTGCGCGAACAGGGTTGAAATGAAACTGGGGCGCGGGGGGCGTGATGCGTTACGCTTCGCTAATGGTTGCTACCCGGAATGACCACTACAAGCGGGGGGACTTGGGCAGTTAAGCACAGAGACTTTTATCCCTTTAGCAGGGCAAGGCCGGCGACCAGGGCCTGGCGACGGTCCATGTTGGACTTTTCGGTTTCGAAGGTCAGCTGCGACAGGCGCTGGGCGATCTCGGCCCAGATGGCGGGGCTGCGGCTTTCTACCAGGGCACGCTGCGTGCGGTCGGCGGTGCCGCGGACGTAGGCACTGACCGCGCCGGCGATGCCGCGGTGGAGGAGGCCCATAAAAGTTTCGAACGGCGCCTGTTCGCGCAGGGAGTCCGACATCTCGTAGGCACGGGTGAGCGGCATCGCGGGGCCGGCCTGCAGAACCTCGGCCACCATGCCGGCGAGTTTCAGGCCGCCCTCCTCCGCCAGCGCCAGCGCGCGGCCGGGCGAGCCCTCGGCAATCGCGGCCAGCGAGGATCGATCGGCCTCCGGCGTTGCGGGCAGATATAGCGCCAGCGCGCGCGCCATATCCGCCGGTTCCAGCGGCGCCAAGGCGAGGTGCCGGCAGCGGCTGCGGATGGTGGGCAACAGGCGGCCGGCGGCCGAACATACCAGGATCAGCACGGCACGCGGCGGCGGTTCCTCCAGC
>Ga0116226_10005039_pt1 | contig 11755 bp, 12 predicted proteins | sample S1TSphfallax_FD_89692 | JGI IMG/M metagenome (GOLD analysis project Ga0116226, IMG submission 89692) | Host-associated microbial communities from peat moss isolated from Minnesota, USA - S1T2_Fa - Sphagnum fallax MG | ecosystem: Host-associated > Plants > Peat moss > Unclassified | place: USA... | reverse complement strand
GTTTGGGAGATGATCGCTGGGTTGGAAGATGGTAGTGTGGAACTTCTGTGGATTGCAGCGACTAACCCAGCGGTAAGTATGCCAGATTTACAAAGAACTAAACAAGCTCTGTGGAAATCTCCTTTCACAATCTATCAGGATGCTTATTATCCTACAGAAACTTCTGCTTATGCTCATGTCTTATTACCAGCTGCTCAATGGAGTGAGAAAACTGGTGTGATGACTAATTCTGAGCGGGTAGTTACGTTATGTCCAGCTTTTCGCCAACCACCAGGGGAAGCTAAAGCTGATTGGCAGATTTTTGCTGAAATTGGACGTAGGTTGGGTTTTGTTCCAGAGTTCACTTTTGCTAATGCGGCGGAAGTTTATGCTGAGTTTGTTCAACTCACCAACGATCGCCCTTGTGATATGACAGGAATTAGTCACGCCAAATTAATTTTAGATGGACCTATTCAATGGCCTTTTCCCTCTGGTGGTCAGGGGATAAGTTTGGGGAAACGGCTCTATACTGATTTACGATTTCCTACTCCTGACGGTCTGGCTCGTTTTTGTGCTTACCATTCTCGCGGATTAGCCGAACCTCCAGACCCTAATTATCCATTTATCTTGACTAATGGGAGATTGTATGGACATTGGCATACACTAACTCGTACTGGAAGAATTGAGAAAATCCGCCAAATGCATCCCGAACCTCTGCTCGAAATTCACCCCCACGACGCTGCTTTGCTCCATATTGGTGATTACGCATGGGTGGAAGTGCGATCGCGCCGGGGTGAAGCGAAGTTTCGGGCGAAAGTTACCAAGGCGATCGCGCCGGGAACTGTATTTGTTCCCATGCATTGGGGTGCGTTATGGGCTGAAAATGCTGAGGTTAATATGCTAACACATCCTGAAGCTTGTCCTGATTCATCCCAGCCAGAATTAAAAGCTTGTGCTGTGCAATTACAATTAATTTCCCCTGATTTACCAAATACAGCTCGACATCTCACGTTTTTCACATAACTAAACTATATTGATAAAATCACGACGTTTATAGCTGGGGTAACAGTGGATATGGGCAGAGTGAGAATGCTTTTCTTATCTAAATTTCCATACATATCTTCAGCAAGATCAGGCTTCAAAACTGAATATGAAGAAGTTGTCATGCTTATTATCCCTCATGAAATTCTGTAATACTTATGCTATTTTGCAATATATAAACCCAAAAAACATCAGTTAAACAAATTTGTTATGAGTTCAACTGTTGAAGAAGTCCGCTGGACCGTTCATGACCTGGAAATACTACCCCAAAATGACTGGATAGTCTATGAAATTATCGATGGAGAGTTATTCGTGACCCGTTCCCCCCATCGTAGACATCAACAAACTTGTGGGAAGATTTTCCGAGAGCTGGATACTTGGTCTGAGGAAAGTAATCTTGGCGTAGCAATTATAACCCCCCGGTATCGTTTTTTCCGAGGCTGATAACGTTGTCCCAGATGTGGTTTGGGTGAGCAATGAACAATTGGTTTTATTGGAAGATGAAGCTGGACATCTCACTGGCGCACCAGAGTTAGTGGTAGAAGTTTTCTCTCCTGGTAAAGAAAACACACGTCGAGACAAAGAAGCAAAATTGAAGCTTTACTCCATTGTTGGAGTACAAGAGTACTGGATTGTCGATCGCTTGACTAAACAAGTAGAAATCTATCGTCGAGATCGTGCCAAATTAATATTGGTAACAACACTAATTAGTAATGACCCCATTACTTCACCCATATTACCCAATTTCTGCTGTTCCATCTCACGTTTTTTCACATAACTAAACTATCCTGATTCCTCCCAGTGGTAGAATTATTTGTATGTATATTTTATATAATATGACCCATGAGGAAACTTTTAAGACGCTTTCTAGTAGCTACCAGCGAGGAGCAATTCCTCAAATTGATTGAAAATTTAGAAGTGCTAGTTTCCAAAATACTATCTCTTCTCATGGTAGTTGTAATTTTCATGACAATATACGATTTAAGCAAATTTATCTTACAAGAGTTATTTCTATTGAATCGGGGCGATTTCAGCCACAAAATATTTGAAGCCTTCGGATTATTTTTAAATACTTTGATTGCTCTAGAAATTCTGGAAAATGTAACTGGTTACCTCAAAAAGCACGTTTTACAAGTGGAATTAGTGATTGTTACGTCCTTAATTGCTGTGGCGCGGAAATTTATTATTTTAGAATTAAAAGGAAATGAAGGTATGGAAATTATTGGATTGGGAATCGCTATTCTTTCTCTTTCCATTAGTTATCTGATAATTCATAGTAATGTTCAGAAGTAAGCTGTAGGGTTATAGTTAGTTATCAATTAAATCACTATATGGCAACCTTCTTTGAATTTGAAGCGGATTTTGTCGATTCCTTGCGCTGTATACCTATGGAGGTACGTTATAAGTTAGATAGCTGCGGGATCAAACTCAGACTATCTGATTGGCATCAAATGACGAACTCTATGCGGGAAACTTTAGTTGCATTACCCTTGACAACAGAAACAGAAATCCAGTCATATCATGATTATCTGCAGCAATCTATTTTAGAACTCACAGGTAACCCACCTATAAAATTACCTGTTGAACCTCATCCCCCTTGGTTAGATTCTTCCACCATTCCCCCAATACTTCAGGAAAAATCACAAGAAATAGGTGTAATTATAGAAATAAAACAGTGGATATGTCTTACTCCCTTACAAAGATTTGCTCTACTGAAGCTTTGTCGCTCAGGACATGAAAATAAAAATTTTTCTAGAGCTATGGCGGAGTTTAATCTATTATAGAGATGTCTATTATCTAGGGAGAGAAATTCATAATATATAAATCGGAAAAATTAACTGTGGTGAAAAATACTAACTTTTGACCAATTACCATAATTTTTTTGATGGTATTAGCCATGTAGCTATACTTAATATTAAGTCAGGTTTAATCTACTACCATAATACTTTCAGCATTAGTTCAGCATTAGTTTAGAGATAATTACTAACTCGATGACAGGCAAAAACACAAGACATAATGCTTTTCTGCGGCTAGTGTCTAATAATGGAGCAGCTTCTGGAACTCAATCTCGCTATCCGCTGCTTTCTAATCAAGAGATGGTGATTGGACGCGACTCTAATTGTCAAATTGTCTTGGATGCTATGATTTATCGCATGGTGTCCCGTCGTCATGCGGTAATTCGTCCTCTCTCTCTATCTCCCGATAGTAGGCATGTCGTCGGCGGTTGGTTAATCTGTGATTTAAATAGTGCTAATGGCACTTTTTTAAATGGGTCGCGCTTAAAGGAATCTCAAGAATTACATGCAGGCGATCGCATTTCCTTTGGTAATGATGGACCACAATTCATCTTTGAATATGAATTCACCCCTGTCGCCACAGTCATGTCGAACCGAGCAACATCCATTCCCTTGGGAAGCCAGCAGCAACTACAACAAGATTCAGTCAGTTTCACACAGCTATTTCCCATTATTTCTACGGGTAAGGACTTAACAAAAAAAGCTTATCTTGTCCCTGGAATATTGACTGTAGTATTTGTTGTCTTAATGTTTTGCACAGTAGGTAGCGAAGCAAATCAAGTGATTGTTGCGACTTATATTGCCTTTGCTGCCTACTACTTCGTTTACCAACTCTGTGGTAAACCTAAACCTTGGTGGGTACTGGCAGCGATGGCGTTATCTACGATACTCATCTTGCATAGTCCCCTATTAGATTTTTTAATCTTAATTTTTCGCAAAATTCTACCGGGTAGTTTACCTTTACCCCAACAATCGATCACTTTTACAGAATTACTGGTCCGCATGTTCTTCGGTGCGGGATTAATGGAGGAATTGCTCAAAGCATTACCAGTATTAGGCGCTTATTTCGTTGGTAACTCATTACCGTCACCCTGGCGCGAACGAATAGGTGTTTGGGAACCTTTAGATGGAATTCTCTTGGGTACAGCCTCTGCTGTTGGGTTTACCCTACTAGAAACCCTTGGTCAGTATGTACCAGTAATTACAGAAAACGTCGCCCGTGATTCGGGGGTGATCATGGGACAACAGGTAGCTTTGCAACTACTAATTCCACGAATTTTAGGTTCTGTAGCTGGACATATGGCTTACAGTGGATATTTAGGTTATTTTATTGGTTTAGCTGTGCTTAAACCGTTAATGGGTTGGCAAATCCTTTCTGTAGGATATTTAAGTGCGGCGGCTCTTCATGCTTTATGGAACGCCACGGGTTCAATTAATGCTTTACTATTAGTCGTTGTTGGTGTCTTATCTTATGCGTTTTTGATGGCAGCAATTCTGAAAGCCCGCGCCCTTTCTCCGACGCGGTCGCAAAATTTTGCTACTCGGTTCATTGGACATAAGTAACTAGACAAATATATCTCAAGTTAGATAGTATTAGCGGAAAAATTGAGTTATGTGTAGTTGCAGTTTGGTTTTATGGTTGGGGATTGGGAAAGTTATCCAATTGTTTGAGAGCAAAGTCAGTGATTAAGCCAATATTTTTTGCTTGCTCTATTTCTGTTAAGCTTGTCCATTCTTCCTGCTCTAGGCGGTGAATTATGGATAAGGTGAAATCTTGTAGTTTGACTGTACGCATAGTAAGTGCTGGGCGCGTGAAAACTGAGAGGTCATCTATATGATGGTTAGGGAATAAAGCCTGCATACATTCCACCAGCTTTTCACTCGATGGTTGTTCCAGTGTAAAGACGGCGATAGCTTTTTGGGCAATTGTATTCAACCAAGCTGAAGGAACAAATTTAGCAAAAGCCTGCTCTAGGGCTGGGTACAGATAATCCAACAGTTTTTTTTCTGGTGTTTCGGGGTGGTAATTGGGGATTTGTGCCCATATCATGTCTAAATGACGAGAAAAAGTAGCTTCTCCTTGAGTTAATTCCTCACTAGTCCAGAAATTTTGCCCAACGACCTCCTGCTCTAGCTGGAGAAAATAATCTTCTGTACTATCATCAGCCGGATTCCAAGGATAAGCAGGATCTTCAGGCGCTAATAAGACTTCTAATAATTCTAAATCGCCTATAGATGGTAAAAAATGGCATTTATCATTCAAGTCTATTTGATTGACCATATTTAAACCTCACACATTAGCTAATTAACCGTATTGACTGCTACAACTGGGAACTATGGATTTCCGCAAACGATGCTATTTCACCCTGATTGGGTTTATTCACTCTCAATTCTAAATTCCCAAACTTCACCCTTAGCACTGCCAAACTTGAGCTGCATTCCCGACTGGAGGAGCACTTCCTCCCGCAAAATTTGCTGCCAACCATTTGGTCCTAAACGCCAAGTTGTGCCATAGGTAGAGAGATCCTGTAAATAATAAGTTCTAATAGGTGTATCGTCGCTGAGAGTATTCCGACATAAAATTTCGGCGTGACGCTTAGAAACTGATAACTCCGGAATAATAATATCATTATCTCTTGTACGTCCAATCCGAGTTACACCAGAACGTAAAGGCCAAATTTCACCGCTAGAGGAAAGCGACCGCAAAGAAGCTGTAGGTGTAGGAGCATCTATATCAGAAATAGCCGTATCTGGTAGTTCTGTAATCCCCTCATCAAAACTCTTAATCAGTACGCCATCAAAATCTGGATGTAGATAAAGAACTGGTAATGTCCAAACCGGTTGGTTAAATTTATATAGAGCTAATAATTCCTGTCTAGCTGTAGCAACTGCTTGATCGATTGGCTGGCGTAATCGTAGTGCTGCGGCGAAGGCTTGAATAAAACTATGACTTTCTTGGTCAGCGATTTCGTCCCTCATTCCTAAAACTGCTGGTACACCATGACGAATTAGCACCTCTGCCAAACTACTAGCAGGTATAGCTTGGTGATTGACTGCTGCTGGTTGTGCTCCCCAACAGGCGTTGAATACCCCTAGTTTTATGCCATTCCCAGTTAATACTTGGGCTAATTCTATGCCATTTATAGTTCTATCTGAACCTAAGAATAATAAACCTCCATCTGGAGCAGGTAACCCATGTCCAGCGTAGAAAAATAGATTATAAGCTTGAGTTTCTAATTCTTGAATTAATTCTTGTGAAGTGGGTTGTAAGAGGGTTTTCACCATACAAGGTGCATATGCTGAGTTTCTCTTAACTTGACTACTTTCCACTAAAGTCTTTTCTAGCAGTTGAGCCTCTTGGTCTAATTGCAGGTTTTCGTCCTGTCCTAACACCAAGAGAATATTTAAAGACTGGTCAGACCTTAAAAGCGGGAGCGGTTCTACCTCACTTGTTGTCCGGCTAAAGGATATGTCTGGGGAAAGAGAGATCGCCGATTGACCTGGCTCCCTTTGCATGATTTCCCAAGGTAGAGCAATCAAATCTGGATCGCGAATTTCCAATTGTAAGCGTAACTGCTTATGCTGACCCATAGCAATCCCTCGACTGCGCTCCAAACTACCCAGAATGGGAGTATCGAAGATCCATCGCCATAAGTTCATGCCCAAGGACTGCATTAAACGAATACTGTAAGGACTAGTATGGTGATGCGGTTCTACCACCGCGGAATATGACAAATTTAGGGGTAATGTGGGTAATGTGAGCGAGGTAATATTGTTTGAGTTAGTAGGGATATCTAAGCGACTATGTCCAGCAAACATACGTTGCCATTCTTGCCAGACTGGATTAAGTTCCGCAGAAAAAACACAGTCACGCAGAACGTAACCACTGGGATAGGGAGCTTTAACTACCCAAATGGCAAAGTTATTAGTACCAGTATTTGCTAGACGAGCGATCGCCAGGTTCAGAGATGGCATGGATTAGTGGAAAATAAGAAAATATTGGCGAATGAACTGGCTGGATACAAACTTTATTCTAGCGATTTTTTGACTCAGTTGATTGACTCTCAGTGATTCCTTTAGCTGGAGATGGGGTTTGTGGTGCCGTCTGATTTTGGTTGGTTGGTTGACTGCTATGCACTGGACTTGGCTCTGGTTTACTGTTTCGCCATTGCATCAGCCCATAACCTAGAGAACCAGCCACTAAAGCAATCATCAGGGGAGCTAGAAAGCTGAGTGGTAATTTGACTTTGCGCTCAGACAAAGTTTCGGGAATTACTGCGGTTTTTTGCTCAGATACCTTTAAATAGGTTTCAGTTGGCTTTGGGTTCAAATTTACGGTTTTGTGATGATTGAGTTGCGTCAGATTTGCTGTTAAAGTTAAATCTGGTTCAGAATATTTAACCTGATAATGAATCAGCGCAATAGTGACATTATCATGTCCATTTTTAGTATTAGCAATCTCGATCAGTCGCTGTGACACACTTTCTATATTGGCATCTTCAGTCAGAATCGGAAGTATTTCCGTCTCCCAATAATCTTCCACACGGTCAAAATCACTCAAACCATCAGACGTTAATAGAAAAACCGCATCTTCATCAACAATGAAGCGTTGGGCGGTGGGATGCAGTGAAGTACTTTTACTCATGCCCAAAGCTTGTACCAGAGAACCAGAGCCTGACTGTTGCAAAGCATCTCGATAAACAGCATAACCTAGTCGGACTTCACGAGAAGCAATGTCATCGTCTAATGTAACTTGATAACAACCATAACGGGTGATCCAGTATGCACGACTGTCACCCACATGAGCAATATATATTTCGTGAGCAATGGGTAGAGCCATCACTAACGTTGTCCCCATCCTCTGGCGTCCTTGACGGTGTTCGCTATCATTTCGTTGACTAATTCTATCATTCACATTAGCTATAGCTGCTTCTAAATCATTCAGCAGGATTGATGGCTCTATATTCTGCGGGGGAATAGATGTCAGGTCTTTTGCCTGTTGATGAATAGTTTCGATCGCTAAATTGGACGCGACATTCCCTCCCTCATGTCCACCAATTCCATCACAGACAATGGCTAAAGCATTTTGTTGCGGTGGTTTGCTAATAATCACATTATTGGGAGGATAACGAGCATCTTCATTGCGTTGGCGGGTTGGTCCGGTATCAGTTTGAGTAATAATTTTAATTACGGACTGTGTGGGATGCAATTCACTCCGCGCAGCTTGCCATAATTCAGATAACCCTTGGTCTAATATTTTAATCAGTTGCTCAGCTGAGATGATTTCATTTTGTATCAGAGAATTACTAATTTGCTGGATAAATTCACTTACGGCTGGCTGAGGTTTCACCAGGGATTCTTCCCATACAGTACCTAGCTGCGATAATGTAGGCAAACTATCCTCATCAGAGCGTAATTCTAGTAAACGAACCAGTGGACCTTCCACACGTAATAGATTAGGGTCTAGTAAGCTCGATGCTACCCCTTCCACTAGTAAAGGTTGCCATAAATTAGCTATCTGCCATAGATAATGGATTTGACGTATTGATGTCGCTTCATGCCAAACCGATGCCAAACTACTACAAACGTTCAGATGAAAAATTTTCGCATCCATTAATAGAGGTACTTTTTCTAAAAGCAATATATCTCGACGCGACTGTTTATCACCTAAAGAGAGTACGCCATATATTTGGGGAATATGTAGACGATAGGGGATCAGTTTCAAATAAGCTCTGATAATAGGCAGTCCATCTAGCTCAGACGTTTGGGGTAATAAGCCAGGTTTGATGTCTAAGACAACTGTTTTACCAATAACTAGATAGCGATCGGCGAGTATTTGACCTACACTACCCAGACTCAGACCATCTCCCACAGCCCAAAGATACCGCTTAGGCAAGGGTGTGGAACATCGCTGGCAAAAATTGTGGGTCAGGGGATTTGCCGCCTGACAATATTCATTTGGGCAATAGAGGGTTGCCGCTTCATTTTCCATATTTGTCGCACCGGTCAGCAGATTTTGGCAGGGGGTCTAGCAGGGGGCAAAGGGGAGACTGCCCCTTGCCTCTTTTCTCATTCCACAGCAACTCTGGGTAGCCCCATGCTGTAATTAGTGACACGACTGGCAAGATTTTAGCTAATCTCGCCGAGTTGCAAGAGCGATCGCAAATAGTGTTCTAAGTCTGACCCCATGCGGCGCAGATTGTAATCTGTTAGGTCTGCGCCACTAGATGCTTCAACTAGTTCATCAAACTTGCGATAAACTTTTTGCAGAGAGTCTTCATTCCAGTTAAACTCGTTGTCTGGGTCAATATCTAGTGTCAAGACATGATTACTAGGAACCAAATCATCGTGGTCTAATTCCGCCGCAAAAATGCGAATGTGGCGAGTTGTGGACTTGAGTAGCGTGAGATTATCCATAATTAAAGCAATCAAGGTATTGACTACACTGCAATCATTTTAACTTCATGGGACCTTTTCGTTTTATGGCTCTGGGATACTAATTGGGAAATTTCTCCATTTTCCCATTTCTCAGTATTGTTTGTAGATTTTAAAACTTGCTATTCTGTTTCTCTGGTTACAGATTGGGATACTTTAATTTAGTAGGTATATAATTATTCAAAATAAATTCAAAACAAATTCAAAACAAATTCAAAATAATATTTGTGCCATTTATCCGTTTATCGCCCAATTTTTGCCCAATTTACTCTTCAAAAACGTGACATATTTAGATTAACGCCTAACTTCAATTTCAGTAACCTTAGTGTAGAGTCTGAGAGTCTTAACTTTAAAAATTACAAGTGTTACACTTACGTACCATCGTGAAAATTAAGTAAAATTTAGGCTGTTATTGACGTTTAGATAAAATTGATGTAAAAACCTTTAAAAAGGTCTGGTAAGTTCTTACAGAAACTTTACTGTATAGAATCTTAAAAACTGAATAATAGTTTATGGCTTAACATATGCCATAACTAACACAGACCAGATTAACAGTAAAAGCCAAATAGTCTAGTTGAAAGCATCAACAGGGAGGAAAAATGGCGTAAAATTTGACGGAGTAAGGGAAAATTCGTAGTTCAAATATATTGGATGCAAAATAAATATCAAGAATTCTTCTAGATGATCGAGCTCCTCACCCGCACGACAACCAAGTAAAGGAATCCTCAAAACTATGAACTCCAAAGCATTATCCTGCCAAGTTAATAACATCGAGGTGGGTGTCTACGAATGCGAAATTCACCTAAAATTTCGTTTGATTGAGGAAAAGAGTCTCTTGAGCGACCGCGACCAACTTCTACAGGTATTATTAGACGCTTTAACCGAAGGGTCTGATGATTTTTTAGAAATGCTCCAAGCATCGGTGAAAGCGCAAGAGATGTCTGAGTTCAAAGCCTCACCCCAAATGCGCCGCCAACTGATGCGCTTACGAAACTTCACTGATAATAACCCTTAGCGACCAAGTGGAGTTTTCCATAGTAGCATATCTATTTCTGTGGTAGCAAAATTTGAGTGAATGCTCTAAACCAAACCATGGTGCATTTTGCCAATTTTATTTAGCAAGGAAACAAGGCATCAAGTTAAGAAATATGGCGAGATAGTAGCAGGAAATCAAATCCAACTTTAATTTTTATTAACTGGCTAAACTCTCATGTAGTTTTATCTTGACAAAACTCTATAGGGTCAAACCGGAAAATACAACATCCCTACTTCCTGCTTCCTAATTCGCCAAACCATGTTCCAAAGCAAAGCGGACTAATTCTGTGCGACTGTTGGTTCCTGTTTTACTAAATAAGCGACTAACATACTTTTCTACGTTGCGGACACTAGTTTCTAAACGACGTGCAATCTCTTTGTTCATTAACCCTTCCGCTACTAAGTTTAAAACGCTCTGTTCTCTGGGGGTCAAATCGATTTTGAAGGGAGCAGGGGATTGGGAAATAGCAGTTCTTTGCGTCAACAGGGCCTTTATCTGGGCAATCTCATGCACCAATTGGGCAATGTCTGGGGTTTCACTATCTTCACTAGTGGGTGGTGATTTAATCGCCCGCCGTTCTAATAAGTTGCTCACAATCGCCACTAATTCATCAGGGTCAAAAGGTTTGGGTAAATAAGCATCAACACCTGCTTGATAGCCTTGGATGCGATCGCCTGTCATCCCTTTAGCCGTTAAAAAGACAACTGGAAGGGTCTGGAACCGGGGGTCAACTCGCAGCTGCTTGAGGAATTGATAGCCATCTACTTGGGGCATCATCACATCTGATATGACTAAATCAGGTGTATTTTGCTGCATCCATTCCCAGCCATCACGCGCATTACTGGCAACTTTAACGCTGAAGCCACTTTCTTGTAAATAGTCTTTTACAGCTTCTCGCAATCCTGGCTCGTCATCTACCAGTAAAAGTTGTGCTGACATGAGATATTTCCTGAAGTTTACTTGATCTTAATTTAGCGAAAGTTTGCCGATAAAACACCTTTTATTCTGGGTAACTCCCAATTAAATACCTACATAGAAATTATTCGTTAAATCATTACCAAAAAAACTTTCCTTACTGAATTATGCAAATGCTCTGTCATTGGCTTTTTTTTTGTTATATTAATTTACATGCAGTAATAAAACTTCGTAAATCCAGTCGGGAGTTCTAAACATGACTAACGTAACTAAAACCACCGCAGTTTCAACTCTAGAAGATCGGAATGCTTGGCTTTGGGGTTTTACACCACAAGCAGAAATTTGGAATGGACGTTTAGCAATGTTGGGTTTTTTATCTGTCACATTGATTGAGTTATTTTCTGGTCAAGGCTTTCTCCATTTCTGGGGAATTCTCTAAATCACAACTAAACTAGATGATCGATAAAGTTAATGTGGACCCAATACGGTTCGATTAAAGAACCCTACCCTAACCCTCCCTTTAGCAAGGGGAGGGGATCAGATTCTATTTCCC
>Ga0116226_10005038_pt1 | contig 11755 bp, 11 predicted proteins | sample S1TSphfallax_FD_89692 | JGI IMG/M metagenome (GOLD analysis project Ga0116226, IMG submission 89692) | Host-associated microbial communities from peat moss isolated from Minnesota, USA - S1T2_Fa - Sphagnum fallax MG | ecosystem: Host-associated > Plants > Peat moss > Unclassified | place: USA... | reverse complement strand
CTCGATCGGTAGGCCTTGCGGCGCACGCGTTTCGCGGGCGAATATTTCGATCTCGTGCGCACCCGGTGCGATGCCACGCGTCGGGACGTCGAGGCGGAATCCGCCGCGCGCGAGGAGCTGGTCGTTGAAGATGACGACCAATTCGCGGTCGGGGAGGCCCGCGGCCGCGCGGCGCTCCATTCCGCCGTCAACGCGGTATCGAATATCCGTCGCGGGAAGTCCGATCGACGTGTCGAGCGCGTCGCCACGTACCGTCACGATGCTGCCGGCGGCGACGACAAGGTCCGTACGATCGTACGCTCGGCCATCGACCGCCACCGACTCGATTTGGCCGAGTTCCGACGTCGGCATCGCGTCCGTCGCATGATAGAAGTCGCGATTCATCGCTACGACCGCGCACGGAGCCGCGATCGCCGAATAACACAGCCAGAACGCGCACGCGATGGTCGTGGCGATGCCGCGCTTCGCCCGCGGAAATGCTCCACCGATCGAGCGTACGGATAGGATGACGATCGGGATCAGGATGGGATACCAATACCGTCCTTGTAGCATGAGGTCGCCGTTCGTGAACGCACTGAGCGAGAGGAGAAGCACCGTCAACAAGACGTATGCGTTAAGCGTCGGGTCGGTGCCCCACAATGACCGCGCTCGCCCCTTGCCATATCGCGTCGCGACATTCTTGATGCGCTGAACGAGACGTAGTTGGGCTACGCACCATGCCGAAAACGTAAGGGTCGTAAGCGCTACGAGCAGCAACGTCACGGCTCCGGTGGCCGTGCTGGGGAAGACGCCACCGCTACGCAGGCCGAAGTGAAACCAGAATCCCGCGAAGGTCTGGCCACCGAGGAGCGCACCCGTCGCGCTGTGTAGCAGATCGTACGTCGCGACGCGCAGTCGCTCGAGAATTCCGACATCTGCGAAGTCCGTGCCGCTCGGTGGCGTGTCGAGGCCGCCGATTGGCGACACGTACCGTCCACAAAGCGCGGCGATTAGTGGAATCGCGACGCCGAGGGCGAGAGCACGCAAACGAATGGAAAGAGTTTCGCGGTCGAACGCTCCGCTGAATGCAAAGCCGAACGCGAAGATTGCGACGAGGGCGTATTGGAGCTTCGTGATTCCAAGGACGGAAGCCGCCACGGCGTAAAGCGCGAGACGCACGAGCGATGTTGGTTGTCTGCGAAGCGCGAGTGCTGCGAGAAGAGTTGCGGTCATGAACAGAGCGCTCTGGTTGTCCGGTTGGATATAGCCGCCCATCCACGTCGAGAGTGGAAAGAAACCGATACCCGCGAGGAGCATGAGGCGCTGCGTCGCATCGAACGGCATGCGAGCGAGGACCGCGTACGCGAATACGAGCGTCGCTGCGAGCATCGCGACGTTGAGGAACCGACCGGTAAAAAACGCGGCGCTAAGCGAACGCCCGGACGCGCTCCAGCCCGCACGCATCGCCGCAGCCACGCCGTAGTAGTAGGTCGATGGATAGAACGCGAGAGCGTAGGGTACGCGCGCGCCCTCACCGGGAACTGCATTCGATGGAGCCGGCGCGCCGGCATCGAGGGCGCGAAAGTAGGCTGGTCTTCCGTAGCCATCGTGGACGGCGGCGTGGTTGTTGTAGCGCAAGCGGCGATACTTCGTCGCCGTCATCAGGTAGCGGAGCTGCGGGGTTACGAAATTCGCAATCGTCGGATTACGGACGACGAACGGCCGTCCCGCATCGAAATAGGCGAATGCGGCGTCGGCATGAGCGACTTCGTCGGGTTCCTGAAAGAGCGGTACGCGAAGAGCCCAAAACGCGCAGAGCACGGTCGCGCAAAAGATAATCGCTGCCGCGATCGCGGGCTCCCACCGCTTCGACGTTTGGCGCGGACCGAGCGGCTTCTCGCGAGCGGGCTCCTCGATTGGAAGGTCGTGCGAAACGCCGGGTGCGCTCGCGTCGGTCGTCGCGATCAACGCGCCAGCTATCGCGCCTTCCGGCGAGCGCGCACCAAAATGGCCGGAGCGGCCGCACGCAGCGCGCGCGACGGCACGTGAACGTAAGGTCCGGCCGGCGGGAGCAGCCGGAAGATGCCGGTCCAATCTTGGACCTCGAATGCGTCGCCGATGAGATCCAGCCACGCGTGGCGCGAGAGGCGATGGCGTCGGGTCGGAATGTCGTTCAGCAGTCGTTGCGCCAAGCCGAACGGGCCGTCGTACACGGGCACGACGGCAACGAACTCACCGTGTGGCGTCAAGAGGCTCGCGAGTCGGGCGAGCATCGCGCGCGGATCGGCGACGGCTTCGAGCACGTCGAACGCGGAAATTGCATCGAACAGGCCGAGCGATTCCGGCGGCAGCTCGGCTTGCACGAACCGCACGCCGTAGACGTAGCGGCGCGCCTCTTCCAGCGCGTACGTGCTGACATCGGTACCGACTCGGTCGAAATACGCCGGCAAGCCCGCGAGAAGACGTCCGAACGCGCACCCGACATCGAGCACGCGCGGCCGATCGACGTTGCGAACCGCAGCTTCGATCGCTTGCGAAAAGAACTCCAACTTCCGCGGCGGGCTCTCGCGATCGTAATCGCGGTAGCCGGCACCGTAGAAATACGCTTCGTCGTAGTAGGCGAAATCGATATCCTGGGGCGGTGCCTTGGCGGCATAACCGCGCGGCTCGGATGCGATCACGGGGGGCGCTCCAAAGGCGGACCGGCGCAGACTGCCTGCGCCTCTACCTACTGTTTCGGCAATCCGCCCGAGCGATTGATGTCAGGATCGGCGTTCCACGTAGATCGCCTTGAGGAACGCGTAATAGACGGTGTGGCCCATCAGGTCGGTCCACTGTGCCGGGCGCTCGATGATGCCGAGCACCCTCACGCGGTCGCCGCTGTGGAGCCCGGCCGTCGGTAGGTGGACGAACAGGTCCATCGGCTCGGCTTCCGTGCCGCAGTCGGCGAGGGCGAGGCCCTTCTGCACGAGGTTATCGATATCGCAGTCGTACGCGACGTGCGTGCCGGTGAAGCGAACGAGGTCGCCCGTCACCACGTATGCCGTGTTGTGTGGATCGACGGTTCGCAAGAACGCGGCCTCGTGTGCCGTGAGAGAGCGGTCCTGCGCGCCGGCGGGCGGCGCGCAGGTTGCTATCCACGTTAGTGCGAGGCACAGGGCGTTTGCCGCGCGACGCGCGATCATAGCGTCGGCGTGTAGCGCGTCAGAAATCCTCCGAAGATGTCGGAGCCGAAATCAGACGTGCCGGGGTAGTCCGCGTAACCTAGGTGCGAGAGGCCGAAATAGTCCTCGATCGAGCGGAGCGTCGAGTAGTGATTGTAGGCGGTCGCCGTGACGGTGCCGGGTTTGATGAATGGCGACACGAGAATCGTACCGGTCTGTCCGCCGCCGCTGTTGCCGACGCTTCCGGTAATCGAGATCCCGAACGCAGCGGCAACATCGGGAACGCCGGGGAGTTGGGTATTCGGGCCGCTCGGTTCGTTGCAGCATGCGGTTCCGTCGAACACCGTGTACGATCCGTCGAGCGACGACGGGCTCGGTGACGATTCGTCGAACGTGATGATCAGCAGTCCGTCGCGTTGGAACGCGGGCGAATTCACGATCATCGGCACCCACTTCTTGAGGAAGTTATTCTCGTTCACGTACGTCGAGGGGCTGCCGGGCGTCTTGCACGGGACGTCGTGACCGTCGTTGCAGAGATTCGGCGTGATCCACACGTAGTTCGGTGTCGTCGCGATCGATGCGAGATCGTTCGGCAACGTCGAATCGGAGAGCGGTACGACGTGTTGCGCGCACGCACCCGAATCGATCAGCGAATGAAAGTATGCGAACGGATTGTGTCGCGTTGCGTATTGATCGGTGACGGCTTCCGTGCCGCCCTTGTCGTAGTTCGGCGGAACCTGCGCCGTCGACGTATTATCGGGATAGCCGAGGCCTTTGATGGGCTGGCCACACGTGGTCTGCTCGCGCGTGGGATCGTTGCCCATGTCTTCCATGTAGCCTTTCCACGTATACCCGGCGCCGGCGAGCTGATCGGCAACGGTGAGCGTACCGGACGGATAGAGGCATCCGACGCCGGCGACCTGGCCGTACGAGCCGACGCCCATCGATGCGATATCGACGTAGTTCGAGCCGAGCCCGTGCCCAAAATTCGTGCAGTCGTCTTGGTTCGCTTTCGTCACGGCCTCGCCGCTGACGAGCGAGAGATAGTTTCCGAGGCTGAAGTGACTCGTTCCGTAGTAGTTCTCGACGAGAGCGCCCTGACCGGCGACGGTTTTCGTGAGATACGGCACCGGCATCTGCGGCCCGAACGTATTGTCGTACGCCTGGTTTTCGAGAATGATCGTGAAGACGTGTTTGATGGGCGAGAGAACCGGTGGTTGAGGCGTCAGTTTTACCGCGCCGCTGCTGCATCCGGTCAGCATCACGAGCAAAGTGGCGACAGCAAGAAGCCGCGAGCGTATGCTCCCGTTTTTGCGCAATTCAATTTCCTTACACGAAGCGAGTTTTCTCGTTCGAGCTTAGGAAATCGAGATTAACGTTAGCTTCTGCGCCGATTAAGAATGGTTATCGGGCGCAGCGATGACGTTACATCTTGTAACTGTGCAGACCCGAGATCCAAATGTTCACGCCGAGATAGCAGAACATGATCGAGATGAAGCCGAGCACCGACATCCAGGCGGAGCGGAGCCCGCGCCAGGAGTTACGGGTGTGCAAGTGCATGTAGAGGGCGTACACCGTCCACGAAACGAGTGCCGCCGTCTCTTTGGGATCCCACTGCCAATAGGCGCCCCACGCTTCCTTCGCCCACCACGCGCCCGTGATGATGCCGACGGTAAGCAGCGGTAGGCCGACCGACACGACGCGATAGGTCATGATGTCGAGCTTGGCGAGCGATGGGAGCGTCGAGAGCCAGAGCGCGAGCGGATCGCCCGCTTCGGCCCGCGCCGCAAGGGCCGGCGAATCGCCGCCGATCGAAACGCGACGCGCCGGCGGTGCTTCGGCGTACGCCTGCATTTTCAACGCACCGCCGCCGATGTTTCCGGCCGCAGCGGGCATCGCCGAGAACGTGAGGCTACGACGCTCGAGGGTCTTTTCGCCGTAGTATTTGATCAGGTAGAGAATCGACATCACGGCCGCGACCATAAATGCCGCATAGGACGACACGACGAGCGGCACGTGGATCTTGATCCAGTACGATTGCAAGGCGGGAACGGCCGGTAAGTAGCCTTCGTTCCACGTCAACGCGTACGCGAGGAAACTTGCCGAGAGCGCTTCGACGAATCCGCCGATGAACCACAGATCGTATTTGATCGCGAACACGATGAAGATCAGCACGCTCATCGCCGCGAAGAGCGAGAGCGAGCCGTAGAGGTTCGTGAGCGGCCAGATGTGGCTCGTCTGATACCGATACACGAGTTCGACGAACTGCATGCCGCAGCCGATGAACGCAAACGGGATTCCGATCAGCTTCGGGAGTCGGTCGCGCGACAAGAAGTAGGTGAAGAGCGCGAGCGTACTCATGATGTACGCGGAGATGGCGATGACGATGAGAAGCTGATCGGTGTTCATGTCGGTTCCCTCAGGTGAGGCGCGTCAGGCGGCTACCGCCCGCGCCTCCGGCGCACTTCGCCGCACACCGCCGGCCGGGCCTTGCCAGCCGAAGAAGGCGAGGACTGCCGCCACGGCTTGGACGCCGACGATGATCCCCACGGTCGCCGGCCAGCCGAAATGCGTCCAGGTCCAGACGGGCAGAATCGCCCCGAGGCCGCCGCCGCCGTAATATGTCACGAGATACAGCGAGGCGGCCGTGCTGCGGCTCGCGCCGGCGATCCGACCGATGTAATTCTGCGAGGCGGCTTGCGCGATGAACACGCCCGTCGCCGTGAGACCGAGCCCGATCACGATCGCGGCAAGCGAATGAACGAGCGTCGCGAGCATCCCGGCAGCCGAGGCAGCGATCGCGAAGAGAACGGTCGCTCGGTTTCCATAGCGGTCCATCAAGCGTCCGGAGAGCGGCGTCGCGACGACGCCGAACAGATAGACGCAGTAGACGTTCCCGATCTCCGCCGTCCCGAGCTCGAACGGGGGGCCGGCGAGATAGAACGTGCCGAACGTGAACGCGGCGACGAGTGCGAACAAGATGCACGCGCCGAGTGCGTACGTCGCGAGCATCCGCGAATCGGTGAGGAACCCACGCATCGCCGAGAGCGCGCCGCGCGCCGATGCGCGCCGCACGAAGCGCTTCGACGACGGAAGCAGCGCGAGGACGATGATACCGCCGACGATGTTGAGCGCGCCGAGCGCGAGGAAGGCGGTCTGCCACGTGCCGTGCGCGGCGACGAGTGCGGTGACGTAGCGGCCGGCCCAGCCGCCGAGCACGTTGCCGCCGATGTACGCGCCGACGCCGCTCCCCGCGACCTCGGGCGGATATTCTTCGGCGATGTACGCGAGCGTGGTCGCGAAAATGCCCGGCATCACGAGCCCTTGGGCGAATCGCCATGCGAGCAACTCGCCGATCGAACGCGAGTGCGCGGCGCCGAGCGTCAAGAACGCGAGGACGAAGATCGTCGTGACGATCACGCGTTTCCGACCGATCGCATCGGCGAGCGGCCCGACGAACGGCGCCGCGATCGCGACCGCAAACGTGAGCGCCGAGATCGTGGCCGCGACGGTCGCTTCGCTCGCGCCGAGCGCGACGCGCAATTGCGGCAGCAACGGTTGCGTCGCGTACATGTCGAGGAATGCCGTGGCGCCGGCGGCGGCAACGGCGAACGACTGCGCGCGCATCGTTAGGCCCGCGTCACGACGTCAGGCGAGCGACGGTGTTGCGGCGCGAGGAACCTTCGGCGCTTCTTCGTCCACGCGTTCGAGATCGCGCACGAGCGCCTCGAACTGTTCTTCGTAGATCTCGTAGCCCTTGACCGTCGTCGCGGCGACGGCGACGTTCCATGCGTGCCCCTCGCCATCGACGCGGACGTAGAGTCGGGCGGGCAAAAAATAGAACGACGTGCAGAGCCCCGCGAGCAGAACGAACGCGCCGATGCCCACGAGCGGGATTCCCGGATCGTGGCGATATTGAATGCCGCTGTAGAGGACGTATCGGCCGACATCGACGCGATAGCCGTTGCCGAGATCGATCCCGCGTTCGAGCGGAACGAGCACGCTGCCGATGTTCTGATTGCCGTCGAACACGTTGAGGAGCACGCCCGGATTATTCGGACGCGGGTCGGCGCCGATCGTGTTGCCCGCGCCGATCGTGCCGACGAACTTCGCGTATTGAATCGCGCGCTCGCTCTGGCCGAGTTGGAATCCCTCGCCCTCTTTGAGCGGGCCGTTCGGTGCGTTTGGAAGCGACTGTCCGTCTTTCGTGACGGTGAACGGAATCGCGAAACCGTACGAGGCTTGATAGTAGTCCGTTCCGTCGACTTCGAGCGGATGGTTGACGCGGATTTGCTGGACCGTTTTGTGACCGGCTTTGTCTGTCACGGTGACGTCGGAGACATAGTCGATCGGTTGGTAGACGATTCCGCTGCGCGTTTGGATCGGGTCGATGCGGTAACGAAAACGATCCAGTTGGAACGTCGTGCCGTTCTGCGGAATCGTGACGCTCGATCCCGCGAGAACCGACGTGACGCCGCTATATCCGAACGCCCAATAGAGCGTCGTGCCCGCGGCGATGATCACGAAGCCGACGTGCGCGACGAGCACGCCGCGGCGCGCCCAATTGTGTTTGTCCGCGAACGTCCACTCGATCCCGCCGAACTCGCGCTTCCGAACTTCCCATCCGCGCGCCGCGAAGAACGCTTCGACGCGCTCGCGTACCGTGCGCTCGTCGCCGCGAACGCTCACGTTCGCGCTGAGCGGAATATGTTCGATCTTGATCGCGCGCAGCGGTGGCAGGCGCGTCGGAATCACGCGCCAGAACGTCGCGAGCGTCATGCATGCGAGGATGAGCCCCACGATGCCGAGATAGGCGGGCGAGTGATAGATATTGTCGAGGTGCAGTCGTAGGACGATGCGCGCGAGCGCCGGCGTGTAGTTCGTTTCGTAGAACGAGACGTCTTTGCCCTGATCGACGACCACGCCGATCAGCGTGAGGAGGCCCCACACGCCGAGCAACGACATGCCGAACCAAAAGTTCGAGAGCTGTCCGAGAAGTTCGTTCAGCGCGCCGAGCGCACGCGCGCGAAGTCCGGGCTGCGAAGCCGCTGCGGTGGTCGCCAACGTCCTAGCTCGCGTTCGCCTCGCGCCGCCACGACTTCTCGAGCAACACGATGATCACGATGCTCATCTCGTAGAGCACGTACATGGGGCCCGCGATCAGCATCATCGTCACGGGGGATGCGTCGGGTGCGGCGAGCCCGCCGAGTAACAGAATACCCATCAGCGCGTATCGCCGATTCTTGCGGAGCATCGGCACGTTCACGAGACCGATGCGCGCGAGCGCGAGCATCACCATCGGCGTCTGAAAGACGAGCGCGAAGACGAGGAACGTGAGCAAGATCAGGTTCATCGTCGATTCGATGCCGAACGTTTCGTCCGCGATCGCGGTCGTGATGCCGAGCAGCGCCGTCAGCACGCGATGGATGATGAAGAAGTGGCAGAACGCGATGCCCGCGGCCGCGAGAAAGAGCGACGGCGCGGTGTAGGCGTAGACGATGCGGCGCGTGCGCGGATGGAACGCCGGCACGATGAACATCCAGATCTGATAGAGCAGCACCGGCAGGCCGATGACGATCGCGCCGTAGATCGAGAACTTAAATTCGGTGAAGATCACGTCGGTCGGGGAAAATGCGTGGAGTTGGATCGCCTTCCCGAGATACTCGTCCTTCAACCACGTGATGACGAACTGCGAGGGCCAGAACAGCCCGACGGCGAGAATCGCGACCGTCGCGAGCGAGATGATGAGACGCTGACGGAGCTCCCGCAGGTGCTCCGTGAACGGCATCTCTTTCTGGTCCCACTCCGGTGCGTCGCTTTCAACGACCGGCGGACGTTCCGCTAACAAGGTCGCGCGTTAATTGCGAGGTGCGGGCGGCTCGAACGGCGTGGTAGGCGAGCCGACGACGACGCCGTTCGCGGCCTGCGGTTCGACGACGGGGGTCGCCCGGGCGACCTCGGCCTCGGCTTGCGCGCGAGCTTCCGCGCGAGCGCGTTCCGCCGCGACGTCGGCCTCCGCTTGGCCGACCATAAATTCTTTCTTCGCCTGGCCGATGCCACGAGCCAACTTCGGTACGCGATCCGCTCCGAAGAGCAGGACGGCCGCACCGACGAGGATCGCGATTTCCATGGGGTTACCGAACATGAGCGTCTACCTTTCCCGGTCCACGTTCCCGTGCCGGGGAATACTTACCGCGCGCGGGCCGCGCTATCCCGGGCGAGCGCGTCCGCGAGAGCGACAAGTTCGACGCGAGCGGCGGCGGTTCCGAGGGGAGCGAGCGACATTTTCGCCCGTTCGACGTAGCCCCCGATTGCTTCGCGGGTCTTCGTGAGCCCCCCGGCCGCGGCGACGCCGGTGACGAGGGATTCGATCGATTTCCGGTCCCCGCGACCGTCGGGATCGGCGTAGAACCGCCCGAGGGCCGTTCGAAAGTCGCTATCGGCATTTTCGAGGGCCAGGATGAGCGGGATCGTCATCTTATGCTCGGCGAGATCGTTGCCGACCGGCTTCCCGAGCTCCGATTCGCTCGCGGTGAAATCCAAGAGGTCGTCGAGCATCTGGAACGCGATGCCGTAGTAGAGTCCGAAATCGCGGAGCGCCTTCACGCGCAGCGGCGTCGCACCCGACATGATCGCGCCGCATTCGGCCGAGGCGGAAAAGAGCGAGGCCGTCTTCTTGATCGCGATCTCGATGTAGTCGGCCATCGGAAGGTCGAGCTTGCCGACCGCCCGGTGTTGCAGCACCTCGCCGTCGGTGATGTCGGCGAGCGTCGTGGCGAGTATGTTCGGCACGGGGTTGGGGTAGCCGGCCGTAACGTTCTTGAAGATCCACGCGAAGAGATAGTCGCCGGCGAGGACGCTCACGCGGTTTCCGTAATCGATCGCGGTCGCGTTGACGCCACGCCGCGTTTCGGCACGATCCACGACGTCGTCGTGGATCAGCGTTCCCACGTGGATCAACTCCATGTACGCGGCGAGCGCCAAGTGGTCGCGCGCGTCCGCCCCGTTCGCTTCCGCCGCGAGTAACGTGAAGCGCGGTCGAAGACGCTTTCCGCCGGCGGCGAGCATGCGCCGCACGGCCTCGGTGATCAGCGCGTTGTCGGTTGAAAACGCGTTCTCGAAGAAGTCCTCGACGAGCGCGTAAAGATCCCGATCGCTCTCGGCCGCGGCGTGGAGGGGCTTCGTGCGGTCGATCATGCGGTGCCCACATGCGCGGCGATCGCGCCCCCGCCGAGGCGCACGTAGCGCACGTTCGTGAAGCCGGCGGTCGTGAAGCGAGCCGCGAGTTCGTCGGCGTTCGGATAGTTCGTGAGCGAGTTCGGAAGGTAGCGATACGCGCTCTTCGAGCCGCCGACGAGCCCGCCGATCAGCGGTACGAGCCCGTAGAAATACACGTCGAACGCGCGCTTGAAGAGCGGATTCGGTGCCTTCGAGACGTCGAGGTTCACGAAGCGAGCGCCGGGTTTGAGCACGCGCCGAGCTTCTCGCAACGTGCCGACGATGTCGACGACATTTCGCATCGAGAAGCCCATGATCGCCCCGTCGAAGCTCGCGTCTTCGAACGGCAGCGCCATCACGTCGGCGGTGACGAACGAGATGTCGCCCTTCGCCTCGCGCGGCGCACGTTTGCGGGCGCCGTCGAGCATCGGCTCGCAGAAATCGGCGCCGACGATGTGCAACGACGGATCCGTGCGCGAGAGATGGAACGAAAGGTCGCCCGTTCCGCAGCACATATCGAGGACGCGGCCCCCCGGCGGAGGCGCGAGTTCCTTGACGGCACGCTTGCGCCAGCTCTCGTCGACGCCGCCCGTCAGGAGACGATTGGTCGCATCGTAGCGGGGCGCGATCGATGCAAACATCTCGCGGACGTAGACGGATTTTTCCATAATGCTAGCGGCGGGTGATTCCTGACACGTGGGCTCCGTTCATGCTCATCCTTGGACGACGTGGCCTGCCCCCTAGTTGCGGTGACCCTCCGTCGCGACGAAAGAACCACACACGCACACGTCGTGGCCCGGCGGGTCCCGGGCCGGGGGGATCGGGTGGCTTCGCCGCCCCGATTTTAAAAACATGAGTTTGAACGCTGTTGGTGGGCCCGGGGCGAGCGGACTTTTGGGTGTAACGCCGGGCTATCGCGATGCGATTGCCGGGCTGCAGTCCTTTGGCGAGCTTTCGCGCGCGCTCGGCGAGCATCGTGACGCAGTCCTACGGAACGTCACCAGCGCGGCGGCCGCGTATCCCCAGCCCGCGTATGGATCGCCGGCTGCGGCGGGGTCGGCGCTGGGGGCCGCCGTCGCGGCGTTCGTGGGAAGCGAGAGCGGCCGGGCCGCGATCGAGCGCGCGGTTTCCGCCGCGGGGACGTTCGTGAAGGGTCTCCTCGCCGGCGGCGGGCCGACGCAGTTGCCGCTGCCGTTCGAGTGATCGGCGGCGATCCGAGCGCGTCCGTCCGGTTCGCAGCTCCGACCGAGGTCTTCGGGCGGATCGCCGAGGCGTCACGGGTCGCGCTGTCCGCCTACACGCTCGAGCCCCACGGTGAGATGGTTCGCGCGCTCGACGCGGCCGCAGACCGCGGCGCGGGCGTCGCGGTCACGCTCGAGGGGTTCGCCGGACGT
>Ga0116226_10005037_pt1 | contig 11756 bp, 8 predicted proteins | sample S1TSphfallax_FD_89692 | JGI IMG/M metagenome (GOLD analysis project Ga0116226, IMG submission 89692) | Host-associated microbial communities from peat moss isolated from Minnesota, USA - S1T2_Fa - Sphagnum fallax MG | ecosystem: Host-associated > Plants > Peat moss > Unclassified | place: USA... | reverse complement strand
CATCTTCAAAATGAAAGGCAAAATGCAAGCACAAATGTCAAGTTTGTTTGTCACCTTACAGCATGCTACTTGCCCATATGGGCTTTGCTGCTTCCCAAGGTGATATTAGCCCCAGTCAACACCAAAAATAAAGAATAATAAAGAATAATAAAGAATAATAAAATAATGTAAATAATGTAAATAATAATAAAAATAATAAAAGAAAAAAAAGATTTACTTGGTATCAGTATTTTTTTATTTTTTCAATTTTTTTTTGGGGTGACAAAATATATATATATATATATATTCAGTATGAATTTGTCAAAGGGTTTTTTTTTGGTGGAGAAGGAGAAAGTGCCTTGGATGAATCAGCACCTACAATGGTACCATAGTAAAATTCAGTGTTGTGCATGTATAAAGGGTTTTAGGACTTCCACTCCGTGGAAGTGTGTAAATGGCTTAGGGAAATTTATTTACCTCGGTAAGTGTATATGGCTCAACTTACAAATCGTATTAGTGTAAAACTACGAGGTGGGTTGTGTAAATGTAAAACTATGTAAATCATTTAAGGCCATGTAAAACAATTTTACACAATTGGCTTTTTTCCAATTTCGTGAAGTATGTGGGTTCGTGATCATTCCCAAAAGGACTTACGAAATTTGGCTAGAGGTTAGAAGGGCAAGTAGAAATCTTTAAGATTTGTCCTATAATTTGGCGACTTGTTGGAAGCTATTCTTTAAATATGGTGACCTTAAATTATTTTTTCTCATAATGTGATGTGGTGATTTTGGCCCATATATATATATATATATATATATATATATGGGTTGTTCACACCTTCCTTTTTTTTTCTTGCCAAGTTGCAAAAATTTGATCCCAAAAAACACCTTGTTTTGTATGTTGTGTAAAAATTTGGAAAAACATAAAATGAGACAAAAAGATGCCAAAACATGCACACTTTGATTTCATTCATAAAATAAATAACAAATATGCATTTTTAGTGTCCATTGTTATTATTGAATTGGCACGTTTACAAAGTGGCAATAAGGCATAAGAATTTAATCCAAAACTAAGTGCACAATGAATAAAATCATGACTACATGTCCCAATGATTAATTATGAATATGAAAAATATTATTAAAATCGTGGATACATGTCCCAATTGGCACACAATCCTATACGTGAAGTTCAACTTCATTGGAAAACTCAACATCCATCACATTTAATGTGTCCTCCTTGGCTTCACCAAATTCATTCACATTTTCAAATCATTTTATATTTTCAGCACCAATAATAAAAAGATTCACTAGTACAAAAATGGGGTGTAGTTGGTGGCCTAAATTATTATGAAATTTTAAAAGTGAAATAAGTTCACTATACTTTAATGGTTTCACCTTGATTAAAGTTATTTTACTAAGGTCCTTGTGTAAACGCCATGTTTCATTACTATTTGATATAATTTATTATTATTACTTATTATGATAAACAAGTTTATTTTTATGTTGTTTTAAATACCTAGGTTACATTAAATTATACCTTATAAATTTTATGGTACCCTAATTATTTTAAAATTTACCTTAAATCATTATAAGTTATTTTGTCTTACAATATTTTTATTTATTATAGGTTTTTTACTTTAATTTTTTTAGTTAAATTATTTCATTTCCTTTAGGCTATATCTTAGGTTATTTTATTTCAAGTTAATATATAATTTCAAATTATAACTTGGGTTATTCAAGGTCATTTTATTTTATGTAATTAAATTTTATTTTATCTTAAGCTATAATAGTTTAAAATAACATGAAATATAATATAATAACTTCAAATGAAAAATAACATATAATAATTTAAGATGGATTAATTTAGGATATATTGATCTAAAATAATAACCTTGATAAAATAGTTTAAAATATCCAAAAATGGCCTACATATGGTGGAATAATCAATAATAATTTATAACTTACGATAACAAAAAAAAAAAATTGTAATTTAATAACCTAAAATAAGCAATAATATCTTATGATCAAATAACCAATAATAATGTAAAGTAAAATAATCTAGAGTAATTCAAAAAAAATTAAAAACCTACAACAAAATAATCTAAAATAACCAATAATAACCTAAAATAATCAATAATAACCTATCGTAAAAATAATTAATAATAATATACAATAGAACAACCAATAATAACATATGATAAAATAACTAATAGTAGCCAATGGAAAATAACATTGAATAACCAATAATGACCAATGATAAAATAATAACTTAAAATAAAATAGTCAATAATAGTTTATGGTATAATAGCCAATAATATTTTATAATAAAATAATTTAAAATAACCAACAATAGTTTTTGATAAAATAACCAAAAATAGCTTACAATAAAATAGCCAACAATAATCTATGATAAAATAACCAAAATAAGCATATGGTAAAATAATCTAGAATAATAAATAATAATAAATGGTGAAATAACCTAAAATAACCAATAATAACTTATGATACAATAACCAACAATAGCCCATGATAAAATCACCAAAAATAATTTAAAATAGTGAATAATAAAATAACCTATAATAACCAACAAAAACCAATGGTAAAATAATTTTAAATAACCAATAATAGCCAATGGTAAAATAACTTAGAATAACCAATGATAAAATAATCTAAAATAACCAACAATAACCAATGGTAAAATAGCTTAAAATAACCAATAATAACCTATAGTAAAATAATTTTAAATAACTAAAAATAACCTATGATAATGCAGCCTAAAATAAGGAACAAGAAACTATGGTAATATTCCTTTGAATAGTCAACAATTGCCTATGATATAATAATTTTTAAATAGCCTATGGTGGAATTACCAAGAATTACCAAGAATAATTTATGGTAAAATAACATAAAATAACATAAAATAGCATATGGTAAAATTGCCAAGAATAGCCTAGGGTAAAAAAAAATTTGCATAATAATAGATGATGACGAAAAAACATCAATCATTTAAATAATGATTCAATGGTTAAATATTTGTTCTTTAAACATGGAAGTGAAAGGAAGTGAAGGGCTCAAACTTTCACACTTGCACCTTGAGTTGTTGGGCAAGGTGTTTAGGTGGGCTAAATGCATAGCTTAGGTTAGGCAGTCTATTGAACGTTCCTAATTAATTATTAATGATTTTGACTAACTATTGGTGAATTCAATTAGTTATTAATGAATTCACATGTATGTAATAACTTGTCCCTGTTTATTAAAGGGTTGCCCATTTTTGCCATGGTAGATTTGTTCAAATTCATTCAAAATACACTGAAACACAAAATGAATTGGACATGTATTAATGTAATGATTGGGCCAATTTTTTATCAAAAATTTTAAAAGATCCCAGTTTTGCACACAAAATTAATATTGATGAAGATTTGAGAAAATCTTTCCAATAGCAAACATTCTTTTTGTATCAATCTAATTACCAAATATGTTTCTAATTGTTATAGTTAAATAACAATTGTAAAAAAATGTCCTTCATGCTTCTCCAATGGCACGTCAAATGTGTGCAAGTATGACTTATTTGTGTTGAACCTACATTTACGCACATAATCTTTGAATAAATTAGTTTGAAGTATGTTAAAAAATAATTTTAATTCTCAATGTTTTTCAAAGAAATGAAAGAAAAAACATTCAATTGTTGAAAAAAAAAAAATCATTTTTGGACACCCCTATTTCAAAAACAACATTAGTATTATGCACAATTTCTTATATAACATCGGAAAGGACCCTTGACTATCCATGTAAATTATAGTACAAAGTATTGAAAGTTAATAAGACAAATTGGTCATCATATGCAACAATAGTCTCACATGTTAAAAAATCCATAAAATAAAGCAAGGGCTTCACATGTTTGCATCAAATTGTTTCACCTTGGTGCAATGTCCATGTCCTTGACAACATCAACCTCTAATTAGAACTCTAATTTCTCCTAGGAAAATTGCACATACAACATGGTTGTTTTGATAGTAGCCAATGCCCATGATGTTGGTTAACTTTTACAACATCAAAAAATGCATCAAAAAATGGCATTGACAAAATACCTAGGTTTGTGTTGAAAGAATCTTGTTAGTCAAATCCTATGTTTGATGGTTGTCCATATGACAATTGCAACTCGATAAACAACACATTGTTCAAACATGGTAACCTTTGATGCAAAACATGTCTTCATTAATGTTGCCAATTTATGTTCAAACAAACCAAATTTCATACAAGCTTGTGTCCATTCTTTTGTTCCCTTGCTTATAATGTACAATGAAAAGGGAAAAACATCAGTTTTATTGTAGACTTCACAACTTGCAAATTAATGTTTGCATTACAAAAATGGAAAATTGTGTTGACATACTTAACTTTTTTTGCCATGTAGTGCAAGCTTAAATGAATACTTCAACATATTTCATTATAAAATTTGGCATCAAATATTTGGAAATTTCATTGTCATTAATGGCATATTGAGCTAGCCTATTCATAACATGTGCAAAACATGCACCATCAAAAGGAACATGCAAAGTCAATGTTTCACATGAAATCATTGACTTCAAAGCCATGGTCATGTTCCCTGAATGAGTACTTTCATTTTTCACATAACATAAATTTTAGTAGTGAAATCAAACAATTCAAGCAAAGTCCTCAACTACCTTGCCAACTTGTGCCTAATAATGTCATTAGCCTAAAAAAACCTATTGTAACATGACAAGGTTTCCAAATTGTACTAATAAAATTAATGATGAGCAAGTTATCATGTTGCCTTGTAATTATCCACAAATCAAACATAGTAACAATTGTAAGTGTGGCATCAAGATGAGGTTGCACATGTAAGTAAAAATGCAAGCAATTGGTTTTTTAATTTTTTTCTAAAAAATGTCATTCAAAAAGGGAAAACCAACTTGTGATCAGGCTTCAAAGTCAATTAATTACCTATGTATCCACATGTTGTCACAAATGCTTGAACATAAATGCCTTTTAATCATCAACAACACCAAGGTTTCAAAAAATAGTTTTTGAAATTCATCATTTTTTTATAAGGAGCATACTTGCAATTATAACCAACCCAAAATGTCTCACTAATGTTTTTGCTATTCAAGTTTGCCTACTAACATTTGATCTAGTGTTCATGATAATATGTAAGTTAGAATAAGCTTTGAATCTCTTATTATATGGAGGGCTAAATAATGGAAACAAGGCAATATGCACATCATTTGTTTCATTTAGCAATGAATTTGAAACCTTTAAGTCTTCTTCATGATATACCATAACCTACATGTTGCAAAATTTGGGAGAGATCAAACCTTTGTTATTTTAAATTGATTTTTTAAAAAGTTCATTAAATGGTGAAAAAGGAGTTCGCCTTAAACAACTTGCAATGTTGGTGGAATCTATTATTGTTAATGTTGTTGAAATTGTTATTATTGGGGTATTGATGTGGATGTTTGTTAACAATTACATTTTACGAGCTCTATTGATTCTGGTTGTGATTAATTGACTTGCACATTTGTATTGCTATTAGGTTTTAAACCTACTCCATTAAAGTGAATACTACATAGACAAATTAACTAGGACATTTACTCAATGCATATGAACTTTGGAAAAATACTCAAAAAAAATTCAATGCAATTGCAAGAACAAGAAAATATATAGGGAAAATTATTCATCATATTTCATAACCATCAAGTTGTACTATGTTTTTCCCTCTTTTCTCTCTAAAAAAAATCTCCCCTTTAATCTTAGACAAGCTCCAAAAATCTATTGAATGATCCTTGAACAATCTTTGGAACCCCCTCAAAATGCATTTTATACTACTACAAATGGTTATAATTGCCGAACTATTTAGCATGTCAGTTTGCCACATGTTGATTTTAATAATTTGTCATGTTGATGTGTTATTATATTGATTTGCATAACTACATCATCTTGACATGCCTACATTGTACAATTAACCTTGTTATCACGGCTTGGCCACACATAGTGACTTATCTTTCTATTGATTTGCCTTAGCCTTGCTAATATTAAAATTATACTCCCTAACATCATCCCCATCTAATATGTCGTAATGTCCCCACAAAACAACAAGTACTAATTTTTATCGCTATGGTATTTAATATAAATTGGGCAGGGATAAAATGTCATTTTCACTTTCCAATGATTTTGCACCATTTTTTGTTGTCGTTATGTGCTTTTCATCCACTATGTTGGCCTTCAACCAACATGGGAAGCACTTTTGGTAGTGAGCAATCTTACCAATTCCCATTTCCAAATTTCACCTAAGAAGAACATAAGAACATAAGAAAGAGAAAGAAAAAAGGATTAGGGTTTGTGGGAGGGAGAATTCGACTTTGTAAGACATGAAGGAGCAATTAGGGTTCACATGGGTGTGCAAGTATGCTAGGAGTGTTATATATTTGGTATGGTAGGAAAAATTCAGCTTACAAAACTAGTGGTTCTTATGTTGAACTTATAGGCCAAAACATTGTGATTTTGAGCTTATAGAATCAATTTAAATGTGGGTAGCCTTGTATACATGCTTTTGTTGAAAATCCCTTAACATGTGTATGATTGTTGCCATTCTTTTCCATGATCTTAATATACACTCAATTTACTTGTCAACTCAAGCTTGTGACACTATCGATTTTCAATCTAAAGGTCATTTACATGGTTTTCTTAACATTATAATCAAAAGATTGAACAACATATTGTTTTTTGTGATTCATATATCCTTATGGTGTTTGGGCATCACTTTAACTTGTGTCCAAAGTACCCCACACAAAATTTGCAAGTGTTGTTGCCTTGAAGTTATGTTATTTATTTTAAAGGCATCATGGTAAAATTTCCCCCTTTATCTTCAAGATGGACCATTGGTTGTAAGAACAAGGGGTTTAGTGATTGGAGAGGAGTTGCGACTTCTACAATTAGTGCTTCCAATTGTTGCGTACATGTGCCATGTTGTATCCAGTGGCCTTCCAAATCCACCTCCATTTGTGTGCACTACAACTCCTTTCTCTACTTATTTATGTAAGTTAGTTGTGCATTTTTTAGCAATTTGTTGCAAATGTTAGGTGCTCATATTTTTCAAATGTGTGTTACGCTTTGATGTTAAATATTTTTTATTGATCTTGAAAATATTTGTGGCTTTCATTGAGCCAAAGGAGTAGGATAAGAATGCCATTCCTAAAAGTAAACAAGGTTGTTGGGTAAATCGGGTCATTTTGAAATTAATCTATTATATTTGTTGGATATTGCTACGATTTTGGTTCAACTTAAAAAAAAATGCAATACATATATTTTCCATGTCTCCAAGGTAAAATTAAACACTACTTTGGAGCAAAGGGTTTTTTCTTGAATGAACCATAAGTTTTCATGGCAACTTAATGAACAAAAAAATGTAATATAATAGGTTGAAAAATATTTTGTGATACTTGGATTTGTTCATACCATTTGTTTAGAACAATTTTAAATTAGTTGGGAATGTTAGGAGTTGGAAACAAGTGCATGATAACAATTGGCATCATTACTGTATGGAAAGTCTAAAAGCAAAGCTCTGAATATAGTCTTTAGTTTCGAGAATTGATTAAATTTTCATTCTTTGGACATGTGAAAAAGCTTTGGAATTTGCAAAGGTTCCATTCGGGGTGTTTTGGGATTTTTTTTATAGGTTGGGTGGTTGGTCTTCATTCCTTTTCAAGACTTTAGATTTCTTGGTAAGTTTATCTTGGTCATTGAAAGTTTCCTAATTTTGATCTTCATTCAAAGAAAGCATTGTGCTTGTCAAATAAACCTTTTGCATTTTCTTTTTTCCCTAATTTCTTCTTTCTTGATTTGTTGTTTGGTGTTTTTGTTTTTTTCTATGTTCCCTTGGTTCTCATTGCTTTCATGTAGTTACTTATTGAGTGTTTGGTTCAGATAACACAACTTGTTTTCATTTAATCAAGTAAGAAATATGTGCATCGATTGATCATATGTTTATTAATAATTTACACTTGGTTGATTTAGTTTTTAAATTAATAATTGGTTTCACCACATGACAAGTCATTAATTGAGAAGCTCCCCTTGGGATCACGATTGTTCTTAGAGTTTATTTCTTAATTCCTTAATACTTATTCCTTGGGGTGTTAGTTGGGGAATATGGTGAACCAAACCAAAAAACTCTTTACATAATGGTAGTGGAAGTTATAATGGTGGACATTCTTTCACATGTTCCAAATTGGTTAGAGGATTTGTTTGCATTTGATGTGCCCCACTTGTTACTTGAGCCTTATGTAACGTATTAATTTGCTTCATTTCAAAATATTGAACTAGGTAGTTCTATGACCAAATGCAAGTCTGTCATGTTCATATGCATGGCCTCATACATGACGGTCAATTATGGGCATGCCAATCATGCCTTTAGGGTTAATGTGCGCTTTTAAGCTTAATGTACATTCTTAGGTTATTGTACGTTATTAGGTGTTTTAGAGTTATAACTTGTTTAGGGTTTCATCTTTGTTGACGACTATATAAAATGCCAAACTCTACCCTTCTTTTGTCAATTTTCTAAAATTCTTTTGTCAGAAAGAGTTTCTTCCATAGTTAGACTAGATTTATAGATGCTCACAACAGTTATTACATGGCCACTGTTTAGATACACTATGTTTTCTTCCTTTATTTTTGATTCAATTTAATATACATGAGAATTTCATCTCAGCCTCCTCTTGTGCATTGTATATATATGTGCGTGCATCTCTTTTTGATTGATTAGTTTATACCTTTGATTGGTTTTAGTCTTTTTGTTTAGTAGAGTTTACTATGGATTTACACCCTTACAACACCAAACATCACGACACTACATGTCACAACAAGTCTTTGGTTAGACATATGAATTAGTTAGGGCTTTGCTCATTCAAGTATCACCTTCTTTCTCATCATTTTTTATTTTTATCTAAATCTTCACACATGGGTTTCTTTTTATAATAGGTTCCACTATGATGAAGTTGTTGATTTCAAAACAAGATTTTGGTTGAAATTGTGATGGGTCTCATGAATGTTGAAATAGGTTGTTAACTAACATTGGTGAATGATTTAATATTCATGATGATTTTCTTGGTGTGGATACATGGTTGTGGGCAATAACACTATGGAGATTATGAACATAAAAGAACCAAAAACAATTATGCCTTTTTCAAGATGACAAAACATAGCAATATGGCAACCCAAAACAAATTTGAGCTTAGGTCAAGTGGACATGAATATGCAATTGGTTTTATCTTTCAAGGAATGATGCAATATGTGAATTCCTTTGAAACATTCATTGGTATATAGGGAAATACATTGGGATGCTACATATCAATCAAGTTAGTCATGCTTGCATGATGAATATGGATGTTATGTTTGTTGCAAAGGGAAAATGTGAAGGTAAGTTCAAATTGATTTATGAGCACGATGAACATGGATGTTATGTTTGTTGCAAAGGGAAAATGTGAAGGTAAGTTCAAATTGATTTATGAGCACGATGAACATGGATGTTATGTTTGTTGCAAGGGAAAAAGTGAAGGTAAGTTTGAATTAATTTTTGAGTGGAAATTGTGGATATAATTAATAATTCCATACATAAAATTTGGTGAGATATGTAATGATTCACTTATTGAAATTGTGTAGGTCATGATTTTGAATCAAGACAAGGGAAAAAAACACATTAAAGTATACACCAAAAAGTTGGAGTTCATGCTTGGTGATATGTTGTGTTGTTGAACCTTTGTGTATTAGAAGGTATTTTGAGAGATTTTATACATTAATGAATTTTTTTGATGCTTTGTTGATATTTGGTTATTGTATGATGATTTATGTGCAAATAATTTCAATAATGCATTGTTGACATGCAGGGAAAATGTCACAAAATTGAAAGGAAGATTCCATAACAATTTGTTATGATCAATTTTGAGTTTAACAAGGTAATCCATAGTATTATGATTTCAATTCTTTTTTTTGGGTGCACTTATAGTGATTGACATTTTTTATTCCTCAAATTGATCATCTACATGAATTTGATTGTGTTTTTTTTGGATGGTATGATGATAGAAAAAACAAAAGTTATTTGTGCCCACTGATGGACATGAAATGGTTGTGCCTTATTGAATGCATTTGACTACTATTGCACATGTTGTGGGAAAAATCTTTCCACGAACCAAAAACACATTGAATAACATAATAATAGCAATAATCATCTTTGATTTGCCACATTGCAAAAAAACACGCATATGCTCAAATGCTTCCACATATGTAATCAATGTTTAACATTTGTTGACTTCATGCTGGAATTAAATTGTATTTGAAGGTTCTAATGTTTTCAATGAGAAATATAATGGGGTGGTAGGGGTCATCACATAGAGTGCACCATTTGTGATGTGACACTTCATGATTTCTTCAAGGACATTATGATGCATGTAGTTGGTTCAAAACATGTTCAAAATCAGCAAACACAACTTTTGCAACCATTTTTTCAAAATGCATGTGAATATTTGTTTTTTTATGTTAATTGAAAGCATAGATCAAGTTTATGTTTGAAAGTACAATTGTGATTAAATTTGCATATGTTTGCATGTAGGGTTCCAATGTGGTGGGGAGGAAAACTATTTTTTGACACATGGAGGGGGGTATTTACCACTCGGGCTTAATTATTTGGATGTTTCCAAAGAAAAGAAACCAAAGTGTCATTATATCCAAAACCATGATCTTCAAGATGAATCAATACAATTTTAAAATGTAAAGTTTTCAATTGCATTGATGGAGTGGGATAATTTGTTTCGTATTGCATGCATCATTAGTAAAAATTAATCAAAACGCAACCACTTCATTTGTGACTACATGCGACTTAGTTGTTTGCAACTATACAATCAAATTTAAGCTATTTTGGTCATTGTTGTGACTATGTTGCTACTATTGACAACTTCGTCTTATGGGTTAGATGGTTTTGAAGTTGATTTTCATCCATAAGTTAATATGTTAATATGTCCAATTGATTACAATAATCACCAAGTTCGTCACTCCTTGGAATAATTTAATGGTCATTTAAAGGTATATTTTTATGTATGTATTAAAATTTTATTTAAGATATATAGATATATGTTATGCAAATATAAATATATGTTCATATATTGAATTAAAAATATATCATACTTTTAATTTTAAAATTAATATTTGAACTATGAAAATTGTTCTGTTCAAAAAAATTATTTGAATAAAATTTTTTAATTGAATTTTACTTTTTAAAAATTTGGATTTGAAAATTAATATTTGAGTTTTGAAGTTTGATATTTCAATCTAAAAATTTCTATTTCAATAATGGATTTTTAAATTTGGATTTATTTATTTATATTTATTTTTAAAGTTTAGAATTAATACTTGGGTTCTAAACTTTGTTATTTGAATCCCAAAATCGATTTTTCAATTTAGAAAATTATTATTTAATTTTCAATTTTTATTCTTTGAATTTCAAATTTTATTGTGGCCAAAAAGTGAGGGTCCATGAATCCTACAGCTGATACACTGCCTACTACAGACCCTGCCGACCTAACTCTGCTGATCAATCTCTCGTCGACGGACACCTATTCCTCCTCAGGCTCAAACCATCTTCTTGCTCTTCTGCTGATCTGTTTGTAATTTGAAAACTGACAGACCTAGCAGCACATCGCTCGACACAATGCACATTTCCCACAATGTCTTCTCACACAGATGCATCAAAGTGCTTGCATTTCATTCACAAGT
>Ga0116226_10005036_pt1 | contig 11759 bp, 6 predicted proteins | sample S1TSphfallax_FD_89692 | JGI IMG/M metagenome (GOLD analysis project Ga0116226, IMG submission 89692) | Host-associated microbial communities from peat moss isolated from Minnesota, USA - S1T2_Fa - Sphagnum fallax MG | ecosystem: Host-associated > Plants > Peat moss > Unclassified | place: USA... | reverse complement strand
TATATATATATTAATTACATGCAATAAAAAACTAAATTTCAATATTATCTTTCATTATTTTTGTAAAAAAAATAGTTTATTACATAATGACCATAATGATGATGATGATAATAAAATGATAGGAAAAATAATTATATAATTACTGAAATAATTACTGACAATCTAATATATTAATATATTAATTATTAAATTATTTTCAAGTGATTGATGTACTTATTATTATTTATTTATTTAAAAATATAAATCATAAATCATAAATCATAATAGCTTTCATAAGTGATATAATAATATATAATAATATATTATTAAAAAAATTTAACATAAGCTAGCTACAAATTACATTAAAATTATTACTATAAGTAATCAATTATGAAGTATTAATATATTATAATAATCACCAAGAAATATTAATGTATAGTTTTAAATTTTTATATTTCAATATTAATAAATTACTAATTATTCAGTGATCATAATCAATTACTGATATATAATTTTTAGTTTTAGTTTTACTATTTTATTATTTTATAATAATTAATGTAGTAGTTAGAATGGAAGTCTAATAGATTAATATACAAATGCATAAATTTATTTTGAAGAAAACATATACTTATTAAAAATATAAAATACTTATTGTAATAGTTCATAAATGACTATAATGAGTGAAGTAATAATATGAATAATAAAAATAAATTAGTTAACCTTGGGTACTAACTAGCTAAAATAATATTTGAATTAATGTTATTTTTAATATTAAATATTTACATTTATATTATTATGATCTATAAAAATGAAAATAATAAAACATTTTTAGTTGCAAACAACTTGTAATTTAAAATTTTATCCCATATGTTTTAGCTTTCATTTTTATCTTGAAAAGTATATGAACAAGGTGTTTTGTCTTTACATTTTCATATTTTAAAACATCATGAAAAAATAAAATTGACCACCTATAAAATCTTTTCCTTTTTTTTAAGGTAATGTTTTTTTCCCAAAAACAAAGTTTGTTATGCATTTATTGTACAAAAAATGGAAAAAACACATTTTTTGAATGGATTTTCAACCAGAAATTTTTAACTTCTAAATGGTCCTAAATTTAATTGATGTATATCAATATCATTCACCACAAAAAAAATCACTACAAAACTCCACCCATAACCTTACTTTTAAAGTATATTTGTAATTTTTCATACTATGTGACATTTATTTCGACATAAATATATTTAATATGTTCAAGTTTGTAAATGTTTGTTAAAATTTCCTTTAAAATAAACTAATTTAAATCTAAAGCTAATGCAATGTAGTTGAAATGAACAACAATAATCCATGATGTGATGTCCATATGTACAAAAAGAAACCAATTTTATTTTTTTATTTTTTGTGATTATAATTTTTGGAAGGTTTAATGTGCTTTCACCCTTCCACCTTTTCCCATGGATGTTGGTCACGCTAAGGCATAATTATTAAAAAAACATTACATCATAGCTAGTTTGGTTGTTCCCATTGAACCTCCTACCATTAATTTCATTCCATGGCTCACAACATTAAATAAGATCATGTACCCAAGAAAAGTGGTCTATCTATTTGATATTAAGCAAGGTTTTTCTACTTGAAAGTTGATAACCCTATTACAACAATTGATGTGCTAACTAAGACCCCTCTCAAATCATAATAGGCTAGTTGCATCTTTTAGCAATGGGTGCCAAGCTTTGACCTTCATAACCCCACATGCTTGCAACTTTTATCATGGATATATTTGAAGAAATTAGGTTTGGAGTTTTGTCGCGCACCCAAGCTTTGACCTTCATAACCCCACATGCTTGCAACTTTTATCATGGATATATTTGAAGAAATTAGGTTTGGAGTTTTGTCGCATTGTTGTTTTCCTTGTTGAACAAATTAGTGGTTTGTTAGAGGTGGGCGACACCAATGAAGCTATATGGGATACTACAAGTTATGCATAACATTTGATGTGGACAATGGTTGGATTGCATAGCTTAGAATCCAAGGCTCAATAGATTAGCCAATGTTAATTCTTATTGATTACAAAAAATGCACCAATCAAATGAAAATATCGTTTAAGGATCTCCCATAAGATTGTTAAATGTTGGGTGTGGCAATCAAATGAGGTTGTGGTTGATATTGACCCTAGGATGCATGAAGTTAGGAATCAAAGGACTAAATGCATTCATAACACAATTCCAACCAAGGATCAAAGTTCTTCACATAAGGGAATGAAATTATACATTCTATAATTTTGATGGTTTCATTATTGTTCATCGCAAAAAGCTTCATGAACTAGCTAAGCTTTCTAAGCTAAACATGATCATATATTTTCATGTGGAACACACCTATAGAAGCAAAGGAAAAGTGAGGGGTGCCTTGGAATCTTCAAAAAGGTGAGCCATGGCTATTGTAGGCTTGGCCATGGCCTCACACAAGAGGAGTGATTATTTCAAATAACAAGTTCAATCAATCATCCAAGTTCCAACCTAGTGTGGGGTCAAGAGGAATGTGTACCCATCGAAGATGTTTGCCTCCAACTATTAACAAAAATAATATTATAAAGGTTGTTAAAAAGTTTGCATTTTAAAATTAACCTCTTTCCTCGGGCAATCATGCTTTTAAAATAAATGATATTGATATGCAGGATGCATGTGATGGGATCATAGATGGTGGGAACAACAACTGAGTAAATGGGTTGAATAGAAAAAAACCCATGTAAATAATTCCAAATGTCATTAATGGTTTTTCCAAAAAGGGATTTATCAAGTGTTGCACTCCAAGCTTCCCTTTGTAGATCATTGTCTTTATATAGTTTAATGATTGCATCCATAACATTCTAAGTGGGGGAACTCAAGATGTTCCATTAGACAAGGTTGTGGGACTCTTGGTGTCACCAATCAAAACCACTATTGGTCATGCTTCAAAGTAGAATTTCAACCCTAAAACAACCTTTAGAGCTCAAAAATTGATGAAAGCAAATCCACAACAATCCTTTCAACTAACCATAACTCCTTTGGTGTGTGCCATCATGCATTGAGAAATTAGAACGAATGTGTGCAATGCAAACAACAAGTAAATCAAACATGTAGTCAAGATACAAAAGAAAAAAGTTTGAACTTGGACCAAAGTATGCCCCTTGCACAGGGCAACTTTCAATAAGAATGTTTAGCACTTCAAGGCATTATCAGCTCCTTTGAAAGGATTTATCATTCTATAATCTTTAGGGGTGGAATTATAACAAAAACATGCAAAAGAAGGGAGCCCATAAATCTCCCCTTGATTTCAGTCAAACTTCATGATGAATGTACAATTGTTTTCTTTAAATGGGAAAGGGCAAATGAGGATGCCAAAGTCTCCTCTCTTCATGATTAGATCCAATCCTTTATTCCCAAGTTGGACATAGTGGTGCTCCAAAAGCACAAATTGAAGGTGGAAAATGTTCTTTTTTGGGAAAAATAATATGGGCCCAAACATAATGTAAGATTTTGCATGTAGAACCATGTTATTTTATAGTAAAGTGATTTTTTTAAGGCAAGCTATGATGGTGTTTACACCATGGTTGCAAGTAGGTGGGCACAATGCATTAGTGCGAAAGGTTGTATTGTTGGTAACAAGGTTTTGTGGATCCAATTTGAAGGTACCTTGGGTGGCAAGCAAGGGGGTTGCCAATATTTATGCCCCGAATGATTCTTACAATTAGTGTAAAAATTGGGAGGAAATGTTAACAAAGTTGTCAACAAATGAATGTTGGATTTTGATTGGAGACTTCAACATGGTCAAACAACCATTGGACAAATCTCAATTTTGTGGTAGCTTGGTTCTAGAGGTGGAAAAGATCCTATGTGATCAAGTGAAGTCCCTTTTGGAGTTGAAGATTTTTTTCATTTAATGGGTCTTTTAGGTTTTCTTAAGATAATCATAGAAGTGGGGGGTGATAATTGTAGTTCAATTAAGTAAAGCATATTTTCCCTTTTTGGATAGGTTTCATCCTTCAAGCAAAGTTTTGGATTATTCCATTTGTGGGGATTTAATTTTGACTAACCATCCATTTATTGTTAAGGACATAAAAACCATGAGAACAAAGGCTAAAGGAAAGGCAAGTTTCAAATAACAAACAAAACAAGAATATGTGATTATAAAAAAACACACAAGAACAAAGAATATCAACATGAGATGTGCAAAACAAATGTGAAAATGAATCTTTAATATGTTAACATATGTAAACATGAACATGAAAAGAACATAATGAAGCTATGATGCAAGATCGTGGTTAAGATTGGTGTTGAATAAACTAAAGGAAATGAGGGGTCATATTCCTATTTGTACCTTTTTGGGGACTTAACTCAATGAAGCTTACAAGGAGGCTTCTATGTGTGCATCAAGTAAGGAAACTTCTTGAGAACCCTCTTAACTGAGAGTCGATTATGAATTATTTGAAACTTAATTCAAACTTAACTAAAAGTCAACTAGGAGTTAATTAAATTTAAATGTGACTTAATAAATAGTTAATTAAAAGTTAATTAAGACTTAATTATGAATTAACTAGGACTTAACTAGGAATTAACTAAAAAATAACTTGGAATTAACAAAGACTTAATTGGGATTTCATTAGAACTAAATTGGGAGTTATTTGATAGTTAATTGGGATTTAATTGAGAGTTAATTGAGATTTAATTGAGAGTTAATTAAGACTTAATTGAGAGTTATCTAAAATTTAATTGAAAGTTATTTAAGACTTAGCTAGGAGTTATGGATGAACATTATGGATAATTTCCATCTATTGGAAGATGGTGTCCCATGTTTGCATTTGTCACAATTCTTAACATGTTATTATGCATTAATTTCAAAATTTTCATAAATAAGGGTCATTGGAAGATGAATATGAAATATTTAAGGGAGGTCAAGGAACAAGTTAAGGCAACATGGGAAAGTTACAACCTCCAATTTAGTTTTCTTAAGAAACTTAAAGTAGTGACATGGTTTTATCAAAAAAGTGGTAAAATTAAGGATGTGGAGTTTTGTAAGTGAAAAAACTTGCTGAAGCATGAGTTATAATTAGTTTTGGGGAGTGTTCAACATAACCACGAAGATACATTGTTGTAAGACAAGGTGGTCAATCTTCAAGGCCATTTAAAAAGCTTAGAAGAAAGAAAGATTGAAGGGATGTAAATCCATTCAAAAATAAAGTGGAAATGTGTTAGGGATTTGATGTCTAAATTTTTTTTCATGTTGTTAAAAAACATCCATCTTTTAAGTTTCTCACCATTATCAAAAATCGAAATGGGGAGCTAGTGCTTGAAAGGGAAGAAGTGGAAAGGACCTTCTATGTTTTTTTCAAGCAACTATACATGGATACATAGGACATTGAAGAAATTGGGGAAACTAAACGACATATAATTCGATCATTGCCCTATAAGGTCACGACTAATATAGATACTGGCTTCTCCTATCATTAAGGAAAAACTTGGAGAGGTAGTGGCAAAGTGGGTAAATTGCAAAGCCCCAAGGATTGATGGAGTGGTCTTAAAGTTCTATAAAGAATTATGGGATGTTGTGGGACATGATTATTGGCTAATGGTGTCCATAACCATTAGGCAAGGTAAATTTCCAATTGGGTTCACTCAAGGGCTAATTACCTTGCTATCAAAAGGTGGGGAGAAAGAGGACCTTAACAACTAATGTCCAATTACTTTGTTCAATGTTTCCTATAAGATTTTTGCAAAGGCCTTTTAGTTATGACTATAACTTGTTTTGATGGAAGTAATTAGCATAGACTAATCAACATTCCTTCCTTTGTCCACATCTTAGATGGGATTCTACATGTTGATGAAACTTTGGAATAGGCAAAAGCTTCAAATCAAAGCTTGATTTTTCTCAAGTTAGATTTCTTTAAAACCTTTGATAAGGTGTCTTGGGCATTCTTATTCCAATGCCTATAGAAGATAAGATTGCCTCAAGAATTCATTGAATTTGTTCAAATATTGTTTGTGGGGCATAAACATCAGTGAACTTAAATGGGGCCACTTTAAAGCCTTTTCCTATCTCTGAGGGAGTTAGGTAGGGTTGTCCATTAGCCCCATACTTGTTTTTATTGGTGGAGGAAGCTTTCAATTAGTTTGTTAAGGTTGAGGTTGAAAGTCATAAAAATTTAAGGGGTTCACTATTACATTTGGGCTACTAACAAATCATTTCACAATTTGCAAATGACATGTCCTTTACAATAAAATGTGAAAATGCCTATGTTGAAAATTTGGTTATTGTTTTGAAGTTATTCAAAATTGCCTTTAGCATCAAAATCAATTGGGGAAAAAGTGTAGCCTTCTTCTTAAGGACATGCCAAACCATGTTAGATTGGTTGAACCATTACCAATGGAAATGGGCAAGAGAAAAAAACTAGCACCAAGTTGTTAGGTACTTCGTTTGGTTTGAGGTTGGAAGTAAAAGATATTGATGCCTCTCTACTCAACAAAATCAAGAAAAAGTTGTCATTTTGGTGTTCAACCCACCTTTCATTGGTAGGTAGAACATTCATTGTTAACCAAATTCTTCTTTTCACTCTTTGATGTATATTTTATTTTTATGTGTGTGTGGGGGGGGGGGGGGAGGAGTCAAAGAAAGTTTTGCAACAAATTTGTGCATTGTTGCCAAAATTTTTTGGGGGCAAGAAATGAACATATAACTTGAAGCATGGTATCTTTGAAGGATTGTTGTCCAAAAACAAGAGTAAAGGGTCTTGGGCTAGTTGATCATGAGGAAGTTTTATTAATTTTATTGGTAAAGTGGGTACTTTTAACTTTACAACCAAATTCTTTTAATCTCCAAATTATTCTTCACTTTTGCCTAAGTCGAATTAGGCCAAATAAGAACAAAAAATGGGGAACTAAGCTAAAGTGGGTGTTGTGTTGTAATCACCAAGTTAGTGAAGGATCTCACATTTGGAATAAGATCACTAGGGCATGGAAGGGGTTGGTGAAAAAAATGGTATTTTTCCCTACCCCTACTTTAGATGCTATTCTCAACAAATAATTATAATGATCTACCAATTTTGAGGGGGGCAAGTTGGGTTTTCGAAAGAAAGAGCTATTGAGCTTTATCATAACCTGGGTTTAACAAAGGCCAAAACAATAATGCACTTAGTGGAAGGGAGAGCTTTATTAGTTGTAAAAGCTCTACAACATTATGGTCTTAAGCCATAAGAGGGTCACCTCTTTGCAAGGATGGTGGCACAACTTAACTTGCAAGTTCCACAAGAGGACATGTTAGTAACAATTAGTGATTGGGCATGCAATTTTCTACATGAAGGAGAAGTATATTTAGTTTGGGTGTTACATGCCACAAAATCCTTCAAGCCATTAGTTGCCTCCTATTCGATCACATATTCTATTTTGTCATAGATATAGTTGTTCTTGTTGGAACCCAAACATGCACTTTGCAACCCTACAACATTCAAAAGACAAGGGACTTGCAATCTAAAGGCCATTAACACAAGTTTCATGTTTGTGAATTACTTAAGGGACAAAAGTAATTTCCTATACAATTATTCAATGCTTCACTTAATAACCTTGCCTTTGATTTGTGCTCTTGGATTTGGGATGATGGCATTAACTTTTTTTAATAGGGTAAATGCAAGTTAGGGTGGTTTGAAAGCGGCAAGAATCCCAATCCCAAAAGTCTATATAAAGTTCATATTTTAATGCTAAAATGGAAAAAAACGTTGAAAACCAATGTTGAGTGGGCTTCACATGGCAATTAATCAATTAATCAAATCCATATGAAATGCTTCCCATCTAGAAAACTCTTTAACATACATGTTAGGGGGGAAATATATATCAATCCAATAAAAAATGACCAAGATTTAGGACTTTTGAAAATAAGGTCCAAATTTAGTCATTCAAAAGTTCATAATTATTTGTTGGTTAAATTTTTGTTGTAATTTTTTTCAATCCATATTTATTATTTTCCATATATTATATGTTGAATCCCTATAAAAAACATTGAAATGAAATCATAACAAAAAATGCATTTTAATGTTAAAGCAAAACCTAGATTATAATCCATATGTTCACTTTAAAAGTCTATTACTATATGATTGGTGTATGTTTATTCAATTTCACCTCTCAATAAATATTTTTATTCAAGTTGGAAATCTAAATCCATAAATATCTTTGTCAAATTGATGATTTTACAATGCGTTTGTGACATTTGAATACAATATATTTTGTAAAAAGTCCATAACGATGCAAAAAATGAGCCATTGAAGCTTGCATGTACCCTATACACATATGATTTTGGGAGGAACTCATTGAAAAACAAACCATCTTTTTTGAAACCTACTGAAGCAAAATGGGGGGATCTATTACATATATGGGTCAAGTTGGCTTGGACGAAGGTTTGGAATAAGGGGAGGACTTAAAAAGGAAGCAATTTTCATATGATCACTTTGGAACCATGTAGTGGTAGTCAATGCTTGGAGAGCTAAAATCAATTAGCTCCTTGATAACTAGTGCCCATTTTGTGGTGGAAGAGTGGAAGAAATAGAAATTCACTACTTTTGGGAATGTCCCCAATTTCAACAAACTTGGCATTGGGCCATTAACATCATCAATAGGATTTGCACTAGGCCAAGTAAAAAAGGTCCGTGGAAAATGTTCATTATCAAAAAATGTTTCTTCAAGGACAACATCAAGGGGCGTCTTAAAAAATTCAACCCTATTTGGCATTTACTTCAAAGAATCGCCATGTGGACTATTTGGATTGAAAAGAATGATCTAGTTTTCAATAAACATTATTGGTTTGTGCATTAGGTGGAATCTACTATGTGGAATTTACTTGTGGAGTATGCAAGGATTGTTTGGAAACATGCCATGTTTATGATTTGTAGAGCACTTGGGAAGGAAGTGGCCTTTTTGTTTGAGTTTGACAAACTTTGGAGCTTTAGGTAATTGATTTGTCATAGAATTGGGAGGTGCATCATGTGGTGCCTTCATTGGCTTTTAGTTGGGGTTGTGTTGTGATTTATTCCTTGCTCAAGGCCCTCTTTGCCTTTGGCTATAGTTTGGGGGTTGTATTATTTCTTTCTTACAATGGGTATTCCCATTTGTTCCCCCTCCCAAAAAAGATCAAATTTTAGGATTTTTGATGAGGCCACTTCTTAATTTTATTTTTCCAACTCTTTTTTTGTGAAAATTATTTAATAATAAATTTCAATGAGAGGTACAATATTTAATTTATCATTGATTTCATTATCAAGATCTCTGGAGCCAAATATGTTTACAAATAATGATAATTTTACCATTTAATGCATTACCACCTATCGAATGCATTATCATTTTAAGATTTGGTTTTTTTTCTATTTAAACTTTGCATACATAAAACTTTCAAAACATTGGTTGAATATCATGAATTCTACCATGTTGAGAAAAAAATAGTATTATAAGCTTGGTCAAGAAATTGAAAACTATGCAATATGAAAAATTTGTGTTATAGTTTGAAAATATTCAATTTGACAAGCATTTCACCTTTAAGAATGCCATGTTGCGTTGGTTCTAAAAACATTATCTAAAACCTATAAACAAAAAAGTTCATGGATATAAACATAACCCCTTTTGTGATTGATTATATAAAATGCTTGAAACAAGGTCTATTAAGATTACACCCATTCATTTTTTATATGGTACATAAATCAAATTATCAAAATTTTCAATGAATACCATGTGGCATGTTTCCCTTAATATAAAATTTCATATTTATGCATCCAATTCATTATTAAACAATGGTTGAATAATACATTTTTGCAACCCACAAATTTATGATTAAAAAGGATCAAATTGTCACAATAATAAGTTAAACATGTGAGCAATCAAAATTAAACCATGGTGAAGGCTAAACAATCACACTACAATAGTTGAAAATATTATAATATGACAATTAAATGTTAGTTTGGGTCTCATATAATTTTTTTTGAAACAAAAAATTTGTAGAGAATCTAGGGACATTACACAATGAAAATGATTGTTGTCCATTGGTTGGTTGCAATGGCTCATTTAAGTGTTACACTTAAATTGTTTCATTTTCATGTTTATGGGTGAAAGTTGAAAAATAATTAACATTTCTTTTGGATGTAATAAACATAACTACAAGCCCAAATACAAGGTGTGGGTGGAGCTATTCTTATATAAAAATAAGTCTATCAACAAATGTTTACTAGCTAGTAAATAATAACATGGATGAAATTTGAACTTGTTTTGATTTCAGATAACAAATATGCACCAATATCTATTCAAATGGCACCATGTACATGCCAACAATTTCATGTTTTGAGACTCTTATTAACACATGTAAGCTAATAATAATACAATGACTTGTAAAAACATAATTTGGATGAAGTTTGAGGTTGTTTGGACATGTTTGGATTGAGTTCGATGGATGGAACACAATGATTAAAACCAAGTGATAATTCTCACTTTACATTGTCCTAGATTTCATGGTTATGGACAAGGTGAGAAGTAACTTACACACTACTTTGAAAAAAAGTTTACAATAGTATTAATTTTCGATATTTCAATCAAGATTACTGTTTTGGGCCATTTTGAAGATATGTGCATGGAACCTTTTGTGAGGCGATCCATGTGGAAAAGATAAAAAATCACATACATTTCAAGTTACATAAAATATTGAATTATAATAATGTTTATGAATCACATGTGAGATAAATAACATAACCAATTAACATTTGAATGTTAAAACAATGAGAATAACATTTCATTTGTTAATTTCACTTTTCAACCCATATATTAGTGCAAGAGATCATTGTCATTATATAGTCTACAATAACATAAATCACATCAATTAATGCTACCATAATTTCTTTTGGTTTTTTCATTAAATAATTTCACAAATTTTTCATTTGTCCCATTTGGCAACATTTGGTGATTGTGGATAAAAGCATGGCTAGGTGATTCACTTTCTACATTTTGAAGTCGTACATCTTACATTAGTTAAATTGATTGTAGTTAATATATTTATTAAATTATAAATATTATAATTATCCCCAATGTTTTTAATCAAAATGATTGGCAAACCACCTTTTAGATATCATTAGACATGTGATTGGTTCAAAAAATGATGTGAAAATTTGAATATTTGAATATGAAATGGACCATAAATGATAAAAAATGATATAAATCATGAATAATAATAATAATAACAATAATAATTGTATTAAAAAAGTTTCAATGCATCTTATTTCATTCGATGATGGTCTATTTTTAAATTTAATTTAAATATTATTATTCCATATTTTTTGAGTTTACATTTTTTTCATTCTATATGCTTGAAAAACTTAGTGTCATCATTTCAAAAGCTCATTATAAGTCCATTTTTTCAAGAATTCATCCATAATTAAAAATATGATTATAACTAAAAATCTATTGCAATACAAATAATTAAAATAGTGATAATGTTAATGTCAAATATAGTTTTATATTATATTTTATTTACAATTAAAAATTATAATTATGATAGTCCATATAGTCCTCCTAATTTTCTTTTCACTATTTTGAAGGTTGGAAATCAAACTAGGTACATCATGTAAAAAGTAACATGATACAAAGTTTCTAGTGTGATGAAAGTGTGATTAATTCAGAAATTCTTATGTATCCTTGCTATTACTTTAAATGTAATTTCCAACCATGAAAATCACTTTAGATTTCATTAGTTTTGTTCCATTGTTTAAAAATTGAAAAACAACAATTGTG
>Ga0116226_10005035_pt1 | contig 11760 bp, 5 predicted proteins | sample S1TSphfallax_FD_89692 | JGI IMG/M metagenome (GOLD analysis project Ga0116226, IMG submission 89692) | Host-associated microbial communities from peat moss isolated from Minnesota, USA - S1T2_Fa - Sphagnum fallax MG | ecosystem: Host-associated > Plants > Peat moss > Unclassified | place: USA... | reverse complement strand
GCCGTTCGCCGGCAATCCCGCGGGCAGTAAGGTCTTCACCGTATCGATCGACACATAGCCAACCGCGTCATGCGTAGCCCCCAGCACATCCTCCGCGCCGGGTTTGCTATAGGTCACGTGCAGCTTGAAATCCGGATGCTCAGTCGCGAGTGCGCGGAGATGGTTCCGGAAGGCGTGCGCGCGGCCGTCTTGTGCGCCGTGGATGAAGATGAGCGGCCGGAACCTGCCGGTGCGCCGGCCCTCAGCGACACTGTGTTCGGCCATGGCGAGCATCGGCGTCAGTCCGACTCCGCCTGAAATCAGGACTGCCGGCCGCTCGCTATCGGCGAGCACGAACCGGCCGCGCGGCGCCAGCGCCTCCAGCCTGAAACCGGGTTTGGCGTTGGCGTGCAGGAACTGCGAGACGAGCGCGGTTCCCTCGCCGCGGCGAATGCTGAGACGATAGTGATCCGGATTACACGCCGTCGACAGCGTATAGGTGCGGAGCGCTGGTGCATCCTGTCCGGGGATCGTAACGCGGATCGGCAGGAACTGCCCCGGCTGCCAGGTTTCGATCGCCCGCCCATCGGCACGCCGCAGGTAAAACGAGGTGATGACGTCGCTTTCCGGTTCAACGCGCACGACCTCCAGGGCCGCGTAGACGGCGCGCTGGCTGTCCGGCGCGGTCGAGCCCGTCGGCTCAAGTGGAACGGCGCGCGTAATGCCTTCCGGCGGGACCGCCGAGAGCGCCGCGGCAGACGCCTCGTTGCCGCTGACCATATGCACGACCAGCTTTTGGAAATGGCCGACCAGGTGTTCAGCGCCGGTCAGGAAGCGGCCCTGGTCGATCAGTCCAGCCCGCAAGCCGCGCTGCACGGAGTTGGTAAGATCGTCGTCCTCAAGGCCAACCTGACGGTTGAACTCGATCAGGTCCATGGCAAAATCTTGATTAACGCCGGGGGCGAAATACTGTTCGGAAAATCCCTTGGCGCCGTTCGGTCCGTTCGGCCACCAGATATCGATCGACAGATTGGGAAAGCCAGGATTGATATTGATGGTCATGTTGGGGAACAGCAGATGATATTGCGCCTGCGCGATCTCCCCCTTGGCGTCGTAGATCTTGATTTGGCTGCGACCCTCCAGGGCGGACTGGCGCACCGCGCCAACCTGGCTGAGGAACCAGCCATGCACGCCGAGATGGTAATTTTCCGGTTTGACATCGATCGCCGCGCTGAAGCCCGGATGTGCCACGGCACAATGGTAGCATTCGAGGTAGTTCTCCAGCATGGTCTTCCAGTTGGCGTAGGATTCCCATTCCTCTCGGCTGTGCAGCACGAGTGAGTTAAGGTCGATGCCGCTGTCACCGATGACGTCCAGAACCTTGCCGTATTGCTGGACGATCGACGGTGCGCCAGGGTCGGCATTGACGAAGACCCAGGGGCCAAGGGTTTCCACGCGCAGCGGCATTAGCGGAAAATCCTCCAACCGGAAGCCCGGTTCATTCACGGTGCGTGGCGCCCCCAGCAAGCCGCCCGCAAGATCGTAGGTCCAGGCGTGATAGCCGCATTTCAGCAACGGTGCGTTGCCGCGCCCCTTCATCACCTCGTGCCGGCGATGCCGGCAGATATTGACCAGACCGTTCAGGCCATTTGCATCGCGCACCACGACGACCGGGATCAACCCGCCGATATAGCCGGTGACGTAATCGCCCACCTTCTGCAGTTCATTTGCCGGGCCCACATAGGCCCAACTCTTCGAGAACAGTCCGCGAAGCTCCCGCTCGGTAATATCCGGGTCGGTGTACCAGCGCGCCGGAAGGGAGAATCCTTGCTCAAGATCAGCGATCAGATTGGCAGCGTTGTTCGGTACCTGGTCCATTTATTCATTCCTTCGACTGGATCGTTGACTATTCAACGGCATCAGACGTGAGCGGCATGCCGCGGATTATCCCTGCGCCATTTCGACCGGCTGGTCTTTGAGTCTGATGAGCAAGGGCACGCAAAGCATCATCGCGGCGGCGGTGCTGCCAAAGATTTGTGAAAGGTTCACGAGATGGATTGCCGCCGTGGCCAGACCGTTGGTGGCCATCTGTCCGATTGAATATGCGATATTGTAGACTGCATATACCGCCGCATAACAGGACAGGCCGCGCCGATCGATGGCATTGCCCAATTCCGCCGATGTCGGGTTCAGCTTGAAGGCAAATGCCGCGCTGAGCAGGCACATCCCAATGCCGACCTGGATCGGGCCGCTGAGTTGGCCAAGCAAGATTAGGCTGAACGCCATTCCGACGATGCCGACGATAATGACCGAGCGGATCGGGAAATGCTCGGAGGTCCATGCGACGGCGGGTGCGCAAAGCCCATAGAAAATGGTGGCAATGGTAAAAATGCCGCCGATTTCCGCGGGCGAGGCTCCACCGCGCTCAAGTGCGGGGGGCATCAAGGGCTCAACGATGCCCCATCCGAATGCCGCCAGGCCGATGGCCAGCGCCGGTACGAGCACTGACTTGTCGAGCAGCAGTGCGCGCAGGTCAGGACTTTCCTGCGACCGCGTTCGATTGTCTGCGAGCAGAAAGGTCCGCATCGCCAGATCGACCAGAGCCATCGCAGCGGTAATGGCGAACGGCAGAGAATAACCGCCTAACTGGAAAAGCCCGCCGCCGATGGCCGGGCCGATGATGGAGCCGGCGGTGCTGCCGATCAGGGCGTAGCCCATCATCCGTACACGGTCCGGCACGTAATGTTCCGCAACGAGTGAGAGGCCGATCGTCCAGGTGCCCGCGGCGGCAGCCCCCTGGAACAGGCGTGCGAGCAGCAGCAGCGGGAAGTTTGATGCAAGCCAGAACAGCAGAATCGCCGCGCCCGACAATAAGGCGCCGGCAATCATCGGTTTGTGATAGCCGAGCCGATCGCCGAGATAGCCGAACACAGGCGTTGCGGCCAGCACCCCCAGAGCGTAGCTCGCATAGAGCATGCTCAGACGCTCGCCACCCATCTCGCCTGCCGGCGAATATGATGAGAGCGGAACGATCAGACCGTAGACGAGATAGTCCATGAACAGGGCGTAAGTAACAACCGCCAGGACCTTGAATCGGCCTAGCCGGTGCAATTTAGGTTCGCCTGCGCTGAGTCCCTGACATGTCTATACACTGCGTGCTGCTGCCGGCCGGTGAGTGTGATCCGGTTGTTATCCCACGCTAATTAAAGCTCGAACGATTTTCTTGCAACAACCTTGTTAGGTTGGTCGGAGCGGCGGGATTCGAACCCACGACCCCCAGTCCCCCAGACTGGTGCGCTACCAGACTGCGCTACGCTCCGACCGTGCGGCAGGCTCTAGCAAGGTAAGGGGACCGCAACAAGGGATGGCGGCCGCCGAACTTAACCCGGCTTAACCCGCCCTTAACTTTCCCTAACCCCGCGGCCATGCCAAAGCGACAGCGATGATCCGCCCGCGATTCCTGCAAGCCGGCTGCCGTACCGCCCTCATCGCCGCACTCGGCGCTGTTGCCTGCCATGGCTTTCACCGGGTTCTTGCCGCCAATCCGGTGGATTACACCGTCAGCTTCACGCCCAGCGGCGATAAGGAGCTGGATGGGCTGCTTAAAGAGACCTCATCGCTGGTGTCATTGGAGAAAAAGCTGCCGGCGGCACCTTTTGCCCTGATCGGCCGCGCCCAGGCGGATCGCGCGCAATTCATCGTCGTGCTGCACAGCCTCGGCTACGACGCGGGCAGCGTCGCCATTACCATCGACGGCAAGGCGCTGACCGATTCCGGCCTGCTCGACGCGCTGACCAGCGCGCCGGACAAGCCGCCGGTTGCAGTCGTCGTCACCGCCGATAAGGGCCCGCTCTATCATCTGGGGCAGATCCGCTTCACCACCTTGCCGGCGGGTGTGGCCGTGCCGCCCGGCGTCAAACCGGGGGATCCGGCACGGGCGCAGCCGATACTCGCGGCCACGCCGGCCATGGTGAGCGCCCTGCATAATGCCGGCTACGCGTTCGCCACCGTCAGCCCGCCATTCGCAGTAGCCGATGACGCAACGCACAGCCTCAACGTCACCTACACCGTCAATCCCGGCCCGCATGTCAATATCGGGCCGATCAGCTTCAGCGGCCTGACCCGCACCGACCCGGATTTCTTGCGCCGCCACATCGCGCTCCGGCCCGGCCAGCCCTTCAGCGATACCGCGCTCAACAGCGCCCGCAACAGCCTGCTTGGGCTCGGCGTCTTCTCCTCGGTGACCGCGGTGCCGGCAACTGCCGAAGACCCGCCCGGGCAGGTGCCGGTCAACTTCCGGGTGGTCGAACAGAAACGCCATGCCGTCTCAATCGGCGGCGCCTACGCCACCGATACCGGCTTCTCCGTCTCGGCCTCCTGGGAGGATCGCAACGTCTTCCGCAAGGCCGAGACGCTGACCATTACCGCCACCGCCAGCGGGCTTGGCGGCTCGGCCACCACCGCACCGGGCTATGATCTCAAAGGCGTGTTCGCCAAGCCGGACTATTACGCCCGCGGCCAGACGCTGACGCTGACGCTGGAAGCGGTGAAACAATCGCTGCAGGCCTATGACCAGACCGCCTTGCTCGGCAACGCCATCCTCTCCCGCCCGCTGGCCCGGCATCTCAGCGCCACCTACGGGCTCGGTTTCGTCACCGAGAAAATCGCGCAGGAGGGCATCGACCGCAATTACGTGCTGCTGCAGGTCCCGCTGGCGCTGATCTATGATTCGACCAATTCGCTGCTGGAACCGACGCGGGGTCTCCGCGGCACGCTCTCGATTACCCCGACCCATCCGCTGACCAATGATTCCAGCAATTTTTTCATCTTCCAGGCCTCTGGCTCGACCTATATTCCGGTTGAGTCCGGGGCCCGCGGCATCCTCGCCTTGCGGGCGCTGGTCGGCACCATTCAGGGCGCCAGCCAATTCCAGGTGCCGCCGGATCAGCGATTCTACGCCGGCGGCACCGGCACCGTGCGGGGCTATACCTATCAAAGCGTCGGCCCGCTATTTGCCGACGACAATCCGCAAGGCGGCACCGCGATCGATGCCGGCACGATCGAATTCCGGCAACGCGTTTTCGGCAATTTCGGGATCGTGCCGTTTGTCGATGCCGGCCAAGTCAGCGCCCAGAGCCGGCCCTTTCAGGGGACGCTGGCGATCGGCGCCGGCATCGGCGCGCGGTATTATACCGGCATCGGCCCGATCCGGATCGACTTCGCGGTGCCGGTGCGCAAGACGCCCGATAGCGGCTCCTTTGCGCTGTATATCGGCCTGGGAGAGGCTTTCTAGATGCGGGTTCTGCGCTGGCTGCTGGGTTTTCTGGTGCTGTTGGCGGTGCTCATCGTCGCAGCGCCGGCCGCTTTGGTAATCGCGCTGAACAGCAAGGCCGGGCGGAATTTCGCCGTCAGCCAGGTCAACCAGCGCAGCGGCGGATTGATCAATATCGTGGGTCTCGGCGGTCATTTCCCGGCCGATCTGCAACTCGCCAGCCTTGCCGTCGCCGATAAAAATGGCGTCTGGCTGACCGCCAGCAATTTGCAACTGCGCTGGCGGCCGCTGGAGCTTTTCTCCCGAAATTTGCACGTAACCTCGCTCACCGCCGATACGCTCGACGTGGCGCGCGCGCCGGTCTCCAGCAGTCCGGCGCATCCGAAAAAATCCTCCGGCGGCATCAATCTCGATCATTTCCGCGCGGTGGTCGATCACGTTGCGGTCGCGCGGCTTGGGCTGGGCGCCGCGCTGGCGGGGCGGCCGCTCAGTTTTGCCGTCAGCGGCAACGCGCATGTTGAAAGCTTGACCGAAGGCGGCGCGGCGCTCTCGGCGCTCGCCGCCAATGGCCAAGGCAGTTATCAGCTCGCCGCATCCATCAATCACCAGAACGTCAACGCCGTTCTGCAGGTGCGCGAACCGCCGGACGGGTTGCTCGGCCATTATGCCGGCCCGCGGGTGCATCAACCGCTGGCGCTGGACCTGACATTGGCCGGCCCGCGTGACGATGCGGCGCTGAAATTTGCCGCCGCTCTGGGTGCCGCGCAGCTCAATGGCGCCGGCACGCTCAGCCTCGACCCGGACGCGCCGGCGGCCGATGTCACGCTGACCGTGCCCTCGCTCGCCCCGATCGGCGTTCTGGCCGGCGAAAATCTCGGCGGCAGCACGCAGCTGCATCTGGTCGCGTCGCAAAAGGATAATGTCGCCAATATATCGCTGAATGGCGATGTCGCGCTTGACGAAGCGCCTGGCCCGGCGGCGAAGCTGGTCGGTCCCGACGGCAAACTGGCGCTGCAGGTCAGCATCGCCCATCACGCCGTGGATATTGAAAAGCTCAGCGTCATCGGTGCGGGCTTCGATATCACGGCGGCCGGCGCGGTGGCGCAGACCGGGGTCGATCTCAAAACCGAGCTCGATCTGTCCAATGTCGCAGCACTCTCTCCCGGCATTTCCGGCAATGTCACGACCGACGATACGATCAGCGGCCCGCTGAAGGATTTCGCGGTCAATGCGGTCGTCGCCGGGACAATAAGGGCGAACAACATCCCCTCCGGACCGTTCCGCCTTACCCTTGCCGTTCAACATTTGCCCGCCGCGCCCACCGGGACGATCAAGGGCACGGGCAGCCTGGAGAACGCGCCGCTTGCCATCGATGCGGCTTTTTCACGCGACGCCAGTGGCGCGGCGACCGTGCAAATCGGCAGCGCCAGCTGGGCATCGACCCAGCTGCAGGCGGACCTTGCTTTGGCCGCCGGCGCCAAGCTGCCCAACGGCACCGCTAAAATCGCCGTCCGGCGCCTGGCCGATTTCGCGCCGTTTTCGCCAATCCCCATTTCCGGCAGCGTTAATGCCGATTTCGCGCATCGGGACGCGCAGAATTTCGCCCTCAACCTCGACGCCGAAAATGTGAATATTTCGCCATCGCTCGGCACGATCAACGCCAAGCTGAAGGCCGACGGCCCGCTGACAAATCTTGGGATCGGCCTGAACGCGACGCTGGCCAAGCTCATGGGCGCGCCGCTGAGCCTGGCTGCCACCGGCACACTCAATGCCGGCGCGCAGTCGCTCAACCTGCGCAGCCTGACCGCGGCCTGGAAGAGCCTGAACGTCAATTTGCAAGGCCCGGCCAGCATCCAAACCAAACCTAGCATCGCTGTGCAACATCTGGCGCTGAACGTGAACGGCGGCAGCATGCGGCTGGATGGCAGGCTGACCCCAAGCCTCAACCTCAGCTTCAGCGCCGCCGATCTGCCCGCCAGCCTGGCGCAGATCGCCGCGCCGGATTTGCAGGTTACCGGCACATTATCGGCGAACGCGAAAATTACCGGCAGCAAAACCGCACCCGCCGGCGACATCACGCTGAACGCCGAGGCGATAAAATTGCATTCCGGTCCGGGAGCGGCACTCCCCGCCGCCAACCTTGTCGCCAGCGCCAGGCTCGCCGGCCGATCCGCGAACGTGACTGCGCGGTTGAATGCCGGGCCGGATGCCAATCTCGAAGCCAGCGGCATGGTGCCGCTCGATCAGACCGGGGCGATCAATGTGACGCTGACCGGGACGACCGATCTGCAAATTCTCGACCCGATCATGGCGGCGGGCGGCACGGCTCTGCGCGGCATTCTGACCCCCGATTTCACGGTCACCGGCACGCCGAAGGCGCCGGTCGCCAATGGCACGCTCACCTTGGAGCGCGGCAGCGTTGAGAATGTCGCCACCGGTTTGAATCTCACCGCCATGTCCGCGCATGTCGATGCCGCCGGGCAGCTGATCACGCTCCGCGATTTCACCGCGACCGCCGGCGCCGGCAGCATCACGGGCCATGGCAATATCAACCTCGCCGATCCTAGCCTGCCGGTCGATATCGCGATCGATGCCGATAACGCGACCCCGGTTGCCTCCGATCTGGTGACCGAGGATATCAGCGCGGCGTTGACGCTGAAAGGCGCGCTGAAGGCGGCACTTGCGCTCGGCGGCGATATCGAAATCCACAAAGCCACCATCAATATTCCAAAATCCCTGCCGCCTTCGGTGGCCAAGCTGGATATCTACCGGCCGGGCGAAAAGCCGCCGCCGCCCCCTGCCCCGCCGCCCGACATCGCGCTCGATTTGTTGATCCACGCGAAAAATCAGATTTTCATTCGCGGCGATGGGCTGTTCGCCGAACTGGGCGGCAGGCTGACCATCGGCGGCACCGCCGCCAACCCGGTCCCGAATGGCGGCTTCACCCTGATCCGCGGCAATTTCGCGCTCGGCGGCAAGACGCTGCAATTCACTCAAGGCACGGTCAGCTTCAACGGCGCCGGCTTCATGCCGACGCTGGACCTGGAGGCCACCACCACGACGACCAGCAACAATACCGCGACGTTGATCGTCGGCGGCACCGCCGCCGATCCGACGATCACGCTGACCAGCTCGCCGCCTCTGCCGTCGGATGAAGTGCTATCGCAGCTATTATTCGGGCAGAGCACGCAAAATCTCTCCCCGTTCCAGGCGGCCTCCCTGGCCGCGGCCCTGGCCTCGCTATCGGGCATCGGCGGCAGTGCGGTCAGCGATCCGCTAGGCGGGGTCCGCAATGCGCTGGGACTGGATGAGCTTTCCCTGGGCGGCGGCCAGAATGGCGGCGCGCCGTCGCTGCAGGCCGGCCGCTATGTCGCACCGGGCGTCTATGTGGGCGCCCAGCAATCGACCACCGGCAGCGGAACGCAGGCAACGGTAACGGTCGATCTGTATAAGGGCTTGAAGCTGCAAACCGAGACCGGCACCTCAAGCAGCGGTTCGGGCCAGGCCAGCAGCGTCGGGCTGACCTACCAGTTCAATTATTAGCGCTGTTCAACCGGTGCAAAAAGGACCAGATTTCGATGTAAGATAAAGGCCGATATCAGCGGCCCGACTGGGAGGAAAAACAAATGAAAAAAACTTGGGCATTGGCCGGCGCGGCCATCCTGGCTCTGGCTGCAGGGCAGCAGGCGCAGGCAGCGGGCAGCCTGTATGTCTTGGGCGACAGCCTTTCGGATAACGGCAATCTCTACAAACTGATCGGCTATCCGCCGCCGCCCTATTTTGAAGGCAGGTTCTCCAACGGCCCGGTCTGGGCGGAATATTTGCCCGGACTGACCGGGTTGGGCTTCAGCGCCGGCAATGATTACGCCTATGGCGGCGCCTTCACCGGAAATATCTCCTATAACGGCGTCAATTACGGGACCAATCTGGTGGCGCCCGGCCTGCCCGGGATCAACACCGAGATTGCGGAATTTGCCGCCTCCGTGGGCCATTTCAGCCCCAACGATGTCGTAACCCTTTGGGCCGGTGCCAATAATTATTTCGAATATGCCGATATCATCAAAGCCAACCCGGCCAGCGCGGCGGCAATCATCGCCTATGCCGTGCCGAACACGATCTCCGAGCTGAGCGGCGCAACCGCCGCGCTGATCAGCCTCGGCGCGCATACGCTGCTGGTGCCTAACCTGCCAAATCTCGGCGATACGCCGGACTTCAATACAATCCCGATTGAAACCTATCTGGCTGACCAGTTGAGCGACGCCCATAACGCGGCTTTGCCTGGCGCCATGGAGGCGCTGCACCTGAAAACCGGCGCCAATATCATCGTGCTGAACGAATCCCAGCTGCTCAGCGACGTGGTGGCAAATCCGTTCCGTTACGGCTTTGTCAATGCCACCGATGCCTGCATCGACACCCCGGCTTGCGTCGACGGCTCGACCGCAACCCAGAACACCTATGTCTTCTGGGACGGCGTGCACCCGACGACGCGGGCCCATGAATACATCGCCCAATACGCCGCCGCCTCACTGCTGGAATTCGAATCGCTCACGGTTCCGGCCCAGCTCGGCGCCACCGGCGCGGAAGATTTCACCAGCTTGCTCGATAATCGCATGCAGGCGCTGCGCTCCGGCGCCGGCGGGTTCTCCTACAATATCGACGGCGCCGCCGGCACCAATGGCGACCCGGACCAGAAATTCGGCCTGTTCGTCTCCGGCGGCGGTGGCAATGGCTACCGCAATAATCAGAGCGACGGCACCGATCTCGGCTTCACCTACACCAATGCGGCGACCGTGCTGGGCGCCGATTACCGCTTCAGCCCCAACATCACCGCCGGCATCGCCCTTGGCTATGGCGATGACTGGGCGAACGTGAATGAGGGCGGCAAGGTCCATAACGAAGCCTTCACCGGCGGGCTCTATGCCACCGCCAGCTCGGGACCGGCCTATATCGACGCCTCGTTCGGCTATGGCGCCAACTGGTACCGGACCAGCCGTCCGGGTGCCGGCTTTGGCAGCGTCGTCGGCAAACCCGATGGCAACAACACGACCTTTGAGATCGAGGGCGGCTATAGCCTGGCGCCATGGCATAATATCGACCTGACGCCGCAACTCGGCTTCAGCTATAACGACGCCGCGCTGCAAGGCTATACGGAAGCCGGCGATCCGCTGCTGACCGAGCAGGTCTCCAGCCAAGGCTACCAGGAAATCCTCGCCAGCCCAGGCTTCACCGCCGCAACCGGCATGCAGCTCGGCAGCCTGTGGCTTTCACCCTATGCCAGCGCCGCCGCGCAGATCCATCTTGGCAATGAAGGCCAGGATTTCACCAGCAGCTTCACCGATCAGCCGATCGTAACCCTTACCAATACCTATCCAAACCAGCCCGCCGCCTGGGCCCTGTTCGGCGCCGGCGCCAATGCCAGCCTGAGCAATAATCTCTCGGCTAATCTCAGCGTCAGTACGACCGCATTCAAGGCCAACGGCAACGCGTTTCTGGTCTCCGGCGGCGGCAGCTACAGGTTTTAGCAAGCACTGCTTTTTCTGAAGAAAAAGCAGCAAAAAGACTTCAGGTTTCCGCCTGGCGCGTGGTTCACGTGCCCGGCTCCGGCATTGGAAAAGGAGGGTGCATCATGTCAAACCAAGGCGATCATCTGTGGCAGCGTGGCGGACAGGCGACGGACCTGCAGTCCTTGCTGGACAAGGAGATGATCCGCGACCTCGTCCATTCCTACTCGCGCGGCGTCGATCGCCAGGATTTTGCCTTCCTGCGCCTGCTATATACCGAGGATGCGGTCGAGGATGACCACGGCGGCGCCTACACCGGCTCGGCCGAAGGCTATGTCGACTGGCTGCAGGCGATCATGGGCAAGGTCGTCGAGAACAGCGTGCATCTCGTCCACAACCATATGATCGTGCTGCTCGGCCCTGACCGCGCCGAAGGCGAGGTCTATCTCAGCGGCCATACCCGGCTGAAGCGGGAGGACGGCAGCCTCGAAGATCTGACCCATGGCATGCGCTATCTCGATCACTATTCGAAAGCCGGCGGCCAATGGCGTTTCGCCCGCCGCACGGTCGTCGTCGACTGGCTGACCGCGGGTCCAACCCAATGGGCGCCCGAGCGCCCCGACACGCGCTTCGCCCAATTCGGCAAGCCCGGCGCGGAGGATCCATCCTATCGGGTGCTTTCGGCCCCTTATTTCGCCCGGCGCGATGCTTAAAGAGCCGGATTCAGCGCTCTAAAAGGCGGCCACACGCTGCAAAGCGAATCGCAGCATTGGCAGATGGTCACTGATGCCGAATTGGTCTTGGGTCAATTCGGAGATTTTCGCGACCTGCACGGCGCCGGCGTCGTCGCCGGCGTGCAGCGGGATTTTTGTGAAATCGCCGGGCAGCTTGAGGCAGACCCCCTGGGTCGGGACCATCATGATGTCGCCTTGTTTTATGTCAGTGCCGGGCAGGTCGTTCCAGGCGATGCGGATATCGCCGGGGCGGTTATAGAGCCTTGGCATTACT
>Ga0116226_10005034_pt1 | contig 11761 bp, 4 predicted proteins | sample S1TSphfallax_FD_89692 | JGI IMG/M metagenome (GOLD analysis project Ga0116226, IMG submission 89692) | Host-associated microbial communities from peat moss isolated from Minnesota, USA - S1T2_Fa - Sphagnum fallax MG | ecosystem: Host-associated > Plants > Peat moss > Unclassified | place: USA... | reverse complement strand
TTCTGCTATAGGATCAGCGCTAAAAGCTTGTTGTGACAGTGTAGGGCCAATAATCCCAACAACTTTACTTTGATTAATTAAAGCTTGAAAAGCATTAATAGCTCCAACTTCATCACCACCAGTATCTTGGTAAACTAATTTAATCGGTCTACCATTGATGCCTCCTGTGTCATTAAAGTATTTTTGAGCAATTTTTACCCCATCAGTTCCTTCTTGACCAAGTAATGCCACATTACTTGTTTCGGCAAAGGCAATACCAATAGGAATAGTATCAGATGTACCTATTGTTACTGTAGGATTACTTGTGGAATTGGTGGTAGCGCTGTCATTTTTACCACAAGCTACTAGTAGCAAAAAGCAAGTAAATAATAGTGCTGTTTTCTGAGTCAGCCCATTTTTCATAGGTGCATGAATACTATGTTTGTTTTCATAATACTACTTGCGATCGCTGACAAACAATCAGATGTGCAGGTATCGATCGCAGAATTTTTAGGTTTACTGAATGTGTTATGGAGAATACACTGTGAGAATTGACCACCTGAAGCCACTGAACAACTTGAATTCGGAATATTTGCAGTCTAAAAAGTATAACATATAACCATCCAGCAAACAACAGACTAGGGATTGAACTCTCTTCCTAACTTAGTAAGATAAAATGTGCAAATCATGATTTATTACTTAAGTTCGTGTGATATTTCAAGCTCCTTTCGTTACTCTACTGACTCACTAACTAGTCAAAACCACATACATATATGTTCCAGCTGACAATTCAGGTTATGTGGAAAAGCCCAGGAAAAACCTAATCCCCTTCCCGACACGGGAAGGGGGAAATTTAAAGTCTCTCTTCCTTAAAAGAAGAGAGATTTAGAGAGAGGTTTTCCAGAAGCCGTGAACAGTCAGATGTTCCAGGAGGTGCATATTTACAGGCGACAAATGATGCAGATATCAATAGTTTTACAGCAAATTAGATGCTAAAACTCAAAGTTTTCTCTAGAGATCATCACTTTGGTTCTATATAAAAATTTGATTTAATTTTTGAATAGAAATAAAATAATGATTAGGCGACTGGAAGGTTATCAGCACATAGAAGTACTTCGAGAAGATAGTAGCACAGTTATTTATCGCGGAATTAAACAACTAGAACGAACATCAGTACTAATAAAATACATTAAAACAGAGTACCCAAGTCTCGAAGATATTGCTCGGTTAAAATATGAATATAAAATTCTTCAGTCGCTAGATATTGTAGGAGTTGTAAAATGCTATGCATTAGAAGATAGGCATCGGCTCTGGGCAATAATTTTGGAAGATTTTGGAGGAGAACCACTTCCAAAATACTTGAGTCAAAACTCACTCGATTTAACAGAGTTTCTACACATTGGAATTCAGCTTGCTGAAACACTAGTAAAACTACATCAATACAAAGTTATTCACAAAAATTTAAAAACGGCTAATGTGCTGTTCAATCAGCAAACTGGACAGGTTAAAATTGACGACTTTAGCCTTGCAACCCATTTACCTACAGAAAAACAAACAATTAGTAATCAGAATCTTTTTGAAGATGCACTAGCTTATATATCGCCTGAGCAAACAGGGCGGATGAACCGCTTGGTTGATTACCGTACTGATTTCTATTCTTTAGGCATTGTTTTCTATGAAATGCTGACAGGACAGTTGCCTTTTCAAAGTATTGAACCTCTGGAACTATTTCACTGCCATATTGCTAGAATCCCAATATCTCCTGATATCACTGCTAAAAATCTTGGTTTAAGAGAAATTCCCCAGACAGTTTCGGATATTGTGATGAAACTTTTGGCAAAGACAGCAGAAGAGCGTTATCAAAATGCGTTGGGACTAAAAGTAGATTTGGAAAAATGTTTGAAGCTGCTACAAACAACTGGAGAAATTGCACAATTCCAAGTAGGACAATTAGATTTGTACAGCCAATTCTTGATTCCGCAAAAACTTTATGGTCGTCAATTGGAGGTCGAAACTTTGATGGCTGCTTTTGAGCGCATCAGTCAAGGCAGAACAGAAATAATGCTGGTAAGTGGCTACTCTGGGGTTGGTAAGTCATCTTTAGTCTATGAAGTTCATAAGCCAATCGTGCGTCAACGTGGGTATTTTATCTTCGGTAAGTTTGACCAATTTAAGCGTAATATTCCTTATGCGGCTCTGATTCAAGCATTTCAAGAATTGATGCAACAGTTGCTGACTGAAAGTAGCGAACGAATTAGTATTTGGCGGACAAAACTGTTAGAAGCACTAGGTGTCAATGGTCAGGTGATCGTTGATGTGATTCGTGAAGTCGAGGGGATTATCGAACCTCAACCCCCAGTACCACAACTGGGAGCATCGGAATCTCAAAACCGATTTAACCGTGTCTTTAAACACTTCATTCATGTATTCTGTAAAATCGAACACCCTTTGGTACTGTTTCTGGACGATTTGCAATGGGCAGATTCAGCATCATTGAAATTAATTCAATCATTAATAAATGACCCCGATAGTAAATATCTATTGCTCATAGGTGCATACCGAGATAACGAGGTGAGTGTAACCCATTCACTAATGCTGATCCTCTCGGAACTTCAGCAATCGGGAGCAGTAATCAACAACATTATCCTTGAGCCATTGCATCTAGTTAATGTTAGCCAGTTACTTATCGATACATTTCAAAGCGATCAAGATCGGTGTCTGGCGACAAACCACTCCACGTCTACGCACTACCTTGCAGAATTAGTCTTTAATAAAACTCAAGGTAATCCCTTCTTTTTATTGCAATTGCTGAAATCGCTTTATCAAGATAACTTACTATTTTTTAACTTTCATCAAGCCTGTTGGCAATGGAACATTGAAACGCTGCAACATATCGACATCACGGATAATGTCGTTGAATTAATGGTTAGCCGAATTCAAAAGCTACTGCCAGCTACTCAAAAAGTCCTCAAACTTGCTGCTTGTATTGGTGATAAATTTACCTTAGAACTGCTTAGTATTGTTAATGAAAAATCTTTATCACAGACTGCCTTGGATTTATGGGAAGCGTTGCAAGTTGGACTGATTTTGCCATTGAATCAAGACTATAAAATTCCTTTAGTTATTGACCTGGAAGATTTTAGGAGGAGACAAGAAGATGAAAAAACTTTACTTTTAGCTACTTTTAGCTCTCCCAGGATCGTCTATAAATTTTTGCACGATCGCGTACAACAAGCCGCATATTCACTTATACCCAAACCTCAACTTAGCCAAACGCACCTAAAAATTGGCACGTTGTTACTTGACCATACACCAGAAACAGAAGTTGAGGAAAATATTTTTGAAATTGTTAATCAATTAAATATTGGCAGCGGGTTGCTAACTGAACAGAAGGACAAAGATCAACTAGCATCACTCAATTTGCTCGCAGGTCAGAAAGCAAGAAAAGCTACCGCCTATGAACCTGCACTTAAATATTTAAATGTAGCATTAGAAATATTTTCAGAAACGAGTTGGCAGAAAAACTATGATTTGAACTTAGCACTCCATATAGAAGCAACATCAGTAGAGTTTCTGAATAATAATTTTGAGCGGTCTGCAAGTTTAGCAGATATTGTATTAAGGAACGCCAAAAACATTCTCGACCAAGTTAAGGTATATGAAATTCAGATTCAATATTGTATTTCGCAGAACAAATTAAAGGAAGCGATCGCTGTCGTTTTACAAGTTATAGAAAAGCTAGGAATTTCTCTGAGTCAACAGTTACCTAATGCTTTAACTAAACAGTACAAAAATTCATTGACGATTGAGAGTTTAAGTGACTTGCCACCGATGACTGATAACTATAAACTAGCAGCAATGAGAATTTTAGTGGCAGCCGGGCCTCCTACTTACTTTGCAGATGCTCAATTATTCACCTCAATTATCTTCACGATGGTGGATCTGTGCATTCAATATGGAAGTTCGGCGATGGCAGCCTATGGCTATGCTTGCTATGGCTTAATTTTAGCAGATCAGTTAGGAGAAATAGATGCTGGTTATCAATCTTGTCTCTTAGCTTTAAAACTTCTCGAACAATACAATGCCACATATCTTAAAGCCGAAATATGCGAAATTTTTAACGGTCATGTTCGACATTTTAAAGATCCTCTCACTGCCGTATTAGAACCAATGCTAGAGGGAATTCAAAGCGGTTTAGGAGTTGGTAAAGTTCAATATGCTTCGTACATTGCTGCTTTTTATTCGTCAGCTTTATTTTATACAGGTGAGAACTTAGAAAGCGTCGCTCAAAAGCTCGATCATCGCTTAGATTTACTAAATAGTTTGAGAAATCAAGTTTGCATTGATTATGCCAAAATCTGGCGGCAAATGGTAGCAAACTTAGTAGGTGACTCAACACATAAGTTTGAATTGATTAGCGATCGCTTTCACGAAACAGAAATCTTGAACACCTTAATTGCAGCTGATAACCAAACGGCTCTATCTGCCCTTTACCTTGCCAAAACCAACCTGCTGTATTTATATAAAGAATACTCTCAAGCGATCCAAAATGCAGTAATTGTAGAACGTTACATCGGCAGTGTCATGGGGACAATAAACGTCTCTGTTCATAGTTTTTACTATATGCTGGCTTTACTTGGGCAGTATCCCCATACAACTGTTGAGGAACAACATCAGTACTTGCAAATCGTGGAATCACGTCAACAGCAGATGAAAAAACTAGCCAATGCTGCGCCGATGAACTTTCTACATAAGCACAATCTGGTTGAAGCAGAGAGAGCAAAAGTTTTGGGACAAAACGATCGAGCAATGGAATATTACGATCTGGCAATTCAAAACGCCCGAGAGTATGGTTACTTCCAAGAGGAAGCTCTAGCTGCGGAATTAGCGGCAGAGTTTTATTTTGCACGGGGTAGAGAAAGGGTTGCCAAAGAGTATTTAATAGATGCTTACTATGGTTATCTACGCTGGGGTGCAACAGCAAAAGTTCAAGATTTAAGAGAACGCTATTCGCAAATCTTTCCTGGGGGGCAAACGTTAATAAATATCGGAATTACACCTAACTATACAACTACAGTCGGTTTAGCAGCTTTGGATTTAGCCACTGTGATCAAGGCTTCTCAGGCACTTTCTGATGAAATTATTCAGAGTAAATTGCTTGACAAATTAATGAATAGCATGATTGAAAATGCCGGGGCGAGAACCGGGATGCTTCTGTTGCAACAGTCAGGTCAATGGGTTCTGGCAGTTGAGGGATTTGTAGACAAAGATAACACTATTGTGTTGCCAGCTAGACCAATAGAAACAAGTCCAATTTTGCCTGGAGGATTAATTAACTATGTTGCGAGAACTCGCTCCACTTTGGTATTAGATGATGCATCTGAGGAAAAACTGTTTAGTGATGATCTTTATATTCTGAACAATCGACCGAAATCTGTGCTTTGTTTGCCGATTATTTATCAGAGTCAACTCAAAGGTATTCTTTACTTAGAAAATAACCTAACTAAAGGCGCGTTTACCCAAAAACATATAGAATTATTAAGTTTATTGGCTTCGCAGGCAGCAATTTCTCTAGAAAATGCAGAATTCTACCAAGAGTTGCAAACTTATTCCCAAAAACTAGAGAGCAAAAATGCTCAATTGAATCAAATCAATATATCACTAGAGGCTGAAATTAGCGATCGCCAGCGCAGAGAAGTTGAGCGCAAGCAAGCCCAAGAAGTGCTGTTTCAAGAAAAAGAACTAGCCCAAGTGACATTGCAATCAATTGGAGATGCAGTTATCACTACGGATGCTTTGGGACTAGTACAATATCTGAATCCCATTGCCCAAAATCTGACAGGCTGGAGTCAATTAGAAGCACAAGGTTTACCTCTGTGTGAAGTATTTCAGATTGTCAACGAAACTACTCGTGAACCAGTGGCAAATCCACTCGAAAAAGCTCTAAGTGAAGGTTATAGCGTCCGTCTTGCCAACCATACAATTTTGATTGCGCGCAATGGGAATGAGTTTGCTATTGATGATTGTGCCGCTCCAATTCGCGCTAGCAACGGTCAGATTATTGGGGCAGTAATGATATTTCATGATGTGTCCCGTACACGCAATCTATCTCGGCAACTTTCCTGGCACGCTAGTCATGATACCTTAACTGGACTGTTAAATCGACGCGAGTTTGAACACCACTTAGAGGAGGCTATTAACAATGCCAAGATACATAATCAGCAAAATGCTCTCTGCTATTTAGATTTAGACCAATTCAAAATCGTCAATGATACCTGTGGTCATCTTGCTGGTGACGAACTCTTGCGACAGGTGACAGCATTATTTCAAAGTCAGGTACGTAAGATGGATACTTTAGCCCGCATAGGTGGGGATGAATTTGGCTTACTCCTCTATCGATGCCCACTAGAGCAGGCACAACGAGTTTGCAATTCCATCCGTCAGAAGCTTCAGGAGTTTCGATTCGTCTGGCAGGAAAAACTTTTTACAATTGGTATCAGTATTGGATTAGTCGTTATTGATATCAACAGCGAAAGTGTTGCTCATGTTTTAAGTCTTGCGGATGCTGCTTGCTATGCAGCTAAAAATCGAGGGCGTAATCGGGTACACATTTATCAAGTAGATGATGTTGAACTATTACAGCAAAAGGGCGAAATGGAATGGGTAACACGGATTACTCATGCTCTGGAAGAAAATCGATTTTGTCTCTACTACCAAGAGATTATCCCTGTTTTGCAAACTGAGATCCCAGAACAGCATTATGAAGTTCTTTTGCGCTTGCAAGATGAAACTGGCTCTTTGGTATTACCTATGGCATTTATCCCTGCCGCAGAACGTTATAACCTGATGCATTTAATTGATCGTTGGGTAATTCGCACCCTATTTGCGACTCAAGGGCAACGCTATCGTCATATCTGGAACGATTGCCAATCAAAGAATCAGCAATGCAATTCTATCCATGCGATTAATCTTTCAGGTGCAAGTATTAATGATGACCAATTTATTGATTTTCTCCATGAACAATTTGCTTTGCATCAAATACCGCCCCAAATGATTTGCTTTGAGATTACCGAAACTGTTGCCATTAGTAACTTAAGTAAAGCTCTTTTATTTATCAGTGAATTAAGAAACCTTGGCTGTCGTTTTGCCCTAGATGACTTCGGTAGTGGAATGTCATCTTTCACTTATCTGAAAAACTTGCCTGTAGATTTTCTCAAAATTGATGGTAGCTTTATTAAACAGATTTTGGATAATCCTATAGATTTGGCGATGGTTGAAGCAATTAATCATATTGGGCATATTATGGGGCTTCAAACTATTGCAGAATTTGTTGAAAATGATGCTATTTTAGAAAAAATGAGAATTCTTGGGGTGGATTACGCTCAAGGCTACAGCATCGCCAAGCCACGTCCTTTTCTATAGGAATCCGCTTTGATTTGGAGAACTTATTCGCGTAGCTAGGGAGTAGGCTTCCGCCGTGAGGGTCAGCCGAACGGGAATAGAAAATCAGCCTTCTCTAGTTGAGGGCGAGTTTTTATAAAAATCAAAGCCAATTGAGATAGTAGCTGGATTTGAGCCAAGCTGTACCATCTGTATGTGGAGTGGAGGATTTCAAAATCACGGGAATTTCAAGACAAAAAATATCCTGTTGCCTTGTGAACGTATTTCACAACTTTTTCATAAGATTCAGGATTACTCACAGGGTTAATAATGATAGGGATAGTGCCATCTGGCAACCAGAAAGTTATCCTACCGTTTGGCTCATGACAAAAGGAACTGATGCAGGTGAGATTAATGACATATTCGTTTTTGTCATAAAGGATTTTCACCCAGTGGGCATGATCTAATTCTAAGCTCGTCACACATTCTAAATAATCGAGAATCTTTTGATAGTCTTCCAGGTTACTTTGGGGGTTAATTACTATTGGAATGGCACTATCAGGTAGCCAAAAAGTAACTCTGCCATTCACTTCATAACAAAAAGCATGGACACGTTCAAAATTCACTACATATTCTCTCCTCTCGTAAAGGATTTTCACCCAGTACGCCACAACATCTCCTCAAGTCCAAAATTTACGAATGATGCACCCTGTATGTCCAAATCTACTAAAATCTTAAGTTAATGTTGCTATGCACTAATTCAAAAAATTAATTATGAATTATGAATTGTTAAGAAACCTCCAATGGTATTGGTGTACCAGATGTTGAGACAGAAAGAGCGATCGCTGCTTGAATAAACCCTTTAAATAAGGGATGAGGGGTACTAGGGCTCGATTGAAATTCTGGATGAAATTGGCAAGCCAGAAAGAATGGGTGCTTGGGTAATTCCACAATTTCAACTAACTGTCCATCGGGAGAAGTACCACTAATTACATAGCCAGACTTTAATAACAGATCGCGGTAAGCATTGTTAAACTCATAGCGATGTCGATGTCGTTCATAAATTACATCTTCTTGATATAGCTTAAAAGCTAGAGTATCAGGAAGAACACGACAAGGATATAGCCCCAAGCGCATTGTACCCCCTAAATCGACAACTTCTTGCTGTCCTGGCAATAAATTAATTACCGGATTAATTGTGTGGGGGTCAAATTCAGCACTATTAGCATCTGTTAATCCCCCTACGTGCCTAGCCCATTCAATTACAGAACATTGCATACCCAGGCATAAACCCAAAAAAGGAATTTGGCGATCGCGTGCGTATTTAATGGCGGCAATTTTGCCATCCACCCCCCGAACCCCGAAACCCCCTGGTACAACTATGCCATCGACACCCTCAAGATGAGTTTCGGCTGGTTCATTTTCCAAATCTTCTGAGTTCACCCAACGCAAACTCAGTTTGCCATAAGTGGAAATTGCAGCATGATTGAGTGCTTCCACTACAGATAAGTAGGCATCACTTAACTGCACATATTTACCGACAATGGCAATTTCTAACTCATGCTTGGGACTATGTAACCGTTGTACCAAGGTTTGCCACTGCGTCAAATCTGGTTTGTGTTGTTCCATTTGCAGCAACTTCAGCACTTGTTCTGCCATTCCTTCCCGTTCCAGATTCAGGGGTACTTCATAGATACTTTTGGCATCTTGGGAAGTAATGACACATTCTTCGGGCACATCGCAAAATCCCGACAATTTTTGTTTTAATCCCTTGGGTAAGGGGCGATCGCTCCGACAAACTAAAATATCTGGTTGAATCCCAATGGATCTTAGTTCCTTAACTGAATGCTGTGTCGGTTTAGTTTTCATTTCACCCGCAGAAGCAATCCACGGTACTAATGTTACGTGCATATACAGCACATTCTGCCGTCCCACCTCTTTGCGGAACTGGCGAATTGCTTCCAAAAACGGCAGTGATTCAATATCTCCTACCGTACCGCCGATTTCTGTAATTACTACAGAGGGGTTTGTACTTTTAGCAACTCGCAGAATCCGCTCTTTGATTTCATTGGTAATATGAGGAATTACCTGTACAGTACCGCCATTATATTCTCCACGCCGCTCTTTATTGATGACTGCTTGGTAAATCGAGCCAGTAGTCACACAATTCAAGCGCGACATCGAGGTATCGGTAAAGCGTTCGTAATGCCCCAAGTCCAAATCTGTCTCCGCCCCATCCTGGGTAACGAATACTTCCCCATGCTGAAAGGGACTCATCGTACCAGGATCGATATTGATATAAGGGTCGAGTTTGAGAATCGACACCGAATATTCGCGGGACTTGAGCAAACGCCCTAGACTTGCTGCTACAATGCCCTTACCAATACTGGAAACTACGCCTCCAGTTACGAAGATAAACTTAGTCATAGTAGTTTAAATTTCTAGCAACTTCTAAAAATACATCCCGTCATTGTGCCACAGTTGTTGTGGTGTAATCTTCTGTGATTTTCTCGTGAAAAACCTTTTAGCATTAGTAATATTAGGCTGTATTCTCATATCCTCCATAGCATTGGCAGAGCCATCTCTTATAGTTATTTTTCCCCAGACAAACTATCAGACAAGTGCCCAAAAAATCTTTTTTCTGGGCACTGCACCACCAGATGGTCAGGTTTTGATCAATGGTAAGCCAGTTACCCGCAGCAAAGCTGGTCATTTTTCCCCCAGTTTCCCCTTGCAGTTGGGGGAGAATCTTTTTACTGTGCGTCGCCAGAATCAAGAACTTCAGATTAAGGTGATCAGGCTTAACACTAGCCCGGAACTACCACAGGGGGTAGCCTTTGCGAAAAATTCCCTGACTCCCGCAGTTGACATTGCCCGATTACCAGGAGAACTAATTTGTTTTAGTGCGTTAGCGAAGCTCCCCGAAGGGATCGCACCCCCTAACGCCAATGTCTCTGTAACCCTTGCTAATCAAACTATTGCCCTCTCACCCCAACCTCAACAGGCACAACTACCAAGTAATTTGGCAGTCTTAACAGGACAAAATCAGCCTCATGCCCAGTCTAGCGTAGGCAATTATCAAGGTTGTACCACAGGGGCAACAGTTGCCGATCTGGGAAAACCTCAATTTCAACTGACCCTTGACGGCAAGACCATTACTCAAATAGGATCTGGTAAAATTCAAATCCTCTCAAGAGCAGAGTTGCCAGTTTCTGAAGTTACAGTAGAGTCAGGCGTTGCTCGTACTGGCCCAAGCACCGATTATTCTCGACTCACACCACTGCCTAAAGGCACACGCGCAACAGTAACAGGTAGAGAAGGTGAATGGTTACGCCTAGACTATGGTGCTTGGATTAATAGTCAGGAAACTCGCATTCTCCCTGGTGCAATTCCGCCACAAACAATAATTCGCAGTGTCGGATACCGTCAACTCCCTGGTGCCACAGAGATAGTCTTCCCCTTACAAGTTCCCGTACCTGTGAGCGTGCAACAAAGTGAGCAAGCTCTCGCTCTCACTCTCTACAATACTACTGCCCAAACGGACATTATTCGCCTGGATGATGACCCCCTCATTTATCGCCTAGATTGGCAACAGGAGGCTCCAGAACAAGTAAAATACACCCTTAACCTCAAAAAAGCTCAACAGTGGGGATATAAGCTAAGATATGACGGTACAACCCTGGTTTTAGCTTTGCGTCATCCGCCTAAGATTGGGAACACAAGACGCAAGCCTTTAGCTAATTTTAAGATTGTACTCGATCCAGGGCATGGCGGTAAAGAAACTGGTGCCAGTGGCCCAACTGGATATTTAGAAAAAGATGTGAATTTGGTGGTATCTAAGTTGCTGCGCGACGATTTGGTGAAGCGAGGAGCAACGGTAGTGATGACGCGGGAGGAGGATCGCGAGCTTTCCCTCGCAGAACGTCAGATAATTATCAGTCAACAAGAACCTGCGATCGCTATTTCCATACATCACAATTCTCTACCCGATGATGGCGATGCCGAAAAAACCAAGGGATTCGCCGCCTTTTGGTATCAACCCCAAGCCCACAACCTGGCAATGTTTTTACACAACTATGTAGTTACAAAACTCGGTAAACCTTCTTATGGTGTGTTTTGGGATAACCTGGCGCTGACACGCCCAACAGCTGCGCCCTCAGTGTTACTGGAATTGGGTTTTATGAGCAATCCCGATGAATTTGAGCAGATAGTGAACCCAGAGGAACAGAAGAAAATGGCTGATGCGATCGCTCAGGGGATTACGGAGTGGTTTAGGAGTGTGAGGTAAATTTGCAGGTACAACTAGTACAACAAGGCAAAAGTAAAAAGGCAAAAGTAAAAAGAAAGAACGCTGATTTTGTAGGATGTCTAGCGATTTTAAATGGGTGGCTTATTTCCGCCG
>Ga0116226_10005033_pt1 | contig 11761 bp, 12 predicted proteins | sample S1TSphfallax_FD_89692 | JGI IMG/M metagenome (GOLD analysis project Ga0116226, IMG submission 89692) | Host-associated microbial communities from peat moss isolated from Minnesota, USA - S1T2_Fa - Sphagnum fallax MG | ecosystem: Host-associated > Plants > Peat moss > Unclassified | place: USA... | reverse complement strand
CAATTTAGTCATGATGTCGGCTTTAAGCCAGGCTTTTACATGTTTGGCTAGATTAGGCAAAAAATTTAGTTTGTTTAAGAGGGCTTCGTGGTTTATGCAATTAAAACATTTGGCATTTTGTTGTGCACAAAAACTAGCTTCATAGTTGAAGAGCCTTTGACTTGCCCACGGGGGCAAACATTTCATGCAAATGATATAACAATGGCTAGGAAATATTACTAGAATTGGGGTTGGACAAGATTTGCATATGTTTTATTGATGGAGTCTTAGACAACATATATTCATGCATGCCATGTTTGAATCATCAAATTCCCCATGATGTAAGCAGATTACAGGGTCTAAGGCAATGAACTAGTTTACAAGTTGTCTTTCCATGTGAAAGATGGCATAATACATGCCATTGCATCCATTGAGCTATAATGGATGTTGATTTCCACCGTTTTGTTGGTAATACATCACCAAATATCTTTGCATTATATAGGAATTTGGAACCCCTTGATGTTGTCTCTTGTTTGCTTCTATTTATTGTGGATGATGGAGCTATGTATACCAATTTCCTTTAAGTCTTGATGTCTCTTTACTTTCCTCTTTGTTATGAAAGGAATTAGGTTTATGGATCTTTACTTGAATTTTTTGCACATTCTTTCAATTTTTAATTGTAAAAAAGACATGATTTTTGAGCTTGTATATCTTCATATGGTACTATGAGGGTTTTCTTAATTTGCTTCTAATACATGGTGAAGTTGTAGATCAAGGTGTGGGTATTAGACATGCAATTAGTTTTCTATTCATTATTTTATTGAAATACCAAGTTTGTTGTTGTTCTAGTTTTTTTGATTGGTGGGTTTTTTTTATTGATGGCAAGGTCCCAAAAAATGAAATCAAAGTTTGCAGAGTAACAAACTTGGTGTACATTGTGATACATTGTGATTTGTGGGCTACTTATTTCATCAGGAGGTGTGAAAAAAAGGATAGTGATGAACAATAGGTGAGGAAGTGTCTAGCAAGGATTGAAATCTAATGAGCTTTGCATCTTTATTTTGGTGAGATTCATCATGCTACTAGAATGGTTAGTGAAGAAAGACTTTGATGTGAAGCTCTAGTATTAAGCGTTAAAGGATTTTAAATTGTGATGAATTAAACATTGCTCTAGATTACAATAGATTGTGTCCTTGAGTTGAAGCAATTCCTATAACTTTTCCTTGTCATTGCATGGTTTTGTGATGGAGCTATCTAATGTCTAGCCCTGCAAGTAACAAGTTATTTGGAGTTATTATTCAAAGATGCATCGCCAACAAGATGTTTAATATTGGTTGTGTGAAGAACAAGAATGGTACATTTCATAAAGATGTTCCAAAAGCTTCCTCCACAAAGAACAACACAACACTTCCACATGAAGGTACCAAATCCCTCTCGTTGCTGACAAAATTGACACTTGCACTTCCCATTGCCAAGTTTCAACTTACTAAGTAAAATAGCTCAAAATTACCATGAACTCATCTACATCCTATTATTGAACAATGAAAAGTATGATATGAACAAAGAAATATAGGCTTCTACTATTAATCTAATATAGTTTAGTTTGCATATATTGTTGTAAATGTTTGTATTGGGGTGTATCCTCCTTAATCAGGTGGTGTATGAAATGGGAGATTAGTTGGGGGATGAGGTGGGGTACACCATCATATTTGAGGATCGGACCTCTAGCAAAACTCACATGGCATCGTCTTTCTTCCTTCTTATTATGAAGAAATTAGAAGATTATGGACCCAGAGGCTTATTATAAGTTTTAAATGCACAAAATAGATGTTGTGTATTCAATTATGAAAGGTGATTTTGGGTTATGATGATGTGAGAGAATTACTACATTTCATTATGAGAAAGATATTGGATCATTATGAAAAAAAGGGTGTTTAACAACTAACCTTGCAACTCATTGCATTTATATATTGTGAGTGCTAATGGACAAGTTACATGAGTTGCAGAATTATAATTCACCACATATACGATGCAATTCTTTGCAACCCAATTACAACTTAATCAAAACAACTTGTTTTCAACTATTATGCAACTCCATTATAATTGCACACATGATGTCATGTTAATGTCATTAATTGTCATCCATCTATGTAAAAATGACACATGGCATTATGAAAAAAATTGGACATAAATTTGTTTCGAAATATTGATCTCCATTGTCCATTATGATTGTTAATGATGGTCCAAAATTGTGGCACATGGCACAATATAAATAATTGCCATGTGGCATATTAATTGTAGTTTGAAATAAAATAAAAATTTAGTAATTAGGTAGGTTGTACATAACCATAGGTAGGTGGGTTGGAAGGTCTCAAAACTTACATATTTACATAGGACCTACCTACCTAAATACATAGATAAGTAGAAAAGTAGGACCTATTTATTTACCTAAATATGTAAGTAAATAAGAAAGCACAAGACTAAGTGCACTAAAGAATAGCCATGATTTTATTTTTTTAATTTATGTTTTGCCTTTTGGTTAAGCTTTTTAAAACTCATCTTAAAATGGCGCATGTATTTTAATGTGAAAACATAAGAGAAACAACTCTTTTTTATATAGTTTGTAACATGGGATTTGAAAACAAATCATATGGGTTAAATCTTTTAGTTGTTCATTAATTGCAAATTGAATTAAACCTATAACATTTAAGCATTCAAGGTAACCCAGATCCAAGGGGGGGGGCTCCATTGTTTTTGGTGTCCAAAAAAAATTGAACCCCTCCTATTGGTGTATTTAGTGCATTAAAAATCATGAAAAACATAATAGAATCAAGAAAGTTATGTCCCCTTAAAATAAAGGGGGTCAAAAACTCCAAAAAACAAACCACCAAATGCTACAAAGACTGGTTCCCAAACATTAACAAAATTCCTTATATGTTATTCTATTAATATTAAAATTGCAAAAATGATTTATAGAACTTTGGGTGGCACTCCTATAGCATTAAAATCATTTAAAATGAGTAAACATTAATAAATTTATGAGGTTTGAAAGTAGGAGGGGACCAAAGAAGAAAAAAAAGGTGAAAAAAAAATGTTTTGTAAATTGGAAAGCTTATTTATCTTCTTGTTATTTTTTAATTACTTGTTTTCCTTTACACTTCAAAGATGATTTTTAGAACTTGAGGCCTCACTTACTTAAGTAACGTTCCTATAACATTTTAAATCATTCAAAATGAAACACAAATGATGAAAATATAAATAACTAATGAATGTGTATCCTTATTAAGTTATAAATAGTTGTATTATAATAATAACATAGTTGAACAATAATACTTTAGTAATGGCACACTAGTGGCCATACTAATTGTATTAATGGGAATCATAATTGAAAACTAATTGCAAATGTATCCCATAATGGGTGGTGGAAATGTGGACATGTGGCATGATCACATGTATGTACATTATACATTAGTTGTAACATAATTGTTGTTTTAATGACATATTTATAATTAATTTAAAAGTAGTTGCCACATGCAACTACAATGTAACTCTTGAAAAAATTAAACATGGTTGATTATATATGTATGGATGATGTGTATAAATTATCGTATAAAAGACCCATTTTCAATTCACTTGCAACTATAATATAATTAATTGATTTTTTGATGTGGCAATTTATTTATCAATACACCGTATTTTTAAGGGGATAGTTGCACAATAGTTATAATACCCAAGGGATAGTTGCATAATAATTATATATGAGTTGTTTTTAAAATTTTAGTTACAAGGTAATGTGGTTTTGATAAACACAATTTCTCATAATGTTTAGAAAGTTCTGTAAGTATGGTCTAGATGCATGCCTTCAATGTTTTCCTTTTAGTGGAAACATGGGGGCAACAAGACTTGTGACAATAAGCCGAAAAAATGAAATTTATGATCTTATACAAGACATGTTTCAAGGAACAAAATTTATCACTTACAACTTAGGCAATGTAGGAGTGTTGTGGAATGTAATCCGTTCAATATTTAAAAATGATACTTAACATTTAATTAATAGTAGCACAAACTAGAGATATGTGCAAAAAGTTGTTAGCCACATGGAGTCTTATAAAGGGAGAAATAAAGAATTAGAGTTGCCTCATCTAACACCTTCAAAAGATAATTGTTAGTGAGGCAATTACTCCACATGTGTAATAGTAGGCAAGACTTGTGAACAAGTAGTGGATCTAAAGGTAAAATTAGCCATGCAAGTGCTTATTCCAAATCTGCCGATTGCACACACCACATAAAAAACATGAATGGTTCCTTTCACAAATGTAATTATCATGCTAGTCTTTAATCAAACAGATGGTCCAAATTTTGTTGTTCTTGATAAGTATACAAAAACACAACTTGTGTAACTTCACAATTTTATCCCGATTAATGAAAGATAATGTGAAAACCATTCACATATTTCAAAACCCTCTTCATGGTCTAGGTTGTGACAACACACAAAAACCACTAATGTTGTCCCACAATGGAACAACGATAAATCCAGGATAACACCACTGATCAAAAAACCATATTGAAATCTTGATTAACCTCAATCATTAAACCCCATGTTCTAATGGAATTACCACATTGCAGAAAGAGTTCTTACAACTTGAAAGCTTCTACTAGCTAACGGATATGCTCCATTTGGCAATGTTTTGTTGGAGAACTTATTGTTTCAAAAAGACTATGCAATCTTTTTTGCTACAAGTGCCTCATACTTCTTATGATGGAAATGTGCCCAAACTAATTGCTTTTGCCTATATGCTTGATCTTTCAAAGACAATACACCTCTTGCAATGCACATACAGTTTGCACCAACATCCATATATATATATGTGTTTTTCCCCTATGACCTTAAATATAACTTGACCTTGTGAACCTAACCGGTTTCAGGAATCCAAGATAACTTCAAGCCTTACAATAAGTCACCAAATTGTAGGTTGGTGTTCTATGTAACAAAAGTTAAAATCTGTGAATGTAAATCCATGCCACTTGAGGGATAGCCCATCACTCCATTGAATTGTTAAAATTGTAATCAATCATAAATTTAAAACTTCTTAAGAAAGTTGAAAAATAGTTATTTCCATTATTTTCATCCTGGATATGAAATATTTGTTCAAGGACTTGCATAGTTCTTCACCATCTCCCACCATTACATTCAATCCAAATGTTGCACCTTGGAAAGCCCAAATTCAATTTCTCCATTCAATAACTGGTATTAAACAAAACAACACAAGTTTGTTCTTGAACACAAAAAATCCACATAAGAAATTCCAGTATAACAAGAAATAATATGGAGTGCATGGGCCTTTAATTCTCAAGTCTAGATAAGTTAATCTAGATGCCTTACCATATTAATGTAGTTGGAAATCCTCCATATTACCTTACAACTTTTTCCCAAAACAACAAATGTTGTGTTGGAGGTAATGTTGCTTTACTTGATTGTATGTCCATTTTATGATGGTGTTGTAGAACCACCAATAATATGCATCAAAATTCTTAAATGATTTAGACTAGTCCTAACTTGATTTGAAAAAATGATGCATACCTAGCATATGGTACCACTTTAATTTCCCCAACTTGGCGTTAGTAGCCTTTACTTTCGCTTCAATAGCCCTTGTCTTGGTAGAATTAGAAACCCTCTTAACAATTGGTAGTTTTTTGCGTTTCTTCTTGAACTTTTTCAATGGGCTCTCAATAGTTTGGTCATTTGGTTGGGACCTATCTAATTTTCCCTTGCTTGAGGTATGTGTACCTTCTTCCATTTCCTCCTCCTTTGTCTCCTCCTCCTTTTCCTCCCATTATGAGTTCTCAAGTTGTCTTCAAGTGCTAGCTTACCTATTGAAGGGATAGTTGCATAACAATTGTATATGAGTTGTTTTTTGAGTTTTAGTTGCAAGGTAATGTGGTTCCGATTGATGCAATTTTTGATAGTGTTTTCAAAGTTTGGTGGGTCTAAGAAAATCAAGGTGACATTCCTAGTGGTACTGCCCAAGGATGGGCTTGTCTTCCTCCCTTAATAATTACCTTAATATATCATCAACAAATGGGTAGCGGTTAAATAGGTCTTCCACTTGTTGATAATATTAATAGGTTATAGTTCTAACACCTTGGTTTCCTTATGAAACTTGTCCATGGTGTGGAACTTGTAATCTTTCACCTTTACCATATATTGATCTCATTGGCCAGGTGCCTTGTTGGTATGTGGTTTTTTGTTAAACAATCATTGGTCTAGCTTGAGGTTCAACATGTTTTAAATTTGGTATGGAAATTGATTGATTGGAAGGTCTTTGGTCAATGTGACAAAGTTATTCTAACTTGTTAAATAGTTGGAGTCATTCCATTGCCAAATTAATGCATACCAAATTAATATTAGTATTTGGTGGTTGGTTTTCAAAACCAATGAATGTTGCAATTGGTGTAAGTGCACCAATTATGGGTAAATAACAACATGGGGTTGTAGATCACCATGGTTGTCTTGTGGAGACAATTTCATCAAATGATCGAACATGTTCATGATTATCAACACTCATTCCTAGTGGTTCGGTTGATGTTTGTGGTGTTGCTTGATGAATTGTTGAAAATTATGACTCTTTGCACAATTAGTTTAGCTAAGTTGCAAATGGTCATTGTAACTCAAACCCAATTACAAGGTTAGTTGTAAATCACCCCATTTTTTCATAGTGTTTTGTGGGTGGAATGTGGACCTTGTGTGGTTTATGAAATAAGGGGATTATGAAAGGGATTCCTATTATTCATGTATGGAAAGTTTTTGGAGGAATGGAGGAGAAAAATCTTGTATGATAAAAGAAAGAATAGTGGAGGAGAATGTGTGAAGGTTGTGGGATTTGTGGCCTTTCCATAATATTTTTCTTTTCTTTCTCTCTTGTCATACTTGAATCCTCTATAATGGTAGTAGTTTGATGTAGAATGATGTAGTTTTCTACCTCTTTGTGTTACATTTGAAACTTGTTCTTGGGTACATTGTAGCTTGCTAAAAGGTAGTTATTGCAAGACAATAGGAACATCCTATAGGTCATCTGGTCCAAAAGACAACAACTCAACAAAGGTGACGCAACAAGGTTTGGAAAGTACTAGTATAATATATTAGGAGCTTTCATAGATACAAAGATCTAGACTTGAGTTGGAAAATAGCTAGACTTAAGTTTAGACTTGAGATGGAAGATAACTACCTTCTCGCCTTCTCCATGAATAGTTGGAAATTCCAATTTTTTCCCTCTTTGCCTTACTTTCTTGATTTTGTGTTGGAAGGTAATGCTACTTTCCCCATGGCAGTCCCTAAAGATTGGCCTCTCCCTTGTGATCTTTGATGGTGTTATTCGATAACCTTTATCTGAGATTTATTTCTTGGATTGTTGAATATGTTGTCTTACACCTTTTTTCAACATGAAAAGAGGAGATGCTAGAGACTTTTGCACAAACCAAAAGGGATGCAAAACAAGTTATGAAGAAAAGACATAAAAATTAAACGAGGAAACCACAAGAGCCCTTGTGGCCAAATACAAGTTACTATGATAATGGTGGGTGCACATTGAATTTGAAAAAGAAAAAATCTGACGAGATGATAAATGTCAAGGAAAACATGAGTCGAAATTTAGTGTCCAAGTACAATTAATTCTTGGGATAAAGTTGTTGGGTATATTCAATGTTTTGATTTTAATATTCCACAACACATATTATCTCACCACAAAATAAATTTTTGGAAAGACAAAAAACTTTGATGATTATATAAATATATTCCAAAAACTAAACAAGGTTAACCCTCGTTTATAAATAATTATCCGACATTTTTAATAATAATTTGAGAATTTTAAAAAAATTGCAATCATACAAATAACCCACATGAAAGTTGCCTCTAATTTCACGTCTCAATGAACTTAGTCTCTTCCTTCTTCCCCTATGGTTGGCAACATGTTTTAAATAATTTAGCATGTTCTTGAGTGTTTAGTTGATTTGAAAAATTCCATTCAAGATTCAAATTTTGGATGATAATGTAGGGCTTTCAATTGAATGCTTGAATGATTTCATTCACAATTTTAGTAAGAAACCAACATTTTTTAGCTTGCACATGCTGAAACAGAAAGAGCTAGTGTGAACATTAGATATTGACGTCCTATGAATCATGTCCCCAAAAAAGTAATAACGAACATGAATACCAAAAATTTTGGATGATGGGTTGATCTATGCCAAAAACAAAACCAAGATTGAAAAGATTGTCAAACACATGAACTTCAAAGCTTTTGAAATCACATATGTAAAACGCAAAAGCTTATGTTACGTTACACATTGTTCAACAAAGGGAGCAAGGTCTATTTTATATTGACCAAGCTTAGTACATGAACATGATGTTGACTAAGTATAGGTTTCAAGATGCAAGTCATTTTGTCATACTAATTGATCCAAATGTGCATTGTAACTTGGAAGGTTATATGAACACATGCAAAAGGTGATGCATTCTTGTTCAATGTAGTAGCGGGAAACCTTATGTTTGTTGCCATAGCAACAAGACCTAGCATATCCTATGTTGTGATAATTATTGCCTAGATTTCAAGTTGCCCAAGGGTTTTGCATTGCAATTGGGGAAGCAAATTTTTGAGATACTTAAAAGGAGCACCATACTTGGCAATTTATTATATATTCCGTGGAGAGGAGAAAAAATTGACGATGACATAATTGCATGATGCTAGTTATGTAAGAGATTTGGATGACGTAATCAATCATGAACATGTTTCGTAATTTTATTGAATGGACGACCAATCGTGTGGAGTAGCAAAAAGCAAGCATGCGTGGCAACATCCACAATTCAAACAAAAATATGTGGCAGCAAGTTTGAGCACAAAAGAGGTCGTTGGGGCTTGAAGGCTCATGGAAACTTTGGGTTTTGTACACATTGGAACAACTCTTTTGTGGATTGATAATTAAGGTTGGATCAAGTTGGTTCAAAACCCTAAATTTCATAAAATAACCAAGCACATTAATATCCAATATCATGTAATTTGAGAGGTAACATCAACACACTAGATCAAACGTTACCTCTTTGCTGATGCTTTTGATGTTCCCACAAGTTCCCATTATGTTCCACTAGTTTCCTATGTGTTCCCCAAAGGTTCCCAATTACAATCCAAAGATGTTCCCTAAGATGTTCCCAATTGCACTGCACTTTATCCCTAAATATTGCCCAAAGTTGAACTTGTAGAACCTATAAAGGTGGGCCAAATGGAAAACCCTCTAAATTATAATTTGAAGTTAGATGTGCAAAGTAAACAATTGATGAAGATTCAAGTGTAGACATGTTTCAACAAATTGCCAAAACAATTTGAGGGAGTGCCCCATGTTTCAAAAAAAATTATGATGGGCCAACCAAATTGACTCATTGCAAAAAAAATAAAAATGAAAATGAAAATTGGTTGCATTGCCAACTAATCTAGTCCCTACTATTGTTAAGCTCACCAACTCATTACCCAATACTCCAAAATTTTTATTTTTTGGCCTTGTAGAAGCATAAAAGATTGAAGAATAGCCCATTCTAGTATCTGTTTTAATTCATGCAGCTATTATGGTAACAACATGCACTTTTATGATAGCAAGGTGTTTTCCTTTATTTGAATATCCACCCAATGCTTTGATTGTTATTACTTTTGTAGGAGCTATGACGTCATTTTTTGTGACAACTACTGGAATATTATAGAACAATTTAATGAGGGTCATAGCCTATTCAACTTTTAGTCAATTACGTTATATGATCTTTGCATGCAACAATTCCAACTATTTTATTAACGTATTTCATTTAATGAATCATGTTTTTTTTAAACATTACTATTTTTGAGTGTAAGTTCAATGATTCATGCCATGTCAAATGAACAAAATATGTGTAAAATGGGAGGGCTTGCCTCTTTGTTACCTTTTACTTATGCTATGATGTTTATAAGTAGCCTATCTTTAATAGGTTTCCCTTTTTGTACTAGATTTTAGTCTAAAGATGTTATTTTAGAGCTTGCTTATACTAAATATACAATTAGTGGTAACTTTTTTGGTTGGGAAATGTCTTTGTCTTTTTTACTTTTTATCATTCTTTTCGTTAAATTTAAAAAAACCTTTTTAGCACCAACGTATTCATTTGAGCAAGACATCTTACAATGTCATGATGCGCCCATTCTCATGGCAATTCCTTTAATATTTTTAGCTTTTGGAAGTATTTTTCCAAGATACTTGGCCAAAGTGTGACCTATTAGCCTATAATTCACTTTTCTGACAAATCGGTTGTTGTTCACCTCACACAAAAAATATATATATTTCTTTTTGTGTTAGGTGAACAAGAATTGAAAATTGGATGCGGGCCAAATTCTTGCCAATGGTTGAGATGTTCAACCAATTTTTTTTTCCTTTGTAGGAGGTCTAACAACCTTTGAGTTAGAAGCAAGCAAAAAGGGAAGAGGAAAGGAACCTTGGTGAACCATTAGAAGTAAATAAGTGCAATATTTGTTGCCCGATAGTATTTAGTACTAACCACAGTAAGGGACGGGACCCTAGAGTGAAAGGCATGAATGAAGCGTACTTGCAGTGCAAAATTTTGGTCTTGCACTAAACATCCAATGGACCATGGACTAAACGGGCATTGTCCAAAAGGACTATGTTTAGGGGATCGCCCCACAAAGTACATTTTGCGCCTATGGGTCGTTATAACTATCCAATACATTCGAAATTGGAAGATTCTAGTAAGGTTCCTTTAAGGTGGGTCGTTGAGCTACAAGCCCCACAAGAGTAGGATTGTTTAAAAAGCTAAGCTACGGGGCACAACTAGCCAAAATAAAATTTTCCTCGTAGCAATTTTATTATGCCCACTTAGAGACTTAGGATCTCAGTAAAAACTAGAAAAAAATAAGTTATGAGTAGGTTTTACATAGATAGCCAAACGATACCTTGGGAACAAATTTCTTGGCCTAAGGTCGAGGCAGTTGTTTTTAGACCTCAACCTAAGATTTACCAAGCCCCTCGTTTTAACGATATGGACAAGATGCATGCTTTAGAATCTAGACTTATACAAAGTATATACACTATACCTTTAGCCAGAAGACAAGTTACACAAGAAAACCTAAAAGAAAAAAACTTTGGCATTGACAAGAAGATGGTGACCTTAAGGCCATGAAAAAAGAAAGATGGCAAGAGGTCTTTAGTTAGATGATAAAACTAGGCCCATTCATCAAGTGAGGATATTAAAGTTCTAAAAAGAGGAAAAACGACCAAGAAAACTACAAGCCATAAAATGTAAGGTAAAAAATAATATAGATTTTGTTGTGCTCTTTCAGCGTTACACGCTAGAAAACATAGAGTTAACCAAGCACACTTTGCACCCAAAAGACGTAAAACAAAAAATATATAGATATTTTTTTTCGAATTACACTTCACACCTCTTCTTTTTTTTGGCCTATCCTCGCTATTGAAGACAAAGCCAAACAAGCTTTGGCCAAGATGGCCCTAGAAACTGAATGGGAAGCCTACTTTGAACCCAATTCCTATGGATTTAAACTTGGACGAAGCTGTCAATATGTCGCCATTAAAGCCATATTCTTAGCTATTTGAGCTAAGCCTGAGTATGTTTTGAATGCAACAAAATGCCAAATGTTTTAATTGCATAAACCACGAAGCCCTCTTAAACAAACTAAATTTTTTGCCTAATCTAGCCAAACATGTAAAAGCCTGGCTTAAAGCCGACATCATGACTAAATTG
>Ga0116226_10005032_pt1 | contig 11762 bp, 8 predicted proteins | sample S1TSphfallax_FD_89692 | JGI IMG/M metagenome (GOLD analysis project Ga0116226, IMG submission 89692) | Host-associated microbial communities from peat moss isolated from Minnesota, USA - S1T2_Fa - Sphagnum fallax MG | ecosystem: Host-associated > Plants > Peat moss > Unclassified | place: USA... | reverse complement strand
TTCTGTTGGTATCATAATTGGACAGGGTGCGCCCAGGTTACCAACATGGGTATGCGTGCTTAAAATAATATCATCATTATCTCCCACAGGATTAGCCGTCATTCTTCCTCCTATTTGTACGCCCTGCGTAGTTACATCGCCAATTTTGACACTACCCATACTTTTGAGAGTCAGATTATTACTAGCAGCATCAATGGTAATTCCACCACCTTCAATGGAAATCTTACAAGTCCCGTTGTCAATAGTAATGTTGCTCCCTTTTAATGTGATATTACATGATTGATTTTTTATTTCCATATCTCCATCTTGGAGACTAACGCTACATTTTTCGTTGGTGAGTGCAACATTTTTATCTTTGATGGTAGCGATACTCTTTTCATCTTTGCTAGTAATTGTAATTACTCCTTCAGCATTGATTTTAAAACTTCCTCCATCTTTCAAGTTATTTTGTAATAAAAATTCTTTTTCTTGATTAATCGGCGGTTGGTCTTGATCGTTATGTAAACGACCAATAATAATCGGAGCATTAATATCACCACTAATGAAAGTAACTAATACCAAATCCTCAACGTTGGGAATATTCACCATTCCCAAATGAGGAGTTACAATTGGCACTCGCCGTAGTTCAAAGTCACTACCGTCTGGTTGTTTTTTATTCTTTAGTTTAACTGAACATTGATAATTATCGCGATCGCTCTCCACAGCGTGAGGAAAAATGGAAGTGACAATTCCCAATTCTGTAGTATAGATTTTGCGAACTTCTTGTTGAGCAACTTGTTTCATTACGCCCACAATAGATTCCATTAGATTTCCTCCCAGTTAATAATTGTAACCCAGCCTTTGGTCTGACTGAGAATATGTTTAATCCCAGTTATTTTGAAAGTACCATTTTGAGACTTTACCGGGAGTTCCGAAATTTTCACAGCATCTCCTAATTTAAGTTTAGATTCTCCAACGGCTTTAAGTATACCACTTCTCTTATGAGTTTTAGCTGCTAAAATCGCAGTAGCAATTTTATTAGCAATATCCTCTGACCGCGCTGTTGATTCAAACAGTCGTTCTACAATTCCTGACTGTTTACCAGCTACACCCTTGATATCTTTTTTGGTTAGCCAAGTATAAGCTTCTTCTCCCTGTCCTTGACTGGCTGGACTTTCACCATATACTTGTACCCCCACAATATTAGTGGTTGTTTGCGCTAACTGACAAGCCAAAATATTTTCCTTGTACTTAAATTCATGGGTAGTCTGAGGCTTGTATTTCGCAAATATAACTGCGTCTTGGCGATCAGCATAAAAATCAAAACCACATTTATCAGCTAAAGCCTGTAATTCATGATAAGCTGTTTGGCGATCGCCCAAAACATAGACTGGGAATTTAATTCCAGATTCTACCTTAGCAACTTGTAAATTTAAACGATTTTCAGCAATATTTTTCACAATATCTCCTGCGGTAGACTTCTCAAATAGCAAATTTAGTCTAGCTGTAGTTAAGATTTGGAATTTCCCATAACATTCTATTTCAATGCGATCAATTCCCCAATTTATGAAACTCACCATACCACTAAAAACCAAGGACAGGTTTTGACCATATCCTAATTCTATAGACACAGGATCACTCATGGAAACACTAATATCTTCTGGGTTACCAAAAACTAAATAACAATTATTTACAGGAATATTTAAAGATAGATTAACCTGTAGAGAAAGTAAACTTGATTGACTTTCCCATGTGTAAGTAGATTTACCAATTTTCAATTTATAGCTGATGCGCAACATATTGATTTACCTTTTGCATATTTTTAATTGAATATTTTTAACTTGGTAAAGCAGCCAATAAACGATTAAACGCAATACTAGTATCATCTAATCCATTTCCCATCTGTACCTTTAAAGTATCAAGCTGCGAAAGAATCCCAGCAAATATTTTGGCTATCTGCTGATTAATAAAATCGTAAATTTCTAAGATTTTTTCGTATTCTTCATCCAATGTATTTCCTAAAGCCTGGGATAAATTACTAATTGATTTAACAACACTACCATGAATCTCGTCCAAATCTTGGACTATTTCTTCTGGGTAAATTTTGATTAAACTCTCCACTAGAAATGGATAAATAGACTGGAGGCTTTTGATGATTTCTTGACCATAGGTAAATTCCAAAAGTAATCTATTTAGCCGAATAAATCCTCTTTCATTCAGCCCAGATGTATTTAATTCACTAATTAAATTTTGTGCTTCTAAAGGTAAATTTTTTATAGGTACATTGGCTGGAAAACCTTGCTGGAAAAAATCATTATCCTTAAGCAATTGATTTAAACCTTCGATTAAGATGCGATCAGCGTCTACTCTATTTGTATTAAAATTTAATAGAAATTCGCTTTGCTCTGGCGTTAATTTTGCTAAAAAGTACTGAGAAACTTCTTGATCATTTTCTGTGTTTTGGTTTAATTTTGCTAGCAATTCATCAGTACTTCCATGTTTAAAATCACTCACATCATAGAAGAAATTTAAAATTTGTACTGGATTAAGTTCTTTAACCTTGTTGGATATTTCTTGATAGAAGTTATTCATCAAATTATCCAAGTCATTAATTTTCGTTTTGATGGTATTAATTGTGTTATCGATACTTTCCGTAAATTCTCGGGTTAATTTTCCCAGTTCATCAGTTAAGTATTTAGGCGTATCTATTAATTTTGTAATTACCTCTTGTATTTGATTGACTAAATTTCGTGGTTCTTCTAGAATAGTATCTAGCGAAATCAAAATTTGGGAAATTGGGTTAATTAGTTGCTTTGTTAATGTATCATGAGTAATTGCTTGAAAAGCAGTCATGATTTGACTGTTAATTTCATTTTCGTCGATATCAAAAATATCAAGCTGTAAGTTGTTTACTATCTCATTTATGATTCCGTCTATTTCACTGACCTTTTCTTGTTGTAAATCTTCTGATAGCTTTTCTAATATTTTTACCAATTCTGTATATTCTTCTTTTAAACCAGATGGACAGGCAAAATCTTTTAAAGATTGATTTTTTTCGTCCCATTGCTTAAATTTATCTACTAAAGTCTGATTTTGATAATTCTCAGATGCTTGATTCAACTCAGCGATCGCTAATTGAATAACATCTTTTTCCGAGTTAGCAGAGTAGTCAGCGATCGCCTCCCATAACTCTTGTAACTCTTCTTGTATTTTAACAACATTTACCTTATCTGCTTGGGAAATTATCTTAGTAGTAATATTCTTAATAATATCTTGAAAATTAAGCGATAAAACTCCCACAAGTTTCTGCCAAAAATCTAGCTTAAATGTGTCATTTATATTATCTATTCCCAAATTAACTAGCAAAGATTCCAAATTTCCTAGTGATTCAAAAATATTGTTAACGATTCCCTCCTTAATTTTATCTAAATTTCCTTTAATTGTATTAAAATTTTCTCTGAGGAAGTCAGTTAATACTTGTAGCGCAGCAGGATTAATTGCATTTTCTAGTTTTTCATAAAGGTTGTCAATGATTGTAAATAAACTATCTGGATTTAACAGATATAGCTTATTTAGTAAATCTTCGTAAAGCTCTTGTACTTCATTTAATAAAACAGAAGGTTTGATTACTTCTAACACTGTAATTAGATCACTAATATAAGAACCTAAAAAATTGTCTACTAGAACACTTGGCTTAAACTGTTCTACATAGTCGCCAATTTTTTTGCTTTCTGCTTGAATTGAATTAACAAGATTAGATAAGGGATCAACAATTGAGTTAAAAGCTGATTCTAATTCTGGTTTAACAGTTCCAGGTAAGTCAACTTCTTGAATAATTTTCGCTCCCAACTTTAAGGAAGTTTTTTGTGCTGTTCCTAATTTAGCAAAATCAATTTCTTTAAAAGTTTTTTCCAGTTTATTTGTTTCATTCACTGCACTTTTAAAAGCTGGATCTAGAGATATATTTTCTAAAGCATCGACAATTTGTTTTACACCTTTCTCAGATTTTTCTAGAGCCGATTTGACAGCCTGATTATCTAATATATCTGTGACTTGACTTAAAATGTTCTTGATGATATTCTCTAGATTTTCTTGGCTTAGATTATCCTTAATCTGATCATCAAATTTCTTAATTACAGCTTCTATTTTCTCAGTTTGCTGATGAACATTTTCAGAAATTTTTTCTATGCTATTTACCGCATTATCAGCAAAACGATTAGAAGATTTTTTTAAAGTTTGTACTACCTGATAGATTAATTTATCAGCCTCATCTACAAAATTTTCTACTTTTACAATTGCAGTTTCTAAATAAGTAAATACTTTATCTAATGACTTAGCTGATGTTGTAATAACATCAGCTATCTTGCTAAAAATCAGAACAACAGTTTCTGTAACTTTTTCGATTACCCTCTGAATTAAGGATTGAATTTGTTGAATAACTACTGTGAGTTGTGTAGTCATAGGATTCTCTTTTAAATCTTCAACAAAACTTTCTATACTAGCAAAAATATTGGATAAGATGGGATCTTCATCTAAGGTATTAATTCTATCTGGGAGAGAACGTATATTTTTTTGAAAATCTTCGACATTAAAAGTTTTTAATTCTTCTAGAGATATGTCTATTTTTAGGTTAGATAGATTTAACCTTTCAGCAAGGATATTAGTTTTTTCTATACCTTCAAGAATTTCTGTCTGATCCAAATTATTGGGAGATAGAGATGCTAAAAAATCATCATAATCTTGAACAAGTTGACTACGATTATTTATTTCTGCGGTTATTGTTAAAATTCTTCTATGTGGTAAGCTTTCTTTGATCTCTCTAATTTGCTCTATAAAATTTTCTGTCAGCGCATTCAACCCAAGCTTATCCAACCATTCTTCTGGTTTTTCTAATTTATCAAGTAAGTTATAAAAATCAGGTATAATTTCTTCTAAAGTTTTAGTAGATAGGTTTTTTACATTGTTTAAAAATTCTTGAAATTCCGGAGAAATGATATTATTTATTGCGTATTTATCTAATTCAATAGAATTAGTATCATCTGGAATAGCTAATGTTAAATTGCCAAAATTTCTATTTATTTCATTTGTAATATCTGGATTTCCCAATGAATTATCAGAATCTACTTTTTCCCATAAATTATTAATATTAATTTCTAATAAATCTTGTAATAGTTCAGATAATTCTGCTTGTGTGTTTAACCAAGATAATGGCGGTTTGAAGTCAAGACAATCAGGATTAATATTTTGTAAGTGATCAGTAATTATCTGAATATCTTCCTGAAAGCTTGGTTTGAATTCATTAAAATCAATCCAATTTTCATCTACTTTAATATTTCCAATCTCTACATATGCTTGATTAAGTACATTTTGTGAATCAACAAAATCTGTTTGTGCGTTCGATTCTACTGTAAGTAGACTATCAATAATTGCTAATACCATAAATAGCCTTTTAATGTTGGGTTAGTTCTTGCTTAGTAGATACAGTATTAAAGGTTGAATAAGTCCGTTAAATCTTTAATGACTGTATTTAGATTTTTAGTTACTTCTACAATGGGGTTCATTGCACCTTTTAGCGGTTCTACAGGATTAGTAATTAATGGTAACGCGCCAATTTGCAGAGCATCAGGGAGTGTCGCAACAGTTGTAAAATTAGCTGCGCTAGTTTTAACTCCTGCGTCTGGTTTTGTCGATTCTGCTAGAGGTGTTTTTTCTTGAGCAGGAATGTATTCAGCAATAGCTAATTTATAACTGAACTGCTCTGGTTCTCCAGCAATTTGACATACTTCAAATCGTTCTAAAATGATTTTGGTAAAGTATGCTTGTCCGACAATTTCTGCTACAAAGTCTACAGGTTTACGCTGCTTATAAATTGTTCGTAAAGCGTCGAGTTGTTTACTAGCAGTCCCACCATAGAAAATACCGTTAATTTCTAACCGTACAGACACCCTTCCCCAATCCTGGAGAATATTTCCTTCTCTACCAGGAACACGATGATGGACTAAATCTGTTTGTTCTAAGGTGACGATTTGATGTACTCTATTGAGTCTGATACCTCCTAATTCAACTGTCATTCATACCTCCTAATCACTAACCTCCATAAAACCTGCGGTACTCACGATTGATTTCCTGAGTTATTGCTTCCATAATTAAATCTATATCTATTTCTTGGTTATTATTGATACTCCTTGCTGCATTAGGCTCTATCTCGATGTCTATTTTCGTTTCTCCAGCTTGGTGATGTTTCTCTTTGAAGAATGAATACAGCGCTAATTGATTTAGATTTTCTAAATCCTGATTTGCTAAAACCAAGGATTCAGATTCTATAACGTTAGCTAACTGTTCCAACTCCAAAGGCGATCGCCATTCTGTCTGAGTCTGACTTTCCTGTGTTTCCTTCACCCACCCCGGAGAAGTTGAATATTCCTGTTTTACAGGAATTTGGGATTCTGTCTGGGTTTGCTGTTCTAAATCCTGATTTGCTAAAACTAAAGCCTCAGATTTCCCCAGAATAGCTAAATGTTCCAACTCCAAAGGCGATCGCCATTCTGTCTGAGTCTGACTTTCCTGTGTTTCCCTCACCCACCCCGGAGAAGTTGAATATTCCTGTTTTACAGGAATTTGGGATTCCGTCTGATCATCCAAGTTCTGATTGGCTAAAAAAGACTCAGATTCTACAACGTTAGCTAACTGCTTCAACTCCAAAGGCGATCGCCATTCTGTCTGAGCAAGACTTTGGCTTTCCTGTTTTTCCCTTGTCCACCCCGGAGAAGTTGAATATTCCTGTTTTACAGAAATTTGGGATTCTGTCTGAGTTAGCTGCTCCAAATCCTGATTTGCTAAGATCGAGGACTCAAATTCTACAACATTAGCTAATTGCTTCAACTCCAAAGGCGATCGCTTACCCCCTTTAGTCAAACTTTGGCTATGGTGATTTTCCCCGATCAACTTGGGATATCCTGAATCTTCCGGTTCTAAAGGAATCCGCGATTCGGTCTGAGTTAAGTTTCGAGGTTGATTTACTGGAGATGGAATATAGGTTAAGCCCGAATCACCCTCTTGATCTCCAGTTACATTCATTGAACTTGACCGTACATCAGAGGGTGTACGAAACCTAGCTAAACTCTCGCTTTCAGTTTCTACCGACCATTCTTCTGCTGTTAAACCAAAATCTGGTAACTCCCCAGGCATAAATCCAGAAGTTAACCATCTATCTAAAGCTGTAAATTGAGCGTTGATTTTCCAAAACACAGCCAACTCAGCTTCTAGTACTGCTAATTCTAGCCAGTTCCCATCAGTGAGCAGATCATCAGTTAACCAACCTGTTATTTGCTGCTTAACTAAATTTTGCAAGTCATTTTGTATAACTTTACCGAGAGCGAGCAATTCCTCTTGCATTTTTGCTGCGAATCTCCTCTGTTAGCATTTGCAAATAAAGAGATATTTGAGCCATAGTCATAGATTCAACCTGCTGGGGTGTCCATCCAAATTGGCGAGCAAAGATATACGCAGCTTGAACTAACATCGAATTTTCTAAGCCGCTAATGAAGTTTTTTTTCCTGTCAAACCGCTAATTTCTCGGATATGCTGGAGTAAAAAATTCACCATACCTAAATGTAATTGCTTCACTTGCTCCAGTGACATCACAGGTTGTACTAATGATTCCTTAATCATCAGTACAGGAATTAGTGCTGCATCACTTTTGGCAGCTTTCATAATTAGCTGGAAAGTGCCAATACTTAAAGGACGGATTTGGACAACTATATCCTGTTGAGCTCCATTGACTGAAGAGCGATCGCCACCAGGATGTAAAACTGTAGGTGGAATAACCACATCAAACGTCAGAGATGCTCCGATCAATAGATCTTCTGGAGTTAATTGCATCAACCTGTCTCCTCAGAAGAGATTCGCAAAGCTCTAAAACTCACAGATTCCATCACAAAATCGTCTTCAGGGAGGCGGAAATTCCAGGAATCAAATTTCACCCCAAACACCGTCAAGGTACTGCTATTGTCAGGTATAGCAGGATTATTCAGTTGAATCACAATGTTAAAACTAGGTTGAGCAAGTACCCCTGTTGGCGGTGGACTTGTTGCTCCATCTCCTAGTAATAGTTTAACTAAAGCCCCATTGATATGAGCGCGTTCGATGTAACCAGAAACATTGATATTTCCAGGACGCAATTCCGTAGCAAATCGCTTACCCAATTCATGATAAGGCTTTAGCTCGTTTTCTACCTTGATTTGCACATTCTGTAATCGTCCCACAATACTAGAGAAATCATACTTAGTAATCAAGCCGTCAGCAAGTTTACCTTCCACTGAACCAGTATCATCCACCGCTAGGACTAATGAAGCATCAGAACCTCGAAATACATTGACATTAGGCATGATTTATTTCCTCTGAATCAAGATTAGCCAAGATATATAGTTACTTTGATGAAATCAATACTGAAAGTTGGTTCTAGAGTCAGATTCACTATCGCTTCTCCAGCCTTTTCTTGATCTCTAGTAGCAGAAACGCTCAACTGATAACTGACTAACGCTTCATCATTCACCATACGGGTAAGGAAAGCATCAAGAGTAGCTTTCATTGCACCCCGTACCCGTTCATTATTTAATTTACCAATATAGGGATCGCAACTTGAACGCACTCCATAAATGGCGTAATCTACAATCCGTCTAGTCGTAATTTGCTTCCAAGCACCATCATGAGTAGTAATACCTTTGACAACACGGAATCCATCCCGCTTTTCTAATACTAAAGCCCGATTTTGTACAAGTTTCTCTAGTTCAGTACTATTAAAAATACTAGTCAGTCCCTTGATGTTTAAAGTTTTATTGGTAGGACTAGCTTGTACAGGTAAAGAAGCAATTAACCCTGCAACAGCAGCAGCAGTATAAGCTCCAGGAAGGCGATCTAATCCTTTATTGCGGTTAGCAACTTCTATTCCGGGAGTTGTAAATATCAGGCGATCGCTGTTTAATTCATGCTGGACTAAAGTATCTAGTTTTTCTTGATTATCAGCATCGAATCCACTACCAATTATGCCAATTCGCTCCCGTTTGATTCCTGCTGTTGTTGTCAGGTGTCCAGCTAGAATGTCACCACAATCGGCAGAATTTTGTCCAGCCAGGACGACAATATTGATAATATCATTTTCCAGAAGCGCTAAACTATTTTCATAATCTTCTGCTTCGCCTTGATCCGCAGTTCTCACAGCATAAACATGCTGACCACCGTTGTTATAAATTAACTCTAATGCACGGACAAGAGTTAATTCCTGAATATTTGATTTCGATTCCCAGGTATCACTATCGCCAAATATTTCCTTAGCTTCTGTAATACTACTAAGAAGGTAAACTTTATTTATCTCCCCTTGAGAAGCTGTTCCTACTATACCAATTCTTCCAGATGCAATGCTGCCTGTACTAATTAAACCTTCGTCTCGGACTGAGATATAAGTACCAGGTAAGATTGTTTCTACCATATCTTGCCTCGATTTTTAATGCTGTGATCGATATTCTGTTGATTTTGTCATCTAGTTCAATTGAACGTAAATCTAAATATTTGACAGATGAATTGATCATCTGGTGTTTTTTAAAATTAGTTCGATTAGGAATAATACATTATTTACTTACTCAGATCAACCCCCTATGGCCAATTATTAATTTTTTGTAATGGTAGCTGTTCACAATATCTCCTTAGATCGCTTTTACTCAAAGAATTCCTCATCTATCTTCTTTAGATAAAGCGTTTCCTCAATTCTACATCCTACGTTATAGCGGATCATAAGACTAGCAAACTGCTCTCCGTCTATAAGATCGATGTCCATTAGATCTTTGACAAGCCAATGCTAAATTTTCCAGTTCATCAGAACCGTTAAGAGAAAGGGCAACTATATGGTCAATAGCAAACTTAGACGCATTAGCTTCTTCTAATGAAGACAGTATTCACATAAATAATTAGCTCTTTTTCTGACTAATTTCTGCGTAATTTCGCTAGTGGTCATGACTCAGCAATAATTCGAGCTTTGAGTAAAGTAAAAATTCGATCAAGTTCCAAAATGCCTGTCAGTTCAGCTTCTTCTTCAGAAGTAAGTAACTCAGCTTTTTTTTTCGACCCAAGGATTTCTAGACGAGATTGGAGTTCGTCAGTAAACTTAAATAGATAAGTATCTCTGACTTTGCTCATTTTAATGCCAGATTCTATCTAGAAAGAAGGTTGAACCATGAGTTCAGTAATCATAATTATCTCCGATAAATTAATCCGGGTTTGAATAATAGTATTTTAGCAATGGTGAAAAAGGAGGAGAACAGGTGACCAAGCAACTAGCACTGTATCACGAGATACAGTGAGCAATACACAATGCCAAACTCACTCCCGCCAGAGCCGCACGGCCCTAACAGGAGTGAGTATTCAATCGATAATGCTTCCTACCTTGAGTAACTCAAATTAGGAAAAGGCATTGATCGAATGTTTCCTCTATAGTAAATCCCGAAATACCGCTTATCCTCTATCTTTAGATAGATAATTAATTCCTAGATGAGATTCATATATTTTCCGATAGTGTTCCAGTAAATAACCACTTAAGTAATCCCGAATTAGAGGAGATTTACATAATAAAACTTGTTCTGGATGATATTTGGTTAAAACCGCTAGAAATTGCTCACGGGTGATACTTTTTGAATCAATTCTGATTTGGGAAAGTACAGCAATTTCAGGCGGAACTAACAAATCAGCGTAAAAGGCGTAAATAGGACAATCGGTAAAAAACCAATTGGTCGATTTTTTATGTGCTGATATCACATTTACTAGTTCTATTTTTTCTTGACTTTGTTCTAGGTACTTGTGATTCTCCCATTGCATAATTCCCAGTTTTATCGGAATAGTCATGATGGAGAAGATGACAAATATCGTTGCTACACCAGATAATGGAAGTTTTTTCAGCTTACTGATAGGCCAAATATAATTTGTGATATTATGTATATTTTGTCGGAAGAAGTCAAGTGATAAAACCACTCCGTAGCTAGCTAGCCAAGTCATGGGAATGGAGATTAAAAGATAATGATGATACCACACTGGTCGATGAATCAGCAGCACAATAAATGCGGTTACAATCCAAGTGATGGGGAAAATTTTTGACCATTGCTTGGTTTTCCAGATCAGAGCGATCGCCAGAATTGCTAAAAGCAAATAATCGAAATCTTGCAAAAGGAATGATAAAGTTAATTTAATGCTATCCGCCTGACTAAATGCAGTTCTTACACTCTCACCTACATGAGAATCAAGGAGTTGTTGATAACTCAGGGAATTACATAAGATACTAATGATGAGAAATGCAATCAAGCAAGAGATGTTCCATAAGCAAGTATTAATTATTGCTTTAAACTTGGCTACTTGTTCAGGATAATTTTTCAGATCATGATAGATTAAATCACCAATAATTAAAGGAATTAAAAAAGCTGTAAATAGCTTTATTTGTAAAGATATAGCAAATAAAATTCCTGAAAGAATAATCAGAATATAATCAAATTTTCCCTTGTCTTTGAATTTGTAAATACTTACCATATAAATTGACAATATTGCCAAAGTTAAAGCTGGTAATCCGAACATCACAGAAACACTTAATCTGAGAAAATTGCAAGAAATAATTAGTAGTAAAGCTCCAATAAATGCCGCTAAATTGCCTAAATATAATCTGAGGATTTGGCAAAAAGACCAGACAAAAATTGTCGAGAAAGTCAACGTGAGCAGACGCGCTGCTAGGATTGATTTACCAAATA
>Ga0116226_10005031_pt1 | contig 11762 bp, 11 predicted proteins | sample S1TSphfallax_FD_89692 | JGI IMG/M metagenome (GOLD analysis project Ga0116226, IMG submission 89692) | Host-associated microbial communities from peat moss isolated from Minnesota, USA - S1T2_Fa - Sphagnum fallax MG | ecosystem: Host-associated > Plants > Peat moss > Unclassified | place: USA... | reverse complement strand
TGATACTGTTTTTGAAACAATTGTAAAAATTCCTTATGAAAAAGGTTCTACTCAATATTTAGCCAGTGGTCAAAAAGGTGGTTTAAATGTTGGATCCGTTGTTATTTTACCTGAAGGATTTAAATTAGCTCCAAAAGCTCGTTTAAATGATGAGTTAAAAGCAAAAACAAAAGGTGTTTATATTACACCTTATAGTCCTACAAAAGAAAACATTTTAGTAGTTGGTCCTATTAATGGTGATAAAAATCAAGAAATTGTGTTTCCGATTTTATCTCCAGATCCAGCGAAAGATAAAAATGTATTTTTTGTAAAATATCCTATTTATGTTGGGGCAAATCGCGGTCGTGGTCAAGTCAATCCCACAGGAGAAAAAACAAATAATAATTTATTTACAGCAATAACATCTGGAAAAATTCAAGAAATTAAAACAGTAGAAAAAACAACAGAAATTTCTATTTTAAATTCAAATGGTGAGACTAAAATTCAGTCAATTCCTAAAGAAATTCCTTTAATTGTGAAACAAAATCAAGTTGTTGTTCAAGATGAACCAATTACAATTAATCCAAATGTTGGTGGTTTTGGTCAAACTGATAAAGAAATTGTCTTACAAGATCCATTAAGAATTTATGGATATTTAGCATTTTCTTTATCTGTAATTGTTGCTCAGTCTATGCTTGTATTTAAGAAAAAACAATATGAAAAAGTTCAGCTTGCTGAATTAGATTTTTAAGTAACTGAAAAAAAAAGAGGGAAGCTAAAAATAGCTTCCCTCTTTTTTTAATTATTTTTTGTTTCCCCAACAATAAATTTTTGAAATCTTCCAATTTGAATATTTTCTCCTAATAAAGAGACATGATTTTTTACATAATCTTCTACTGTAATTTGAGGATCACGAATACAATATTGATTTAATAAAGTAAAAGTTTTTAATGTTTTTTCAACTCGCCCTTTTAAAATAGATTCTTTAATATTTTGTGGTTTATTTGCTAAATCTTCACGTTGAGCTTCAATTCTCATTTCTGATTCCCAAATCTCTTGGGGAATTTCATTTAAAGAAATATAATTAACAGAAGGGCTAGCTGCAATTTGCATAGCTAAATTTTTTGCTAGATTTTGGAATTCAACTCTTCGAGCAACAAAATCTGTTTCGCAATTTAATTCTAATAATATTCCAATTTTAGCACCTGTATGAATATAACTTGCAATAATTCCTTGTTTTGTATTGCGAGAAAGTTTTTTTTCCGCTGTTGCTAATCCTTTTTGTCTTAAAAATTCAACGGCTTTTTCAAAATTTCCTTCAGTTTCAACTAAAGCATTTTTACAGTTAAGCATTCCAGCTCCTGTTTTTTCTCTTAATAATTTTACTTGTTCAGCAGTTATAGCCATATATATATATATTTTTAGATTTTGTATATAAAATAGTATAGCAAATATTCTTTTTGTTATTATTTAATAAAAGCAAAAAAATTTTTATCCTTTTGTTTATTATCGAAATCTTTTATGAAAAAAACATTATCTATAACAGTTTATAATGAATCTGGTGTTTTAACCCGAATTTCTACAGTATTTTCAAGCCGTGGGTTTAATATTGATAGTATTGCTGTTGGTCCTAGTGAAAATATAGGAATTTCAAAAATTATTATTGTTTTGCCTGGAAATAATCAAACAATTGAGCAAATAACAAAACAATTAAATAAATTAATTCAAGTTATTGAAGTTAAAGATATTACAAATCGTCCTTGTGTTGAAAGAGAATTAATGCTTGTTAAAGTCTATTCGTCTCCAGCAACTCGTTCTGATATTTTGGAAATAGTTCAAGTTTTTCGCTCAAAAGTTGTTGATATTTCAGAAACATCTATTACAATTGAAGTTACTGGAGATCCAGGAAAAATTACTACAATTCAACAATTATTATATCCTTATAAGATTAAGGAAATTGTTCGTACTGGAAAAATTTCAATGGAGCGTGAATTAGGAATAAATACTGAATTTTTAAAAAACATTTAATTGGGGACGGAGGGACTTGAACCCTCATGATTATTATGAATCAACAAATTTTAAGTCTGTCGTGTCTACCATTCCACCACGTCCCCTTATCCCAGACGGCACCCAGAGTTGAACTGGGGATGAAGGATTTGCAATCCAAAGCCTTAACCACTTGGCTATGCCGCCTTATTTTTTATCTATTTATAATAATATCGAAAATTATTAATAAATCAAATTATTAATTTAGTTGATATTATAATAAACATTAATCAATAGAAAAACTCTTTTTAAAACTTTCTATTTGCAACCTTTCATAAAATTTTATCAAAAAACTATGGTTACAACAACTTCAAAAAAATCTATTGAAACTAAAGATTCTGTAAAAGAAAATTTATTAACACCAAGATTTTATACAACAAATTTTAAGGAAATAAGTGAATTAGATGTATCGTCAAATCAAAAAGAAATTGAGGCAATTGTTGAAGAATTTCGAATTGATTATAATCGCGATCATTTTATTCGTGATAAAGAGTTTCTAACAACATGGGATTCTTTTGATAAAACAACTGAAAATATTTTTATTGAATTTTTAGAACGCTCATGTACAGCTGAATTTTCAGGTTTTTTACTTTATAAAGAAATTTCTAGGAATTTAAAAAAGACAAATCCTTTATTAGCTGAAGGTTTTTCATTTATGTCACGAGATGAAGCTAGACATGCAGGTTTTTTAAATAAAGCTATGAGTGATTTTAATATCTCTTTAGATTTAGGGTTTTTAACAAAAACTAGAAAATATACATTTTTTGCACCAAAATTTATTTTTTATGCAACTTATTTATCGGAAAAAATTGGATATTGGCGCTATATTACCATTTATCGTCATTTAGAAAAAAACCCTGAATATCGAATTTACCCGATTTTTCGATTTTTTGAAAGCTGGTGTCAAGATGAAAACCGACATGGAGATTTTTTTGCTGCTTTATTAAAATCTCAAAAATCGTTATTAAATACTTTTGAATCAAAATTATGGTGCAAATTTTTTTTATTATCTGTTTTTGCAACTATGTATTTAAATGATTTACAAAGATCTAGTTTTTATTCAGCTATTGGTTTAGATTCAAAGCAATTTGATAAACATGTTATCATCAAAACAAATCAAAGCTCAGGAACTTTATTTCCAGTTATTTATGATACTGAAAATCCTTCGTTTTTCAAATTGTTAGATCAATGTGCTGATGCTAATCAAAATTTAATTAATGCTGAAAAAGAAAATTCTTGGAATAAAGAATTTAAAAAATTATCTGCTTATTTTTCAATGATTTCAGGATTAATTCAATTATTTTTCGCTCCAACAATTGATACAAAATATTCTTGGACAGAATAATAAAAAAATATTAGGTCTTTACTATTTTTTTATTAACCGTTAAAATATATGATTGTAGATTTTATCTTTAATAAACTAAAGGTTGAAAATGAAATTAAAAACAAGAAAAGCTGCATTTAAAAGAGTTAAGGTAAAAAAGCATGGATTTGAAAGAAAAAATGCTTTTAAATCTCATTTACTCAAATCAAAAAATTCGAAACGTCTTCGCAGATTATCTGAAGCAAGTAAAATACATTCTTCAGATTTTTCGAGTTATTCGCTAATGTTACCTTATTATTAATTTCTAGAATAATCTACTTTTTAAAGAAAAATTAATAAGAAAAAACAAAAATGGTTCGAGTAAAACGAGGAAATATTGCAGCCAAAAGACGCAAAAAATATTTGAGATTAGCAAAAGGGTATGTAGGATCAAATTCTAGACTTTCTACAATGATTGGTGAACAAGTTGTCCAAAGTTTAAATTTTGCCTATATTGGAAGACGATTAAAAAAAAGAAATTTTCGACGAATTTGGATTTATCGAATTAATGCTGCAAGTCGTGCACGAAAAAATATATATTCTAAATTTATTGGTTCAATTCGAAATTTAAATATTTTTTTAAATCGAAAAATTTTAGCCAATTTAGCGTTTAGTGATTTGTCGTCATTTAATGTAATTGAACGAGAATCAAGAAAGTCTTTTCTTTTTAACAAATAGTTTTTATTGACAAAATAGAAAAAGATATTTATAATTTTGATATATAGGATAGAATATACCTTATTATAAATATTTTTTTCTATATTTTGCTGACATAGCTCAATTGGTAGAGCATCTGACTTGTAATCAGAAGGTTAAGAGTTCAATTCTCTTTGTCAGCTTTTTTAACTATTAATACTGAATAATTAATCCTTTTTTAATTCAAATAAATTGAATTATAATAATGATTACGATAGAATATTTTTATATTCACAAAATCAAAAATTACAATATTTTATTTTATGGAAACATTATTATTAAGCAAACTGCCTGGCGTTTTTGCTGTTTTTGGACCATTAACAGATATTTTACCAGTAATTCCAGTATTATTTTTCTTATTAGCTTTTGTATGGCAAGCTAGTGTTGGTTTTAGATAAACAATTTTTTATAAAATTATTATGGTAGAACCTTTATTATCTGGAATAGTTCTTGGATTAATCGCTGTAACATTATTAGGCTTATTTGTTGCAGCATATTTGCAATTTAAAAGAGGAAATGACTTAGCTCTTTAAGAAATATATTATAAAGTTTTGTAATTATTAGATTTAAATCTAATAATTACCAACTTGCTTTTATTACGCCAGGTAAAAAACAATCATGCGCTAATTCTCGAAGAGCATTTCTGCATAATCCAAAATAGCGATAATATCCTCTAGGTCGTCCCGTTTTCCAACATCTGTTTCTTATTCTAGTTTTTGAGCTATTTTTAGGTAATTTTTGAAGTTTTTCATTTAATTCAAAAATTTCTTCTAAACTACTTACATTTTTTAATTGATTTAAAATTTCTTTTCGCTTTTCAGAATATTTTTTAACAAGTGTTTTGCGCTTTTTTTCGCGCTCAATCATGTTTTTTTTAGCCATTTTTTTGATTTTTGTTATATTCTTTCTTAGAAAGAATATAACAAAGATAAGTTTTTTAACCAAATTTTCCTAAAGTAGAAGCTATTACAAAGGGTGCATATGTAAAAATGTATCCAACGGTAAAATGAGTTAAACCTACTAAACGAGCTTGAACAATAGATAATGCAACTGGTTTATCTTTCCAACGAACTAAATTAGCTAAAGGAGTACGTTCATGAGCCCAAACAATTGTTTCAATTAATTCTTGCCAATATCCACGCCATGAAATTAAGAACATAAATCCAGTTGCCCAAACTAAATGTCCAAATAAGAACATCCATGCCCAAACAGCTAGATTATTCATTCCTAAAGGTGTATAACCATTAATTAATGGAGAAGAATTTAGCCATAAATAATCACGTAACCAACCCATAATATAATTTGATGATTCATCAAATTGGGCAGGGTTTCCTAACCATAATGTTATATGCTTCCAATGCCAATAGAATGTTGTCCATCCGATTGTATTTAGCATCCAAAAAACTGATAAATAAAAAGCATCCCAAGCAGAAATATCACATGTTCCTCCACGACCTGGACCATCACATGGGAAACTATATCCAAAATCTTTTTTATCAGGCATTAATTTAGATCCACGCGCATCTAAAGCTCCTTTAACTAAAATTAATGTTGTTACATGCAGTCCTAAAGCAATTGCATGATGAATTAAAAAATCTCCTGGACCAATTGTTAAGAATAAAGAATTTTTGGAACTATTAATTGCTTCTAACCAATTAGGTAGCCATAATTGTTGACTAGCAATTGTAGCTGAGCTATTTGATGAAGATAATAGTGTATCAAAACCATATATTGTTTTTCCTGATGCAGCTTGAATCCATTGTGCAAAAACTGGTTCAACAAGAATTTGTTTTTCTGGTTCACCAAAAGCAACAACAACATCATTATGAACATATAATCCTAAAGTATGGAATCCTAAAAATAGTGAAACCCAACTTAAATGAGAAATAATTGCTTCTTTATGATCTAATAATCGGCTTAAAACATTTCCTTTATTTAATTCAGGATCATAATCACGAACAAAGAAAATAGCTCCATGAGCAAACGCTCCAACAATTAAAAATCCTGCAATATATTGATGATGTGTATATAAAGCAGCTTCGGTTGCATAATCACGAGATAAAAAAGCATAAGGATTTAATGCGTAAATATGTTGAGCAGCTAAAGAAGTAATAACACTTAAAGCTGCTAAGGCTAATCCTAATTGAATATGTAAAGAATTAGTAATTGTTTCATAAAGTCCAATATGTCCTTTTCCTAAACGTCCTCCTGGAGGTCTATGAGCTTCAAGAATTTCTTTAATACTATGTCCAATTCCAAAATTTGTACGATACATATGACCCGCAATAATAAATAATACAGCTATTGCTAAATGGTGATGAGCGATATCAGTTAACCATAATGATTGAGTTTGAGGATGGAAACCACCTTTAAATGTTAAAATGGCTGTTCCTGCACCTGTTGCTGTACTATATATATGATTAACTGTATCAGGATTTTCAGCATATGCGCTCCAATTTCCTGTAAAAAATGGTGTTAATCCTTGAGGAGAAGGTAATGTTGTTAAAAAGTTTTCCCATCCTACATGAATTCCTCTTGATTCAGGAATCGCCACATGGACTAAATGACCTGTCCATGCTAATGAACTAAATCCAAACAGCCCAGAAAGATGATGATTTAATCTTGATTCATTGTTTTTAAACCAAGCTAAATTTGGTTTAAATTGCGGTTGAAGATGTAACCATCCAGCTTGTAATAATAATATCGAAAGAACTAATAAAAATGCAGATGCAACATATAAATCTTGATTTGTACGAATACCAATTGTATACCACCATTGGTAAACACCAGATAATGCAATGTTTACAGGATAAATAACACCTCCACGAGTGAACGCTTTTAAAGCGCTTTCACCAAAATGAGGATCCCATATTCCATGTGCAATAGGTTTTACTTTTAATGGATTTAATATCCATTGTTCAAAATTTCCTTGCCAAGCAACATGGAATAAATTTCCAGCTGTCCAAAGAAAAATTATTGCAAGATGCCCAAAATGAGAGGCAAAAATTCTTTGATATAATATATCTTCTGTAATATCATCATGACTCTCTAAATCATGTGCTGTTGCAATACTATACCAGATTCTGCGAGTTGTTGGATCTTCGCTTAAAACCTGACTAAATTTAGGAAATCTTGTTGCCATTTAGAAAACCCCTTTTGAATTTTAATTAATAAAAAATAATTTTAGATAAAAATTCTTAGCTTACAGAAATAATTCTTGCTAAGAAGAATGCCCATGTAGTTCCTATTCCTCCTAATAAATAATGAGCTAAACCTACTGCACGTCCTTGAGTAATACTTAATGCTCTTGGTTGAATTGCAGGTGCGACTTTTAATTTATTATGAGCCCAAACAATAGATTCAATAAGTTCTTGCCAATATCCACGTCCACTAAATAAGAACATTAAACTAAATGCCCAAATAAAATGAGCTCCTAAGAAAATTAATCCATATGCAGATAAGGCTGAACCATATGATTGAATAACTTGAGAAGCTTGTGCCCATAAGAAATCTCTTAGCCATCCATTAATTGTAAGTGCGCTTTGTGCAAAGTTTCCACCACTAATATGAGAAATAGTTCCTTGTGGTGTAATTGATCCCCAGACATCAGATTGCATTTTCCAACTAAAATGGAAAATTACGACTGAAATTGAGTTATACATCCAGAATAATCCTAAGAATACATGATCCCAAGCTGAAACTTGACATGTTCCTCCACGACCTGGACCATCACATGGGAATCTAAATCCTAAATTTGATTTATCAGGAATTAAACGAGAATTTCTTGCATACAATAGTCCTTTAAATAAAATTAATGCCGTTACATGAATTGTAAATGCATGAATATGGTGAACTAAAAAATCTGCTGTTCCTAATTGAATCGGCGCTAATGCAATTTTTGATCCTAAAACAACTGGATCTCCCCCAAATACATAACTTGCTGTAGCTAAAGCGTTTGGTGATGTTGTTGAAGGTGCTGCACTATGTAAGCTTTGAATCCATTGAGCAAAAATGGGTTGTAAAGCAATTGCTTTATCAGAAAACAGATCTTGAGGTCTGCCTAATGCTTGAAGTGTATCATTATGAATATATAGACCAAAGCTATGTGTTCCTAAGAAAATAGATACCCAATTTAAATGAGAAATAATCGCATCACGATGTCTAATAACACGGTCTAATAAATTGTTATAATTTTGCGTTGCATCATAATCTCTAACAATAAAAATTGCTCCATGAGCTGCTCCACCTACAATAAGAAAACCACCAATCCATAAATGATGAGTAAATAATGATAATTGCGTTGGATAATCAATTGCTATATATGGATAAGGAGGCATAGCATACATATGATGAGCAATTATAATTGTTAATGACCCAAGAAGAGCTAAATTAATTGCTAATTGAGCATGCCATGAAGTTGTTAATACTTCATAAAGACCTTTATGCCCAGCTCCAGTAAATGGTCCGCGATGAGCTTCAAGAATTTCTTTAATGCTATGTCCAATTCCAAAATTTGTACGATACATATGACCAGCAATAATAAATAACACTCCAATTGCAACGTGATGATGCGCTACATCAGTTAACCATAAGCTAGCTGTTGTTGGATTTAATCCACCTTTAAATGTTAAAATATCAGAATATTTTGACCAATCTAATCCGAAAAATGGAGCTAATCCTTCTTTAAAACTTGGATATAAACTGCTAATATATTCACGATTTAATAATAATTCATGAGGAGCAGGCAAATCTTTTGGATCAATTCCAGAGTCTAATAATTTATTAATTGGATTTCCAATGTGAATTTCATGACCAGCCCAGGATAAGGACCCTAACCCTAATAAGATAGATAAATGGTGATTTAACATTGATTCAGCATTTTGAAACCATTCTAATTTAGGTGCTGCTTTATGATAATGGAACCAACCTGCAAATAAACATAATGCAGAGGCGACTAATCCCCCTAAAGCTGTTGCATAAAGTTGTTGTTGAGTTGTTATTCCTTCTGCACGCCAAATTTGGAAAAATCCTGATGTTATTTGAATTCCTTGAAAATTTCCTCCAACATCTGCATTTAAAATTTGTTGTCCAACAATAGGATAAACCGATTGTGCACTTGGCTTAATTTGTAATGGATTTAATAACCATGCTGTATAATTTGAAAAATACGCTCCATGGAAATGCATTCCACTAATCCATAAAAAAATAATAGAAAGTTGTCCAAAATGTGCACTAAAAATTTTTCGAGAGATTTCTTCTAAAGATTTTGTTTGGATATCAAAATCATGCACATCGGCATGTAAATTCCAAATCCATGTTGTTGTTTTTGGTCCTTTTGCTAAAGAACGAGAAAAATGACCTGGTTTAGCCCATTTTTCAAAACTCGTTTCAACAACATCTAAATCAACAAGCACTTGCGCTTTTTTCTTACTTTTAGCTTCCTGTTCTTGTGGAGTTGTAATCATATATATATATCTTTTCAAATACTTAAAATTTTACTAACTTTACTGTCAACAACCACACATCGGGTTCAAGTTTGATGCGAGGTATTATATCTTTTCTTTCTTATTATATACAAATTAGAAAGTGATTTATATTGCTATTTTTTATTCTTATTTGTATATAATATATATATATTATTTAGGGTTGGTTCCCGAGTGGTTAAAGGGGGCGGATTGTAAATCCGCTGGTATTACCTTCATAGGTTCAAATCCTATTCAACCCAAAAACAAATTTATTCCAGCTTTTCTAAACCTAACATTTGGGAAGTACTGCGACCAGGCGCAACCATAGGATAACAATTTTCATTTTCAATCACATTAACATCAATTAATACTGATTCATTTAATTGACTAATAGAATAGTTTAATGATAACAGTTCTTCAAAGGTTTTTATTTCAAAACCATTTAATTTATATGCTTTTGCAATTTCTGAAAAATTTGCAGCTCCATTTCTCATATATGAATTTGAAAAACGATTTCCATAGAATGATTCTTGCCATTGTCTTACCATTCCTTGCCATCCATTATTGATAATAATCATTTTAATTCCTAATCCATATTGAGATATCGTACTTAATTCTTGAATATTCATTTGAAAGCTTGAATCTCCACTTATACAAATAACATTATATTTGGGATTTGCTACTTTTACCCCTATTGCTGCTGGAAGACCAAATCCCATTGTACCTAGACCTGAACTTGAAACCCATTTTTTTGGTTGACAATTAATTAATTGAGCAGACCACATTTGATGTTGACCAACATCTGTAGTAAAAAACGAATTTAAATTTTTATTTGCGATAAAGAAAATTGTTTCTTGAGGTGATAGTTTTTGGGATTTGTAATTAGAAGAAATTAATGGATATGATTCTTTCCATTTATAAATTCTTTTAAGCCATGATGATGTTTGCTGAAAATCAATTTCAAATTTTTTTCTTAATTGAATTAAAATTTGTAATAATACTTTTCTTGTATCCCCAATAATTGCAAGCTGAGGACATCTATTTTTTGAAATTTCTGCTGGATCTATATCAATATGAATAACTTCAGCATTTGAAGCAAATTCATCTAATTTTCCAGTGACTCTATCATCAAATCTTGCGCCCAATGCAATCAGTAAATCGCATTCACTAACCGCAAAATTTGCATAAGCTGTTCCATGCATACCAAGTAAACCAAGCCCTAGATGATCTTTTTCATTATATGAGCTTTTTCCCATTAATGTTGTTGTTACAGGTATTTGAAATAATTTTGCAAATTGATGTAAAATTTTAAAAGCATTTGCTCGAATTACTCCTCCTCCTATATAAAAAAGGGGTTGATATGAATTTGATAAAAATGATAAATACTTTTTAATTATATCTTTATTTGTAAAATGCTTAATTCTATAATTATTTTTATTTAATAGTTCTGATATTTTTGGATATTTATAGGATTTAATTTCTTCTAAACCAACATCTTTTGGAATGTCAATTAAAATAGGCCCAGGTCTCCCATTTTGAGCTAAAAAAAATGCTTCCGCTAAAATTTCTGGCAATAATTCCGTATTTCTTACAGTATACGAATGTTTTACAATAGGAAGTGTTATTCCAAAAATATCTGTTTCTTGAAAGGCATCTGTTCCAATAAAACTTCTTCCAACTTGACCTGTGATAATAATTAAAGGGATAGAATCCATTCGAGCATTTGCAATTCCTGTTACTAAATTAGTTGCTCCAGGTCCAGAGGTGGCAAAACAAACGCCAACTTTATTTGTTACTCTAGAATACGCATCTGCAGCATGAGCAGCGCTTTGCTCATGACGAACAAGAATATGTTTTATTAAATTTGCTTTTTCCCAATAATATAATTCATCATAAATGGGAAGAATTGCTCCCCCTGGATATCCAAAAATATGTTCTACTCCATTTTGAACTAGACTATCTAATAAAATATAAGCACCGGTTCTTAAAGATTTATTTTTTAATTTCATAATAATTTATAAATTTGAAAAAGAACATTTTTAAAAAAGAACTTTTCTTTAGAAACTTATTATAACAATGATAAAATTTTTTGTAATTGATATAACGGAAGAATAATGTTGTTTGATTTTTTTTCCAAAAAATAATTGGTTATGATGATGATAATAGGAGAGAGTGAGATTTGAACTCACGGAAGATATTTCACTTCTTCTGAT
>Ga0116226_10005029_pt1 | contig 11762 bp, 9 predicted proteins | sample S1TSphfallax_FD_89692 | JGI IMG/M metagenome (GOLD analysis project Ga0116226, IMG submission 89692) | Host-associated microbial communities from peat moss isolated from Minnesota, USA - S1T2_Fa - Sphagnum fallax MG | ecosystem: Host-associated > Plants > Peat moss > Unclassified | place: USA... | reverse complement strand
TTCTCATCCTTGTGGCTGGTGACCAGTCCGGCCGGCTTGTGGTAGCGCCACAGGCGGCTGCGTTCCGGCTCCTTGAGCGGCTGGCCATCGACGATGATCAGGCTGGCCTCGGTCACCACCACGGCCGGCGTGGTCAGGATCTTGCCATCGACCTTGACGCGGCCCTCGGCGATCCACCGTTCCGCCTCGCGGCGCGAACAGAGGCCGGCGCGGGCCAGGCGCTTGGCGATCCGCTCGCCCTTCTCAGCCGGGGTGGCGGCGTCGGTCATCGGCAGGCCTCAATGAAAGCGCTAAACAGAGCGGTATCGGCCGGGCTGATATGATATTCGGGATGCCATTGCACCCCCAGACAGAAACGCCGCGCCGGGTCTTCGAGTCCCTCGATCACACCGTCGGCGCTGCGTCCATTGACGATGATCGAGGCAGGCAGATCCTTCACCGCCTGATGATGCGCGCTGTTGACCGGGATCGACAGCCGGCCGGTGATGCGGTGCAGCAAACTGCCGGCGGCGATCGTGACGTCATGCCCGGGTTCGGTGCGCGGATTGGGCTGTTCATGGGCCAGCGCGCCTTCGACCTCGTCGGGAATATGCTGGATCAGCGTGCCGCCCAATGCCACGGCGAGCAGCTGCTGCCCGCCGCAAATGCCGAGGATCGGCAGGTCGCGGGCGAGCGCGCCTTTGACGATCGCCAGCTCGAACTCGGTGCGCCGGCTTTTCAGGGTCACGCTGGCATGGCGCGAGGGGGCGCCGAACAGGGCGGGATCGACGTCGAAAGCGCCGCCGGTGATCACCAATCCCTGGATCTGATCGAGATAGGCCTCGGCCAGATCGGGATGATGCGGCAGCGGCATGGGCAAGCCGCCGGCAGCGGCCACCGAGTCGCAATAATTCTGGCGCAGCGCGTACCACGGCATTTTCGAATAGCCGCCGGGCTTTTCGCTGTCCAAAGTGATGCCAATCAGGGGAATGTTCATGACCGCACTTTAGGGTTAGAGGAGGTTGGGAGCAACAATGCCGTCATTTCTCGACATTGCCTTTCAGGAGGCGGAGGCCGCCGGGCGGCGCGGTGAGGTGCCAGTCGGCGCGGTGATCGTGAAGGAGGGCATGATCCTCGCCCGCGCCGGCAATCGCGTCGAGACTGACCGCGACCCGACTGCCCACGCGGAAATTCTGGCGATCCGTCAGGCGGCCACCATCCTGGGCTCGCCCCGCCTGGTCGGTTGCGATCTCTATGTTACGCTGGAACCCTGTCCACTCTGCGCCGCGGCGATCTCGCTGGCCCGCCTGCGCCGGCTTTATTTTGGCGCCTATGACCCCAAGGGCGGCGGCGTCGACCATGGGCCGCGTATTTTTTCGCAGGCCACCTGCCATCATCAGCCGGAGGTGATCGGCGGTTTGGAGGAAACGCGCGCCGCCGCCTTGCTGCGCGAGTTCTTTCAGGCCTTGCGTTTTTGATGTGACAAGGGCTGGCCTAAATCAGTGCCCGCCAGGCGATATCCCGGCGGCAAAATCCTTCCGGCCAGTCGAGACGATCGACCGCTTGATAGGCTGCGTCCCGGGCTTGTCGGATCGACGCACCCATGGCGGTGACGCCCAACACCCGGCCGCCGGTGGCGATCACCTGACCATGTTCATTCAGGCCAGTGCCGGCATGAAAAATCCGCACACCCGGAACCGCGGCCGCGTGCTCCAGTCCATCGATCACGGTGCCCTTGCGGTAGCCGCCCGGATAGCCCGCCGCCGCCATCACCACCACCAGCGCCGGATCTTCCTTCCAGGTGATGGTTTGGCCGGCCAACTGCCCGTCACACGCGGCCAACAGCAGCGGCACGATGTCGCAATCGAGGCGCGCCATCAGCACCTGGCATTCGGGGTCGCCGAAGCGGACATTATATTCGAGCAGGGTCGGCTCGCCCTGGTCGATCATGACACCGGCGAACAGCACGCCGCGATAGGGGATGCCCAAAGCCGCCATGCCCTCGACCAGGGGCGTGATACAGCGTTCCATGATTTTGCGTTCAATCTCGGGGGTTACCACCGGCGCCGGCGAATAGGCGCCCATGCCGCCAGTATTGGGACCCGTATCGCCGTCGCCGACCCGTTTATGGTCCTGCACCGCGACCAACGGCAAAGCGGTTTTGCCATCGACCAGAGCGAAAAAGCTGGCCTCCTCGCCGGGGAGGAACTGCTCGATGACCACCTCGATGCCGGCCGCACCGAATTGCTGGTGCAGCATCATGGCGTCGATGGCCGCCAACGCCTCGGCCTCGGACAGCGCCACCACCACGCCCTTGCCGGCGGCCAGCCCGTCGGTCTTGACGACAATCGGCGCACCCTTGGCACGCACGAAGTCCTTGGCGGCCGACGCATCGGTAAAGCGGCCATAGGCGGCGGTTGGTATGCCGGCCTTGGCGGCCATGTCCTTCATGAAGCCTTTCGAGCCCTCTAGTTGCGCGGCGGCGGCGCTGGGACCGAAGGCCTTGATGCCGATTTCGACCAAGCGGTCGACCAGACCGGCGACCAGCGGACCCTCCGGTCCGACGACCACCAGATCGATGGCGTTCGCGCGGGCGAAATCGACCAGGCCGTCAATATCCTCGGCGGGAATCGGCAGCAGGGTGGCGAGGGACGCGATGCCCGCATTGCCAGGCGCGCAAAACAGCTGGTCACAGAGCGGAGAGCGTTTGATCGCCTCGACCAACGCATGTTCCCGCCCACCGCCGCCGACCACCAATATCTTCATTCGCTTGACCCAATTTCGTTGTGCCGCGTCTTTTAACATGAAATCAAACCGATTGAAGGGCGAACAGCCGGCCCTTATCTTGACCGCATGGAACAAGAGCCAAACAACCGCAATAATATTCCGGAATTCTCGGTCAGCGAGATTTCCGCCGCGCTCAAAATGACCGTCGAGCAGAGTTTCGACAATGTGCGGGTGAAGGGCGAGATCTCCGGCTTCAAGCGCCATGGATCGGGCCATCTTTATTTCGCCCTGAAGGATTCCGAGGCGCTGCTCGACGCGGTCTGCTGGCGTGGCGCGGCCGGCAAACTGCTCGTAGCGCCGGAAGACGGGATGGAGGTGATCGCCATGGGGCGATTGACCACCTATCCCGGCCGGTCGAAATATCAGATGGTGGTGGAAAGGCTGGAACTGGCCGGTCAGGGTGCGCTGCTCAAGCTGCTGGAAGACCGCAAACGCAAATTGGCCGCGGAAGGTCTGTTCGACGCCGCGCGCAAACAGAAAATACCCTTCCTGCCGGAGGTGATCGGGGTCATCACCTCGCCGACCGGCGCGGTGATCCGGGATATTCTCCACCGCCTGGCCGACCGGTTTCCGCGCCATGTCCTGCTATGGCCGGTCGCGGTGCAGGGCGATCAGGCCGCGCAGCAAATCGCCGACGCGATCGATGGGTTCAACGCCTTCACGACGCATGGCCTCTTGCCGCGCCCGGATCTGCTGATCGTCGCGCGCGGCGGCGGCTCGCTCGAGGATCTTTGGGCCTTCAATGAGGAGGTGGTGGTGCGCGCCGCGGCAGCGTCCCGCATCCCGCTGATCTCGGCGGTCGGCCATGAGACCGACACCACCCTGATCGACTATGCCGCCGATCTGCGCGCGCCGACTCCGACCGGCGCCGCCGAGATGGCGGTGCCGGTGCGGAGCGAACTGCGGCTGAAAACGCTCGATCTCGACCGCCGGCAGCTGGCTGCCATGCATCGCCTGGTGGCGGAGCGCAAGACCCGGCTCGAGGGGCTGGCGCGCGGCCTGCCCGATCCGAGGCGGCGGCTTGAAGAATTGGCGCAGCGGCTCGATGACTGGGGCGAGAGATTGCCGCAAGCCCTGACCAATCTCGCCCGCCACCGGGCCGCCCAATTGACCCAGGTGGCGGCGAGGCTTGCACCCGCTCTGACCCTCCGACGGACCCATGAGAGCGGGAAATTGGAAAAGGACCGGCTGCGTCTCGGTCAGCTTGACCAGCGGCTGCAGGCAGCGTTGCCACGCCTGCTGGTGGAGAAAAAGTCGCGCGTCCTGCAGCTGTCGGCTTTGCTCAAGAGCTATTCTTATGAAGAGGTCTTGGCGCGTGGCTTCACCCTGATCAAGGATGGCGCCGGTCACGCCGTGATCTCGGCCGACCAGGCCAAGGCCGGCGATCAATGGTCGGTGCTGTTCGCCGGCGACAAGGAGGTTGCCGTCACTGTCTCCGGCGCCGCGCCGCCGCGGAAGGAGAACGTCAAAGCGAAGGATGGGAGGCAGGGGAGTCTTCTGTGATCAGGTGACGCCGGTCGGTCGCGGCCCGCCGGTCGCCCAGTCAAGCAATTGCACAGTGTGTACGACGGGCGCATCAAGCCCATCGGTCAATTGCAGGATGCAGCCGAGATTGCCGCTCGCCACCCAGTCGGGATTGGTCCCGCTGATGTGACCCTGTTTGCGGCGCTTCAGATCATCGGCGAGGGTGGGCTGCAAGATGTTGTAGGTCCCGGCCGACCCACAGCAGAAATGTCCGTCCGGCACCTCCAGGGGCGTGAAGCCGGCCGCCGTCAGGAGAGCCGGCGGCGCGGTCTTCTGCTTTTGCCCATGTTGCAGCGAACAGGCGGCGTGATAGGCAACCCGCCCGCCGGGCGGATCGGCCTGAGTTTGCAATCCAACCTTGACCATCCACTCGGTAATGTCGAGGGCCAGACCAGCGATCGTCTCGGCTTTGGTTTTCAGGTCGGGATGGTCGCGCAGCAGATGGTGGTAATCCTTGATGGTGCTGCCGCAGCCCGAGGTGGTTATCACCACCGCATCAAGACCGGCCCCGCCCCCCGAGGAGGTCTCCCGCCACCAGCCCTCGACCGCGATGGCTGCGCGCGCCGCCGCCGCCGATTGCAGTCCCATATGCTGCGGCAGGGCACCGCAGCACGGCACCGCGGCCACCACCACCTCGGCGCCATGGCGGGTCAGCAGGCGGATCGCCGACCGGTTGACCTCCTCGCCGACCACCGACTGGGCGCAACCGGTCAGCAGCGCAACCCGCCATTTGCGGATGCCCTGGGCTGGATAGAGAGCGCTGGCCGGGGCCGCATGAGAAAGTTTCGGCGCGGCCCGTACCAGGCGAGCCAGGGACGCCGGCAGCAGCGGCGCCAGGGGTAGGGCCCAGCCGGCCAGACGCATGGACCAGCGGAACAGTGGACGGCTGGTGAGGGTCGTTACCAACAGGCTGCGGACGAATTTCTGCAGTTTTGGGCGGGCCGTGGGACTGGCCTCGATGGTCTGACGGGCACCCTCGACCAGATGCAGATAATCGACCCCCGATGGGCAGGTGGTCATGCAGGACAGGCAGGTGAGACATCGGTCGAGATGCTTGACCACGGTCGGCCCGGGCTCGCCGCCTTGTTCATGCATCTCCTTGATCAGCATGATCCGGCCACGTGGACTGTCCAACTCGTCGCCGCGGACATGAAAAGTCGGGCAGGTGGCCGTGCAAAAGCCGCAATGGACGCAATTACGCAATATCGCATCCGCTTCGATGATGCGCGGATCGGTCAGTTGCTCAGGAGAAAAATGGGTCAGCATGCCGGCGTCCTCAAAGCTATTGGGTCATGCGGCCAGGATTGAGCCTCTGGTCCGGATCGAAACTTTGCCGAACCCGGTTCTCGATGGCCATTTGTGCCGGCGGCTGCGGCTGGAACACCGGCTGTTCGGTGCGAATGGCGGCGGGCGCCACCATCAGCATGGCGTGGGCGCCAATCGGCAACAGCGCCCGCACCGCGTGCGCCTGCGCATCGGCGCCGCAAGGCAGGCTGAGCCAAAGCAGCGCACCGCCCCAATCGAGAAAGGCTTGACTGCCGGGCAAGGCTGCCAGCTTGCCCAACAGGTCGGGCGCCTGGGGAGGGGTTAGTGAAATCTTCCAGACGGCACGGTCCGGCTGTCCGGCCAAAGGGATCACATCGCGCACATCGCGCCAGAATGAACGGCTTTTGTCTTCCGTCCACAGATCGGCGGGAGCATGGAGGGCCAGACGGGTCAGCAGTCTTTGTCGGCGCGCCTCGACCGAGGGGCCGAATCCCTCCAGACGCAACACGGTGAGAGGCGGCATCCCCTGATGCGGCACCCAGGCGGCGCCTGAGATGCCCGCCGAGCTGCCCATCGCCTGACACATCACGCCGACCGCCGCCTTCTCGTCGAGGCCTGCCAAAACCAGGCTTTCCTCGGTCTCCGGCGCAGGCAGGACTTTGAGGGTGATTTCGGTGAAGACCGCCATGGTGCCATAGGAACCGGTCAGCAATTTGCAGAGGTCATAGCCGGTGACATTTTTCACGACGCGGCCGCCGGCGCGAAAGATCTCGCCGCGGCCATTGACGGCGCGCAAACCCAACACATGATCGCGGACCCCGCCGGCAACGCAGCGGCGTGGTCCCGAAAGATTGGTGGCGACAATACCGCCAATGGTCTGGTGATTGGCGGTGGTGCCGAGCAACCGCGACAGATCGGGCGGCTCAAAAGCCAGGGCTTGATGGCGCTCGGCCAATATCGCCTCGATTTCGGCCAGCGGCGTGGCTGCCTTGGCCGACAGGACCAGTTCGGCAGGCTCATAGAGGGTGATGCCCGACAGGCCGCGCAAGGAGAGCCGGTTGCTGGCCGTCACCGGGCGGCCCAAGCCTAACTTGCTCCCGCTGCCGGCAATCTCGAGCGTATTGCCCTGCTTGATGATGTCGGCGACCGATTCTTCGCTGTCGGCTTCAATGATCGTCACTATCCCCCCCCCCCTTCGGGCGTGCCCTAAAATCTCGGCAGATCGGCGAAGGCATAATTGGCGCCCGCCGATACCATCTGGTGCCCCCCCTCAATGCACCGATGCAAGAGCGGGAAGACCTTGCCAGGATTAAATAATCCCTGTGGGTCGAACACATCCTTCAGGCGTCGTTGCTGAGCCAGATCGATCTCGGAAAATTGCTCCCCCATCAGATCCCGTTTCTCGATACCGACTCCATGCTCGCCGGTCAGCACACCGCCGACCGCGACGCATTTCCGCAAGATATCGGCACCGAATTTTTCCGCCGCTTCGAGCTGTCCGGGCAGGCTGGCATCGAACATGATCAACGGGTGCAGATTGCCGTCGCCGGCATGGAATACATTGGCAACGCGCAGACCGTAATGATCACTGAGTTCGGCGATGTGATCCAGCACGTCGGGCAATTGGGCCCTCGGGATGGTGCCATCCATGGTCATATAGTCGCGCGCGACGCGGCCAACGGCGGGAAAAGCCGCCTTGCGACCGGCCCAGAAAGTGAGACGTTCGGCCTCGGTGCGGCTGACGGTCAATGTTTCGGAACCGCACTCTTCTGCGATCTTTTCAATCCGCGCCAACAGATCATCGACTTCGACGGCCGGGCCATCCAGTTCGACGATCAGCAGCGCCTCGACCGTCAGGGGATAGCCGGCGTGAACGAAATCCTCGGTGAACTGGATCGCCGGCCGGTCCATCATTTCCATCGCTGCCGGAATGATACCGGCGGCGATGATGGCGGCGACCGCATCGGCGGCAGAGCGGTTGCTGGGGAAACCGATCAGGGCGGCACGCTGGGTCTCGGGCTTGGGCAGGAGACGCACGGTGACCTCGGTGACCACCGCCAGCAGCCCCTCGGCGCCGACCAGCAGGCCGAGCATATCGAGACCTGTTTGATCCATGCCGTCGCCGCCCAGGCGCAGGACCTCGCCATCGATGGTGACGATTTCGAGGCCGAGCACATTATTGCTGGTCATGCCATATTTCAGGCAATGCACCCCACCGGCATTCTCGGACACATTGCCGCCGATGGAACAGGCGATCTGGCTCGACGGATCGGGAGCGTAATAAAATCCGCTTGCCTCCACCGCCTTGCTGATCGCCAAATTGGTCACACCGGGTTGAACCCGGGCGCTACGATTATCGAGATCAACCGAGACAATCTTGTTAAACCGCCCCATGGCCAGGATGATGCCGTCGGCGACCGGCAGAGAACCGCCCGAGAGGGATGTCCCGCCGCCCCGTGGCACCACCTTGATGCCGAGGTCGCGGCAAAGTCTAAGAATATCCGCGACCTGCGCGACAGTTTCCGGCAAAACGGCGGCCAGGGGCCGCTGGCGATAGGCCGAAAGGGCATCGCAATCATACGCGGCCAGCGCGTCGTGATCGACAATCACGCCTTCGCCGGGCACTATCCGCCGTAATCGATCAATCAGCTCGTGCCGGCGGGCAATCGCTTTCTGGTCCGGGTCCGGCATTCGCATAACGACTATCCTCCACTCGACTATTAACATTCAGAGTGTTAACAGGCCATATGTTTGTCCCGCGCCACTATAGTCAAGAAGCACAGGAAAGGAAGATCAGGTGACCCAGCCTCATTCCATCGGCGGCCTCAAGGTTGCGAAGGTTCTCTATGATTTCATCACCGATGAAGCCCTGCCCGACAGCGGTGTTGCCGCGGACCAGTTCTGGACCCGGTTCGAGGCGCTGGCCGAGACCTTCGTGCCGATCAATCGCGCGCTGTTGAAAAAGCGTGACGACCTGCAGGCAGCCCTCGATCAATGGCATCGCGACAATGGCAAGCAGCCGATCGACCCCCTCGCCTATCAGTCCTTCCTGCGCGAAATCGGTTATCTGCTGCCGGATGCCGAGCCTTTCTCGATTACCACCCAGTCCGTCGATGACGAGATCGCCACCCTGGCCGGTCCGCAATTGGTGGTGCCGATCACCAATGCGCGCTATGCGCTCAATGCCGCCAATGCCCGCTGGGGCAGCCTCTATGATGCGCTCTACGGGACCGACGCTTTACCGGGCAAAGCGGCTCCAGGCGGGTTCGATGCGGTGCGCGGCCAGCAGGTCATTGCCTTCGCACGGAAATTTCTTGACGAAACCTGGCCGCTGACGCAAGGCTCGCATAGCGACGCGACCGCCTATCAGGTGATTGATGGCGCCCTTCTGGTCAGCCTGAAGGATGACCGCAAGGCCATGCTCAGCGCGCCTGAGGGTCTGGCCGGCTATCGCGGCGAGGCTTTGGCGCCGACCTCCCTGTTGCTCACCCATCATGGGCTGCATGCCGATATCATCATCGACCGGTCGCACCCGATCGGCGCGACGGACTCCGCCGGTGTCAGCGATGTGATCCTGGAATCCGCGCTCAGCACCATCATGGACCTTGAGGACTCGGTCGCCTGCGTCGACGCCGAGGACAAGGTCCAGGCCTACCGCAATTGGCTGGGACTGTGCCAAGGCACGCTCCATGCCGAATTCCCCAAGGGCAATCAGACCGTCAGGCGCCACCTTAATCCCGACCGCCTCTATCAGGCGCCGGCCGGCGGCACCGTAACCCTGCCGGGACGCAGTGTGATGCTGGTGCGCAATGTCGGCCATCTGATGACCACGGAGTCGGTTACGCTGAAGGATGGCAGCCCGCTTTACGAGACGATCCTGGATGCGGTGGTGACCAGCCTGATCGCGCTGCATGACCTCAAAGGTCCGGGAACCTTGAAGAACAGCCGCGCTGGATCGGTGTATATCGTCAAGCCGAAGATGCACGGACCGGAAGAGGCGGCCTATGCCGATCGTCTGTTCGCCGCCGTCGAGGACCTGCTCGGCATGACGCGCAATACGCTCAAAATGGGCATCATGGATGAGGAACGACGCACCACGGTCAATCTTCCCCATTGCATCAAGGCCGCGAAAGATCGTGTGGTGTTCATCAATACCGGCTTCCTCGACCGCACGGGCGACGAAATTCATACCTCGATGGAAGCGGGGCCGATGATCCTCAAGGGCGATATGAAATCCTCGGTCTGGATCAAGGCCTACGAGGATTGGAATGTCGATGTCGGTCTGGCGGCGGGACTCAAGGGCCGCGCCCAGATCGGCAAGGGAATGTGGGCCATGCCCGATCGCATGGCCGATATGCTGACCGCCAAGATCGCCCATCCCGAAGCCGGCGCCAACACCGCCTGGGTGCCCTCGCCGACGGCGGCCACCTTGCACGCATTGCATTATCACAAGATCGATGTGGCGGCGCGCCAGACCGCGCTGATGGGTGGGCGCCGCGCCAGCCTTGCCAGTTTGCTGACCATTCCGCTGGCCGACCGCCCCAATTGGTCGCCTGACGTGATCCAGCGTGAACTTGACAATAATGCCCAAGGCATTCTGGGCTATGTGGTGCGCTGGATCGACCAGGGAGTCGGCTGCTCCAAGGTGCCCGACATCGATGATGTCGGGTTGATGGAAGACCGCGCGACGCTCCGCATCTCAAGCCAGCATATGGCGAATTGGCTGCATCACGGGATCGTCAGCCAGACCCAGGTGATGGAGACGATGAAGCGTATGGCCAAAGTGGTCGATGGTCAGAATGCGGGGGATCCGGCCTACCGGCCGATGGCGGCCGATTTTGACGGCTCGATCGCCTTTCAGGCGGCCTGCGATCTGGTCTTCAAGGGACGGGAACAGCCGAGCGGCTACACCGAGCCGGTGCTCCATGCGCGCCGGGCCGAGGTCAAGGCGCGCAGTTAGCCCTGAAAGATCAGGAGAAGATAGGTCCCGAACAGGACCAAATGGATCGCGCCTTGCAGGACATTCGTGCGACCGCTCGAAAAGGTCACCAGACTCACCGCCAAGGTAAGTACCAGCAGGACGGCATTGGCGGCGGTCAGTCCCAAAACCATCTTCCGACCCGTGATCTGACTGAGACAGATCATCGCCGGAATGGTCAGGCCGGTGGTCGACAGGACCGAGCCGAGAAAGATATTCATCGAACGCTGCAAGCGGTTGGCGGCGGCGGCTTGGATCGCGCTCAGCGCCTCGGGTGTCGCCACCAAAAGGGCGATCACCACGCCGCCCAAGGCTGCGGGCGCGTCAAACCTCCCTAATAGTCTGTCGACCGGGCTGGCAAGCTGCTCGGCGAGAAAGACCAGCGGCACCATGTTAGCGGCCAGCAAGATCGCGTGTGCCGCCTTTTGGCGTTTCCGACCTTTCAGCGGTTCATGGTCGTCGCTCGGCTCGGCCGGCCCATCGGTGAAATAGGTCCGATGGCGGATGGTCTGCACACCGAGAAAAACGCCATAGAGCCCTAACGAGGCGAGCATCAGCGACAGCTCCTGTAGAGCGGACAGTGTCGGGCCAGGCGTCGTCCTGGTATAATTGGGCAGGATCAGGCTGAGAGTGGCCAACGGGATGATGACGCCAAGATAATTATTGGCGCTCAGCAGATTGAAGGCCTGCTCGCGATGACGCCAGCCGCCCAGCAGCAGCGATAGACCGACCATGCCATTGAGGAGGATCATGATCACGGCGAAAATTGTATCGCGGACCAGAGCCGGATTGTCCGCCCCATGCACGGTCACCGCCGATATGCTCACCACCTCGATCAGCGTCACCGCCAAGGTCAAGGTAAGCGTGCCGTAGGGCTCCCCGAGTTGCAGGGCCAGATGATCGGCATGGCGTACGACCGAGAGGCAGCAGGCCAAAGCCACCAGGAACAAGCCGACGAACAGCAGGACCAAGCTGGGGAGCTTTGTCAAAGATTCAGCGAAAGGGGCACCGCCCAGCAGGAAGGCGGCGCTGACGGCCAGACCAAACGCCAGAGACCACTCTTCCCGCAGAAAGTCGGCAAGTTTTTTCATGCTCCAGCTCCTGACCACTAGAGCGCGATGACATTAGATTGACGCGAATCCGCGTCAATCTAATGTCTGAATCGCCCTCTAAACCATTGAATTAGAGACTGATTCAGCTAATAGATTTAATCGCAAAGCGATTCAAT
>Ga0116226_10005028_pt1 | contig 11763 bp, 3 predicted proteins | sample S1TSphfallax_FD_89692 | JGI IMG/M metagenome (GOLD analysis project Ga0116226, IMG submission 89692) | Host-associated microbial communities from peat moss isolated from Minnesota, USA - S1T2_Fa - Sphagnum fallax MG | ecosystem: Host-associated > Plants > Peat moss > Unclassified | place: USA... | reverse complement strand
TGGGTCGCGCGCCATCGCCGGACGAAACTACGATCCTGAATTTCCGCCACTTACTCGAACAGCACGACTTATGCGGCCTGATGTTGGACACGGTGAACCTCTATCTGGATCGTAAAGGCATAGAAGGCATCGTGCATTCGGTCTGCTCGACGGCGGCCTCGGTCTCCGATATTCATATGTTGCCCGAGCTATTGCATGGCCAGGAGAAAAAGGTCTGCCACCCCACGGGCGAGGACCTGCCCGCGGGGACCCCGGTTGGCGAGACGCAGGTTATCAGGGACAGACCGAAGTTATCCACGCGACCGCGCCCGGGGCGCAGGAGATGACCTCGCGGCGGTTGAAAACCAAAGCAGGCGTGGATGAAGAGCAGAAGCGCAAGAATCGAACCAAGGCGCGAGTGAGAGCCAAAGTGCAGTGGCCGTTTCGCGTGCTGAAGCGCGTCTTCGGATTCACCAGGGTGCGCTACCGCGGCTTGAAAAGGATCACGAGTGGCTTCGCGCTGGTCAACCTCTATCAGAGTTGCAAGCGGCTGGCCAGAATGAATCACCATCTGGTCCCGCAAGAGGCGTAGTGTGTCCGCCGCAGGCCGGATGCGGCCTCGGGCGGGAAAACAAACAGGTAAGAGATCAGAAGACGCTGCTATGAAGCTCATACTGCGAATCCCGCTGAGCAGCATTTCACGACTCGGCATTGTTCAGAGGTTCCCTAAACTCTCCCGTACCTCTTGTCAAGAGCTGCTTACTGCACCGTGACGGTCACATTGGTCGATGCAGTGATCTTTGTGTTCGACGAATCCGTCCCCATCACGCTGAAGGTATAGCTGCCTGCGGTTGTTGCGGGCGTGTTGGGCGGCGGGTTTGTCGTCGAACTACCGCCTCCGCCGCAGCCGATCACCCCGCCGGCAAGAGTCGCAAACAAGACGACCATCATGAGCGCCTTGCGACGCCGCCAGGACGGCACGCCGAAGAGCAGCGCCAGCGCCATGACCCCTCCTCCGCTCAAAACCCTCCAGCCGCGTTGCCCTGGAACGAGGATAGCGCTGCCGCTGGAAGCTGCCGTAGTCTTCACCGTCACAACGGTGGAGGCCGTGCCGCCGCTCGCGATGGTGATGCTCCCAGGATTGAGGCTGCATGTCGGCAGGCTCTGCGCGCCCGTTGGAGAAGCTGTGAGCGTGCAGGACAGGTTCATCGTCCCCGAGTAAGTGCTTCCGGCAGAAAAGGTCGCTGTCGCAGTAGTGCTGCTGCCGGGAGAAACTGCAGCCGGGTTGGGGGCCGTCACGACCACAGCCGCTAGAGTGACGGTAGTTGTCCCGCTGGCGGCGGCGTAGTTGATGTCCCCGGAGTAACTCGCGGTCAGCGTGTCGGCGCCGGCGCTGAGGGCTCCGGCCGGAATGCTGAATGTCGCCGCGCCGCTCGAGATAGGCTGCTGCGAGCTGTAGGATCCACTCGCCAGCGTGATACTGCCTGTGGGCATCGCGCCGGCCCCGGCTACCGAGACAGCCGCGCTTACCGTCTGCAGATCGGTGATGGTCGTGGCCGACGGTGTGAGTGTCACGGTCGCCGTAGCCGTGCCCAGGGGAATCGTGTAGGTGGCTGTCGCGACCGCGCTCAGCGCAGACCCGGGAGCGCCAGCGATCGCTTTGAGGGTCGTAGTCTTAGAGATCGCGATCGGCCCGCTATAAACGCTTGAGGCGCGCGATGGCGCAGTTCCGTCGATCGTGTAGTAGATGACCGCGCCTTGAGCACTGTCCGTGATGGATGCGTTCTGCACACTCCTATACGTGCCCGAAGCCGGGCTGATCACAGGCGTCGCCGCGGGAGCAGGAGGCGATACCTCCCGCACGCGGTAGTTGCCGCCGTCGGCGATATACAGATTGCCCGAGGCGTCGAAGGCGATGCCTACCGGGAAATTGAGCGAGGCGATAGTGGCTGAGCCGCCATCGCCGCTGTAACCGTAGTAGCCGTTGCCGGCGAACCGCGTGATGATGCCCGTTTTCGCCGAAACCACCCGAACTGCCGACTGCCAATCCGCGATATACAGGTTGCCGGCCGAGTCCACCGCCAGACCCTGCGGATAGATCTCCGCCACCGTTGCGAGGCCGCCATCGCCGCTGCTGCCGAAATAGTTTCCATCGCCGGCAACGGTAGAGATGATGCCGCTGCTCAGGACAACCTTGCGGATTCGCCCGCCGTAGTAGCTTGCGATGTACAGGTTGCCGCCGTTGTCTAGCGTCAGAGCGGTGGGTTCACCCAGAACGGCACTGGTGGCCGGGCCGCCATCGCCGCTGAAGCCGTAGTCGCCATTGCCCGCCACGGTCGTGATGATGCCCGTACTCGCTGAGACCACGCGCACTCGAGCATTGTAGGTGTCGGCTATGTACAGGTTGCCGGCGCTGTCGAGCACGACAGCATTCGGCGAAAAGAGGTGTGCATCGATAGCCGGGCCGCCGTCGCCGAGAGCGCCGGCCTGGCTGCTTCCGGCGATCGTTGCGATCAATCCCGTGCTGGCCGTCACTTCGCGGATCACGTTGTTGTAGGTGTCTGCAATATATAGATTCCCAGCCGCGTCCACCGCGACGGAATTCGGGTTGTCGAGCATGGCGCTCGTCGCCGGGCCGCCGTCCCCGGTGTAGCCGGGCGTGCCGCTGCCGGCCACGACGGAGGCGACTCCCGTACTCGCCGCAACCTCCCAGACGACGTTGTTCGTGCCGTCAGCGAAGTAGAGGTTTCCCGCGCCGTCCAATGCCAAGCCGGTGAGCGAGCCTACCTGTGCGCTGGCCGCCGCGCCTCCGCTGCCGTAGAGACCAGAGACGCCGCTGCCGGCCACTGTCTTGATAACGGCGGCGGGTGGGGCCGTGATCGTGTAAGCCGCCGCCGCCGGAGCGCTGGCAAGATATCCCGGCCCGACCGCGATCGCCTGAATCGTGACATCACCCGAGACATTGATCGGTCCCGTGTAGCCCTGGTCGGCAGTGGTTGGCGTCGATCCGTCGAGCGTCACATAAATTGCGGCGCCGGGCGTGCCGTCCGAGATAGTCACCGTCTGGGAAGCGGCATAGGTTCCCGCCGCAACGCTGAAGGTAGGCGTCGCCGCACTATCCGTGGGAATAGTGCCGCTAGCGGTCGCCAGATGGATTCTTCCCAGATACGGGGAGGTGATGTATAGGTTTCCCGTTGGATCGACGAATACGTTTTGGGGATAGCAAAGTTGCGCGCTATCGGCCGGGCCGCCGTCTCCGGAGAGCGAGTCGCAGGCGGGAGCGCCCCCGGCCACCGTCGAGATGATCGCGGTCGTCGCTGAAACCTCGCGGATCAACTGGTTGGAGGTGTCGGCGATGTACAGATTCCCAGCGCTGTCCAATGCCAGGCCTCGAGGTTGGTTCAGTTCCGCGTTTGTCGCCGGTCCGCCGTCGCCGCTGTAGCCGCCGTAAAACACTCCCGCCCCGTAACCGTTCCCGGCCACCGTCGAGATGACGCCCGTCGAGGCATGCACCTCACGAATGACCTGGTTGTTGGTATCCGCGATGTAGATGTCGCCCGCGCTATCGGTCGCAACGCCCCACGGGAACCGTAGAGTCGCCGCAGTGGCCGGTCCGCCGTCGCCGCTATAGCCCGATTCTAAGCTTCCGGCGACAGTGGTGATCGCTCCGCTACTCAAAGTAACCTTGCGGATGACGCTGTTATAGGTATCGGCGATGAAGAGATTTCCCGCGCTATCGAGCGCTAAAGACTCGGGATTCCAGAGTTGCGCGGCGGTGGCTGGGCCATTGTCTCCGCTGTAGCCGGAGACACCGTTGCCGGCAACGGTTGTGATGACGCCGGTCGCGGCGGTGACTTCGCGTACTACATTGTTGCCAGAATCAGCGATGTACAGGTTGCCCTGGCCATCGATTGCTATCCCTTCGGGATAGTTCAACTGCGCCCTGGTTGCCGCGCCCTGGTCACCGGAATATCCGCCCTCGCCATTGCCCGCGATGGTGGTGATCACGCCGGTTGAGGCGGCGACCTTGCGCACGACATTGTTGCCGGAATCAGCGATGTAAAGATTGCCGGCGCTATCTAATACGCCGGCGCCCGGATTATTGAGGTCAGCGAGCAATGCCGAACCGCCGTCGCCGCTATAGCCGGCACTCCCGTTGCCGGCAACAGAATAGATCAACGAAGCCGGCGAGGAGCCGATCAGGTACTGTGCGCTCACCGGTGCGCTCAACGAGTAGCCGGGAGCGATCGCGGCTGCGGCCAGGGTCTCCGAGGTAGTGACGGCGATCGGAGCGGTATATTGTGTCGAGTAGACTGACGGCGGCGCGCCGTCGGTCGTGTAGTAGATCATGGCGCCAGGCGCAGAATCGGTGATCGTCACGCTCTGCACCCCAGGATACCGGCCACCGGCAACCGAGAAGACCGGTGCCGGGGCAGCAGGCAGATTCAGCGTATACGTTGCCGTGGTGTAGTTGCTCTGCTGGTAGCCGGTCTCGGTGGCGTAGGCCTGGATCGTTTCACTCCCGCCTTCGTTGAACTGGATTGGGCCCGTGTAGATCACAAAGCCGTTGGTATTGACGATTCCGTAGGCCTGGTAATAGATCGTAGCTCCGGGCACCGATTCGCTGATGGTGACGGTCTGAGCCGACGTATATGTTCCTGAGGCGGGGGAGACGGCTAACGGCGCCATGCCCGCTGTCAGGGCAACGGTAGCGGAGACGGTGGCGGTGTAGTTTGCGTCCCCCGCGTAACTGGCCTCCACATTGTGCGTGCCCACGCCCACCGGCGCGATGTTGTTCACGGTCGCACTTGCCGTTTGGGTTGGTTCCGTTAGAAGTATCGAAGCTGTGGCGACATTCTTCGTCAAGAGCGCCAGATCAGGGGTCCCGTCCTGATTGAAATCGGCAGCCACGATAGCAAATGGGCCGAGAAAACTTTGGCTCACAGCAGGAGTCGCGGTTTTCACAGCGAACGTTCCGTCTCCGGCCCCGATGAGCAAGTCAACTCCCTCGTCGGAACTGTCGACCCCAGCAATATCGAGCTTGCCGTCATGGTTGAAGTCCCCGACGACAAGGCTATAGAGTTCGCTTGGAACCAGGATCGGGCTGGCCGAAGTCTCCTTGAAGGTTCCATCTCCAACGCCGAGCGCAATCTCAACGCCATTCAGGTCCGAGAAAGCCAGATCGAGAGCGCCATCCCCGTTGAAGTCGCCGACCGCAATCGAAGTCGGAAAGTAGTCAAGCGAGAAGGATGCTGCGGCTGAGGTAAACGTGCCGTCGCCTTTGCCCAGGAAAATCGTTGGTGCGCTGCCATCTTCGAAGTAATTCGTCGCGACCAGGTCCGGGATCCCATCTCCGTTGAAGTCTCCGGTAGCGATCTGACCAAAATCTGCGCTCGCATCAGGATTCGGCGCCATGGCCGTAAACGTCCCATCGCCATTGCCGAGAAGGATGCTGACTCCCCCTGAACCGATGTAGTCGCCGACGACCGCGAGGTCCATCTTTCCATCCCCGTTGAAGTCGGCAGCAGTCATAGCTCCAGGGACACCATCGCCGCCCACGGCTCCCTGGAGGAAGACCACGCTCGACGCCGATACGGTGAATGTTCCGTCCCCCTTACCGAGGAGAGTGGTCACACTGCTCTCCACAGGGGAACTAAAGAATGAGTAGCTCAGCACCGCCAGATCCGTCGTTCCATCTCCGTTAAAGTCGCCGGCGATCATGTACGCCGGAAGCGTTTCAGTCGATATCTGGGTCTGGGTCGTTGGGCCCGGGGTGAAGGTTCCATCGCCTTTCCCGAAGAAGATGGTGAACTCCGCCGTAGAGTTATTGGCGTTGGGCCAAAGCACGGCCAGGTCCGGGATGCCATCTCCATTAAAGTCTCCGGTCACCTCCGAGCTCAGGTTGCCGCCCGCGGCTGCGGTCTGCGAGATGAGCCACCCAATTCCGGCTGTGCTTGTCCCAAGGGGAGCAGTCGCAAGCGAAGTGTTTCCGAAGCTCGTATCCAGAAACGAGATAGTTCCCGTGGGCGACGCGGATCCTCCAAATCCTGTAACCGTCGCGGTTAACGAGTAGTCGCCGGGAAACCCGCTGTTCGCGATTGCGGTAGTGTTCGAGTAGACGGGCGCGGGCGCGGGCCCCACTGTGAGCTGCAACGCGGATGAGGCACTGCCCAGGCCGTAGCCATCCTGCACAAACTCAGCCTTGTAGCTGTACACGCCGGGTCCTGGAACATACTTGAAGGCTGCGGTGCCGCTGCTTGTCAGCGCGACGCTTCCCAGCAGATGAATATCCGTGCAGGCGGCCGCTGACGCGTCGCAGAAGTTCACCTGCCCGTTTATTACGGGGCTGGCGCCGGCCTTCACCGTTGCGGTTAGCGTGACCCCGCTGCCCGGAGCAATGGACGTCACCTGCGCGCCGCCCGAAGTCAGGGTCAGGCTGGTCGTGGTCGCGGGCGGCACTCCCCAAAGCGGGAGAGTGCCCGAAGCGCTGGAGTTGTAATTGTTGTCGCCCGCGTAACTCGCATCCACCTGGTGCAGGCCAACGCCCTCGAGAGTCGTGTTTGCCGATGCAGTCGCCGTCTCTGTCGGCTCGGTTACGTACACCAACACGCTGTAGCCATACTCTCCGAAAACCAGGTCAGTCCTGCCATCCCCGTTCAGGTCGCCTACCGCAGAGGAGAGTCCGGACGTTGCGTCCGCTCCCAAAGTCTGAGTCGTCGCGGTGAACGAGCCGCTTGTATTGCCGAGGAAGACCGTAAATGTGCCCCTCGAGTCCGTCACAACCACGTCGGGGATGCCATCCGCATTGAAGTCGCCCACGTGAATCGAAGAAATGGAGTTTGAAGTCGCTGCCGGCAAAGGCGTAGGCGAAGTAAATGTTCCATCTCCATTGCCTACGAAGATCGCTACCGAATCACTCGTGTCAGAGTTCCCGCTGATCCCTACGGCTAGATCCAGTTTGCCGTCACTGTTGAAATCGGCTACCGCAAGGGGTGAGTTGTTGATGCCACAAGCAAAAGTTGTCGCCGAGGCAAAGGTCCCGTCCCCATTGCCGAGTAGAACCGAGACGGTGTCGTCGAATGTGTCCGTAACGGCCAAATCCAAGTTGCCGTCGCCGTTGAAATCTCCCGCTACAATCGAATAGGGATTGTCGCCTACTACCGGACTGTTGGAGGTAGCGGCGAACGTTCCATCTCCATTGCCCAGAAGAATGTTCAACGAACTCGAGGAACTGGTGGTTACGGCCAGATCTGGGATTCCGTCGCCGTTGAAATCTCCGACCGCCAGCTTATTGGGATTCGAGCCGACGGCAGGACTGGTCGTTGTCGGAGTGAACGTTCCATCCCCATTGCCCAGGAGAATGGTCACCGTGTTCGAATCGCCGTCGAGCGCAGCGATATCCTGTACGCCATCCCCGTTAAAATCCGCAACAGCAATGGGACGGAAGTCGTAGGCGTAATACGGTAGCGTGAGTGTGGGAGCTACAGTGAACGTTCCGTTCGCATTGCCTAGGAAAATGACCAACGGCTGGTTAGGACCGCCGGACGACAGCGCCAGGTCTGCAATGCCGTCGCCGTTGAAATCCCCCACTGCCTCGGCTTGGGGGCTGTTGGTAGGCAAACTGAGGTCCAGCGGGCTTGGCCATGCGAGACCCGCAACCGCTGATCCCAGCGATGCCGTATCGAGAATCGAATTTCCATGCGAAGTGTCCCGGAAGGATACGCTTCCGGTCGGCGAAGCCGTGCCGCCCGATTCCGTCACCGTCGCGGTCAGCGCATAGTTGCCCCAGCTGCCGGACTCCGCGATCGTGGTCGCGGTGGCCAATGCGCCGGTCGCGCCTGTCACGGTCAGCGGCGTAGCGCTGGAGAAGCTTCCAGCGTACGTGTTCGTCCCGGCAAACACCGCCTTGTAGCTGTGGGTGCCAATCGCCGGGCGGAACTTCAGCGTTGCCGTTCCCGCGCTCGTCAGCTGCGCCGTTCCGAGAATATGAATGTCCGTGCAGTAGCTTGCAGAAGCGTCGCAGAAAGTAATCTGGCCAACCGTCACCGCGGTGGACCCGGCTTTCACAGACGCCTTCAGCGTGACAACGCTGCCAGCGGAAGCCGAGGTTGCCGCACTGCCGCCTGAGCTGACAGCCAGAGTGGTGGTCGTCGCAGATCGCGTTCCCGCCGAGGCTGTCGCCCAAGCACCGCCGAACGCCAGAACGAAGGTCGCCAAAATTGTCGCAAATCGAGACAGCGCGCTTGTTCTAGAGAGGGCATTCTGGAGAAAGACGAAAGAGGCAGCGCAGACGAACACCAGAGCAATAAGCATGGCCACCTATCACCTTGCAAAGATCGAAGTCAAATCATGGGAACACTTCCGCCCATCCGGGCAATGCGACGGGCAGCATAACGGGATCGTCGATAGAGCTTCGGCGTCAAGAACTCTCACATCCGGGGAAGACTCACCGAATATATCAGGGTTTCCGGCGCCTGTCTTCGGATCGCGCGAGCGCTTCAAGGAACGTTTGCGGAGACGACTCGGTAAGGCGAGGCATCCTCATTACGCAGAGGATTGAAGACGGATATGGAATCGATGCAAAGTAGCAGACTAAAACGTCTGAAAGGTCATCCGGCGCCGGTAACCTCGTGAAAGATACTAGAAGCAGCCGATGAGTCGATCAGGGAATTGCTTGATTGACTGTCTTACCCTCCAACTGTACAGTTCAGAGGATCGAAGTAAAGAGTTATGGGTATGCCGACGACGGGTCGCCCAGGCCGAATAAAGTCCAGGTAGACGCCGTTCGTATAAGCCCAGAGGTCCATCGCTTTACTTCCAAATTCCGCTCCCTTCTCCACAGTGATCGACTCCGGCGCGCCTCGCAAGGCGACGACCTTATCAAGCGCCGCTGCCACTTTCTCGCCGCTCAGCGAGGTATCCGCATGCAGGCACAGGGCACTCACATGTGAACTGGTCGACCACCGTCAGCACGCGCATCCAGCGACCATCCGGGAACCGCTGCAGTACGCGCATCCATGCTCCACTTCTGGTTTGGCCGCGCCGCTGACCCTTGTGCCACACACTGTCGCTGCGCCCGCTCCTTGCGCTTCTGCGTGCGTACAATCAGCCCTTCTTCGCTGTAGATCCGGTACACTCGCTTCGCGTTCACGTCCCAGCCTTCACGCTTTAACAGCATTTTCACAGTTACTGTGATCCAGGCAGTTCGCTATGTGCACCTTTTCCTGCAAGAAAAGGTGCGATCAGTTCAGCCCCCGGATTTCACCTGCTGTGAAAATGCTCTAACAGCGCTGTCAGGCGACGATAGCCGTAGCGCACGCGGATCCCGGCAAGTTCTCGCAATCGCGCTCGCAGCGCGTCCTGGGGATCGCGATGTGGCTCGTAACGCAAAGTCATCCTTGGCATGTCGATCAGCCGTGGGCAAGTCTCAATCTGCTCTAGGAGCATTTGGCTCGGTCATTGTTTCTGCAGGAGGTCTGCTAAACTCCGGCTTCGCAACAACGGACAATGAAGGTTACGACATCACGAAAAACACATGGACGGAGTTGGCTCCGCTTCTTTCACCGCGGCATGCCGGTTGCTTTGAAGCCTATGGAAACACTCTCTACTTCGCAGGAGGTCACAGCATCGGCAATGGTGACCCTGTTGCAACGATGGACGCGTATGACGCGGCTTCTAATCTGTGGACAACTGGGCTTCCTGAGATGCCTTATGGTCTCGTAAACCTTGCATCAGCTAGCCTGAGTGGCCGCCTGTATTGCTTTGGTGGTAACGATGCAGGCGACCCAGGAGCAGGCAACTCTTACAATTTTGTGCAGATATACCAACCGGCTTCAGATTCAACTGCCATTACACTTACTCCTTCACCGTCTAGCGTGACTTACGGGCAAGCGCTCAGCGTGAAAGCGTCACTTAGCGGCAGCCCGGCACCCACCGGGTCGCTGACCTATACTCTCGACGGCGGTACAGCTCGGACAGCCACCCTCTCGTCCGGCTCGGCGACGCTCGACCTCGAAATACTGGCAGCCGGTTCACATGCGCTGGCAGTTACCTATGCAGGCGACTCGATCTACGGATCAGCTTCGAAATCGCTCTCCTTTACTGTTTCAAAGGCCCTTCTCTCCGCTACCGCCGTAAGCTTCTCCAGGCCTTACGGCACAGCGAACCCGATGCTGACGTACGCACTTTCTGGATTCGTCAACGGCGATACCAGCGCAGTCGTCAGCGGCTCCGCAACACTAACAGCTACTGCGACTCTCACTTCTCCGGCCGGCACTTATCCCATCACCTTTGCGACCGAGTCACTCACGGCGGCGAACTATACCTTTACGTATGTGCCCGGCACGCTGACCGTCACTTCCGGATCGAACCAATGCCAAACAATCGATTACTCGAAAGGCTTCACAACTGCGGGCCTGTCGTTGAACGGAGGCGCGACCGTCACCAACAAATTGCTTCAACTCACCGACGGCGGCTTCTACGAAGCGCGCAGCGCCTTCTACTCGACCGCCGTGCCGGTCACCAACTTCACAACCGACTTTACATTCCAACTGATCTATCCCCTGGCGGATGGCATCACCTTTACCATTCAATCGAACAACCCGCACGAGGTTGGCCAGGCGGGGGGTGGCCTGGGCTATGCTGGCATTCCCCACAGTGTGGCCGTCAAGGCAGACCTGTTCGATAACAACGGAGAAGGCTTTGACTCAACGGGAGCTTATCTTAACGGCGCTTACCCAAGCACGCCGGCAATCAACCTGCTCCCAGCCGGCATTAACCTGCATAGCGGGCACATCTTCGCTGTTCACGTTGCCTATTCCAATGATGTGACGACAGCGACGATCACTGATACTGTTACCTCGCAGTCCTCAAGTATCACCGTGCCCGGCGATTTATCTAAGGTAGTCGGCGACACGGCCTACGTAGGCTTCACCGGCGGAACCGGAACCTTGACCGCAGTGCAGAACATACTTACCTGGTCTTATAGCGGCGGCTCAGGCTGCTCGGCCAAGTAAGCAAATTGGCATCCGAGACGAGCCCAGTTCGCGTTACAGGTCCTGGGCTCGCTTTGATTTCGGAACTACCAGAAGGCGTGAATTTTATGGCTGTCTGGGCCCATCGCCGGAATAAACTACTACTTATGGGCTTGCCCCCGCTTGCGCGAGCATGCAGTTCGCAGAAGTTCCAAACTCTTCCGCTTATCCTATTGTTCACGCTGACCGCAGTATTGCTCAGCGGTCACCAGCTTGCAGGCCAGCGCGCGCCAGTCGTTTCGTTGAACATACCGGATGCTCCCCGCGGCTGTTTCTATCTCTCCCAGGACAGCAGCGGCGGTATGTGGTTGATCGGCTGCGAGACCGGCTACGAGGGTCTCTACTTCTTTGACGGCAGCCGATTCCTTGCTCCACTGCTTCTGCACGAGAAAGTGGCGGGCAGAGGAGGTATGGAGCAGGACAGCACCGGCGGCTTGTGGATAGCGGCAACAACGGGGATCTACCGCGTCGCTGATGGCAAACTCGATAAAATTGCGGAGGGTACGGCGTCCGCTGACCTGATTCGGATTGCCCCTGATACGTTTCTCGCGCCCTTGAAGAAGGTTCACACCCCGCAGCAAACCAGTATGGTCAGGATCACACGCGTGGGCAGCAAGTGGGATGTGGCGACCATCCTGCCCTCGACCTCTGATGTGCGACTCTCCATGGACGGGGCAGGCAATATCCTGTTTGTCTGCCCAGGCGGCTACTGCGAATTGAAACGCGAGGCGGCAATTTCTTGGCGCTCAGG
>Ga0116226_10005027_pt1 | contig 11765 bp, 22 predicted proteins | sample S1TSphfallax_FD_89692 | JGI IMG/M metagenome (GOLD analysis project Ga0116226, IMG submission 89692) | Host-associated microbial communities from peat moss isolated from Minnesota, USA - S1T2_Fa - Sphagnum fallax MG | ecosystem: Host-associated > Plants > Peat moss > Unclassified | place: USA... | reverse complement strand
CCTTTTTCTAAATCACTTCGCCCGGAAAACGATCCGCGCACGCGACAGATCGTAAGGCGTCAACTCTACCGTCACCTTATCTCCCGGAAGGATACGGATGTAGTGCATCCGCATTTTCCCGGAAATATGCCCCAGTACGACGTGCCCGTTTTCCAGTTTGACCCGGAACGTTGCGTTGGGGAGGTTTTCTACAACCTCGCCCTGCATCTGAATTACATCGTCTTTCGCCATATTTCTCGTGCTACCTCGTGCCCTTAGCGCATCGGGATATTGCCGCCCTTGAAATTGGCTTTCCGGAGCAGCGATTCATATTGTTGCGACATGACGTACGACTGGACCTGAGCCATGAAATCCATCGTCACAACCACAATGATCAACAGCGATGTGCCACCAAAATAAAACGGCACATTCCAGCGCAAGCGCAAAAACTCGGGCAACAAACACACGAATACGATGTATATCGCACCGGCCAGCGTCAAACGCGTCAAAATCTTGTCGATATAACGCGCGGTTTGATCGCCGGGACGAATCCCTGGTACAAAAGCGCCGCTCTTCTTCAGGTTGTCCGCCGTTTCCTTGCTATTGAACACGAGCGCCGTGTAGAAAAAGCAGAAGAAAACAATTGCCAGGACATACACAATCACATACACCGGTTGCCCAGGCGCCAACGTGCTGGCCAACTGATGCAGCCACTGCACCTTACCACCGGAACTGAACCAGTTCGCAATCGTCGCCGGAAACAGAATGATCGACGAGGCGAAAATCGGCGGGATAACCCCAGCCATGTTCAGCTTCAGCGGCAGGTGCGAAGATTGACCGCCATATACCTTGTTGCCTACCTGGCGCTTCGCATAATTCACCAGGATTTTACGCTGTCCGCGTTCGATGAATACCACCAGGTATGTCACCCCTGCGATCAACGCAATCACGACGATGGCCGAAAACGACCCCATCGCGCCCGTCTTTACCAACTCGAACAACCCGCCCAACGCATTCGGCAAACCTGCCGCGATGCCGGCGAAAATGATGATCGAAATACCGTTACCCAAACCACGCTCGGTAATCTGCTCGCCGAGCCACATCAAGAACATGGTTCCGGTTACCAGCGTCACTACCGTTGTTACGCGGAACAGCATGCCCGGATCCAACACCAGTCCGGGCTGGCTTTCCAGCGCTACAGCAATGCCGAAGGCCTGAAACGTTGCCAGGATCACGGTGAAATACCGTGTGTACTGCGTAATCGTGCGTTGACCGGCCTGGCCTTCCTTCTTCAACGCTTCCAGCTGAGGCGATACGATCGCGCCGAGCTGCATGATAATCGATGCCGAAATATACGGCATGATGCCCAATGCGAACACGGTGAAGCGCGACAACGCCCCGCCCGAGAACATATTGAACATCCCGAGTATCCCGCCAGCTTGTTCCTGGAACAACTTGGACAACTGGTTGGGATCGATCCCGGGCACCGGAATATGCGCTCCGATGCGATACACAAACAACGCCAGCAGCAGAAATACCAGCCGCTTGCGAAGGTCACCGAATTTCGGCGCCGACTTGCCAGCTTTCGCGAGGGTCGAGCTGTTGGCCAAGAACCTTCTCCGATGCAAATGCGTTAATCGGTTGTTCGCGTCAGTCTGGCGTGGTCAGATACGCCACAGCCGTAGCCGCCGCGAACAACTAAGCCTTACTCGGCGATCGAACCGCCTGCCGCCTCGATCGCAGCGCGAGCACCCTTGGTGGCCGTCAGGCCCTTCAGGACGATCTTGCGCGTCAGCGTACCGGTGGCAATCACGCGGCAGCTGCTGATCAGGCCGTTCAACAGACCGGCTTGCTTCAGCGCCAACAGATCGATTTCGTCGACCGGCAGCTTTTCCAGATCCGACAGGCGCACTTCGCCGACGAATTCGTGGGTCAGCGAGCTGAAACCACGCTTCGGCAGACGACGCTGCAGGGGCATCTGACCGCCTTCGAAGCCGACTTTATGAAAGCCGCCCGAACGCGATTTCTGACCCTTGTGACCACGACCTGCAGTCTTGCCCAGGCCGGAGCCGATACCGCGGCCAACGCGACGCTTTGCGTGCTTGGCGCCGGCAGCCGGCTTAATGTTATTCAATTCCATCATCAACTCCTGATTCACTTTCGTATCCCACCGCACCGCGAGCGGTTCGGCAGGATCGATTAAGCGAGCACCTTATTAGGCAAGAACCTTAACGAGGTACGAAACCTTGTTGATCATCCCGCGGACGGCGGGCGTGTCCTGCAACTCGCTGACCGAATTCAGGCGACGCAAACCGAGGCCGCGCACGGTGGCACGGTGGGATTCACGGGTCCCGATCAGGCTCTTGACGAGCTGTACTTTGACAGTTTTTTCTGACATGGTGATCACCTGGTGGGTTAAGCCGAAACTCAGCCCAAAATATCTTCGACGGACTTGCCGCGTTTCGCCGCGATGTCGCCCGGCGTCGACTGCTTGCGCAGGCCGTCGAGCGTGGCGCGAACGAGGTTGTAGGGGTTGGTCGAACCGTGGCTCTTGGCCACCACGTTCTGCACACCCATCACGTCGAACACAGCGCGCATCGGACCGCCGGCGATCACACCGGTACCGTCCTTAGCCGGAGCCAACAGCACCATCGAGGCGCCGTGCTTGCCGTGCACTTCGTGTTGCAGGGTACCGTTCTTCAGCGGCACCTTGAACATGTTGCGGCGTGCTTGTTCCATCGCCTTTTGCACGGCGACCGGCACTTCCTTAGCCTTGCCCTTGCCCATGCCGACGCGGCCATCACCGTCGCCGACCACGGTCAGTGCGGCGAAACCGAGAATCCGGCCGCCCTTCACCACCTTGGTGACGCGGTTCACCGCGATCATCTTCTCGCGGAGGCCATCGTCCCGTTCATCGGACTGAACTTTCGCTTGCATCTTTGCCATGACGAATCTTTCCTTAGAACTTGAGCCCGGCTTCACGAGCCGCTTCGGCAACAGCCTTCACGCGGCCGTGATAACGGAAGCCCGAACGGTCGAAGGCAACGGATTCGACGCCTGCAGCCTTGGCCTTCTCGGCGATACGCTTGCCGATCAACGTGGCCGCGGCGATGTTACCGCCCTTACCGGACTTGTCGGCGAGCTCTTGACGCACTTCCGGCTCAACGGTCGACGCGCTAGCCAGCACTTGCGTGCCGCACGGCGAAAACACCTGAGCGTAGATATGCGTGTTGGTGCGATGCACCGCAAGACGGTGAACTTTGAGTTCAGCGATCTTGATACGCGTCTGACGAGCGCGGCGCGAACGAGATTGGTTTTTATCCATGGTACGCACCCTTTACTTCTTCTTGGTTTCCTTGAGGATGACAACCTCGTCGGCATAACGCACGCCCTTGCCCTTGTAGGGCTCCGGCGGACGGTAACCGCGAACTTCCGCAGCTACTTGACCGACTTTCTGCTTGTCTATCCCCTTGATCACGATTTCCGTCTGCGACGGGGTCTCGGCCTTCACGCCTGTCGGCATGTCGTGCACCACCGGGTGCGAGAAACCCAGCGACAGGTTCAACTTGTCGCCTTGTGCTTGCGCACGGAAACCCACGCCAACCAGCGTCAACTTACGCTCGAAGCCTTTGGTCACGCCATTTACCATGTTCGCCACCAAGGCGCGCATCGTACCGGACATGGCGTTCGCTTCACGCGATTCGTCTGCCGGTTCGAACTTCAGCGTGCCATTGTCGTTGACGACCTTGACCAGTTGGTTCTGGTGTTGCGAAATCGTGCCGAGCGGGCCTTTGACCGTGATCTGGTCGGCGCTCAACGTCACTTCCGCGCCCTGCGGCACCGCGATCGGGCTTTTACCTACACGAGACATTATTCTCTCCTAGGGCCTGACCAGTTAAGCGACGTAACAAATGACTTCGCCGCCCACGCCCGTAGCGCGCGCCTTGCGGTCGGTCATCACGCCACGCGGCGTCGACACGATCGCAACGCCCAAGCCATTCATCACTTGGGGGATGTCGTTACGGCCCTTGTACACACGCAAACCGGGACGCGATACGCGCTCGAGGCGCTCGATCACGGGACGGCCTGCGTAATATTTCAATGCAATCTGCAACTCGGCTTTTGCACCGTTTGCGTTGACCGCAAAGTCTTCGATATACCCTTCGTCCTTCAGCACTTGCGCGATTGCGACTTTGACTTTGGACGAGGGCATCGCGACCGACACTTTCTCAACCATCTGCGCATTGCGGATGCGAGTCAGCATATCGGCGATAGGATCACTCATGCTCATACTGTTTCTCCGATTACCAGCTCGCCTTGGTCAGGCCGGGGATCTCGCCACGAAATGCGATCTCGCGAATCTTGCCGCGTGCCAGACCGAATTTGCGGAAAGTACCGCGCGGACGGCCAGTCAACGCGCAGCGATTGCGCTTGCGGGTCGGGTTCGAGTTACGCGGCAGTTGTTGCAGTGCCAGGCGTGCCTCGAAATGCTCTTCTTCCGACTTGTTCGAGTCGTTGATGATCGCTTTCAGGGCAGCACGCTTGCCGGCAAACTTCTGTGCCAGGCGGGCGCGCTTCTTTTCACGTTCGATCAGTGCCAGTTTCGCCACGGTAACCTCAGTTTCTGAACGGGAACTTGAAGCTGGCGAGCAGCGCCTTAGCTTCTTCGTCAGTCTTCGCAGTGGTGGTGATGCTGATATTCAGCCCACGCAGCGCGTCGATCTTTTCATATTCGATTTCGGGGAAAATGATCTGCTCTTTCACCCCGATGTTGTAGTTGCCCCGACCGTCAAATGCACGGCCCGAGATACCACGGAAGTCGCGCACACGCGGCAAAGCCACGGTCACGAAACGATCCAGGAATTCGAACATGGTCTGACCGCGCAACGTCACCATCGCACCGATCGGATAGCCCTGACGAATCTTGAAGCCGGCAATTGCCTTACGCGACTTCGTCACGACCGGCTTTTGACCTGCGATCTTGGTCAGGTCGCCCACCGCATGCTCGATCACCTTTTTATCGGCAACCGCTTCGCCAAGACCCATGTTCAGGGTGATCTTGGTGATACGGGGCACTTCCATAACAGACTTGTAGCCGAACTTTTCAGTCAGTTCCGGCACAATCTTTTCTTTGTACAGTTCTTGCAAACGAGCCATTTTTCTCTCCCGTTGCCTTAGGCGCTAAGCACAGCGCCGGTCGACTTCAGAAAGCGAACTTTCTTACCGTCTTCGACCTTGATGCCCACGCGCGACGGCTTGCCGTTCGCGTCCACCAGCGCAATGTTCGACACGTCCAACGGCATCGTCTTGGCTTCCACGCCGCCCGTCGTACCCTTCATGGGGTTCGGCTTGACGTGCTTCTTGACCAGGTTGATACCGTCAACCACCACTTTGTCGCCGTCGACATTGAGCACCGAACCACGCTTGCCCTTGTCTTTGCCGGCAATGACGATGACCTCGTCACCTTTGCGAATTTTGTTCATCGCGGCTCCTTACAGCACTTCCGGCGCAAGCGAAACGATTTTCATGAACCGTTCGGTGCGCAGTTCGCGCGTGACCGGTCCGAAGATACGCGTGCCGATAGGCTCGAGTTTAGTGTTCAGCAAAACAGCGGCATTGCCATCAAATTTGATCAGCGAGCCGTCTGCACGGCGCACGCCCTTCGCGGTGCGAACCACGACGGCGTTGTAAATTTCGCCTTTCTTGACGCGCCCACGGGGCGTCGCTTCCTTGACGCTCACCTTGATAATGTCGCCGATGCTTGCATAGCGACGCTTCGAGCCGCCGAGCACTTTGATGCACAGCACTTCGCGCGCACCCGTGTTGTCGGCCACTTCAAGCCGAGTTTCGGTCTGAATCATGGTTTATCTTTCCCAACTTAATCCGAACAGCCACCATGGCGCGCCCGGTCAGTCTTGGTCCCGTCAGCCGGCTGGCTGCTTGGGTTAGAACAGCGAACAAAGACGAGGAACTCGCCCCTGCGTTTTCTTGCAGCAAGCCGCGTCAGCGACCAGCGCACAACCACCACCTCACTAGGAGGCAACCCCCAAATTTCGAGGGAAGACCGAGATTATAACAAATAATCCCGGTCTCGCAAGCACTATTTTAATCGATTCAACGCTTTAGATAACGCGCGCGGCTTCGATCAAACGCGACACCACCCAAGCTTTCGTCTTCGAGATCGGACGGGTTTCCTGGATTTCGACGAGATCGCCTTCGTTGTAGACGTTCGCGTCATCATGCGCGTGGTACTTCTTCGAGCGGACCACGTACTTGCCGTAGATCGGGTGCTTGACCCGATGTTCGACCAGGACGGTAACCGTCTTGTCCATCTTGTTGCTGGTGACCTTGCCGACCAAAGTGCGCTTCAGCGAGGTACGAGTTGAAGTTTCTACGCTTTCGTTCATTTCTGGCTCGCCTTCTGGGTCAACACGGTGCGCACGCGAGCGATATCGCGGCGGACCTTTTTCAGCTGGCTCGTGTTGCTGAGCTGCTGGGTCGCCAATTGCATGCGCAGACCAAATTGCGCCTTGAGCAGGTCCGACAACTCTTGATTGAGCGCGGCCTGGTCCTTGTCGCGAAGTTCTGAAGCTTTCATCGCTTTTTCTCCTTAGGTGCCCAGCTGACGCACGATGAACGCGGTCTGGATCGGCAGCTTGGCTGCAGCCAGACGGAACGCCTCACGCGCCAACTCTTCGTTGACACCATCCATTTCGTACAGCATCTTGCCCGGCTGAATTTCGGCGACGTAGTACTCGGGGCTACCCTTACCGTTACCCATCCGCACTTCAGCCGGCTTCTGCGAAATCGGCTTGTCCGGGAAAATGCGAATCCAGATACGGCCGCCGCGCTTGATGTGACGCGTCATGGCACGACGCGCCGCTTCGATTTGGCGTGCGGTCAAACGACCACGGCCGATCGCCTTCAGGCCAAACTCACCGAACGACACCGCATTACCGCGCGTCGCCTTGCCGGTGTTACGGCCCTTCTGCTCTTTGCGAAATTTTCTGCGTTTCGGTTGCAGCATGCTTATTCTCCAGTCTTGGCGTCGCCGCTCGGCTTGTCAGCCGTACGACGCGGAGCACCGCGGCGTGCTGCCGGCTTGCTGTCGCCACCTTCGCCTTCACGGCGCGGACGGCGGTCGCCCGGACGTGCGTTGCGGCGGGGGCGCTTGTCATCAGCAACCTCTTCCACCACCGGCGCGTCATTGCGGCCCAGCGTATCGCCCTTGTAGACCCAAACCTTCACACCGATGATGCCGTAGGTCGTCTTCGCTTCCGAGGTTGCGTAGTCGATGTCGGCGCGCAGCGTGTGCAGGGGCACTCGGCCTTCGCGGTACCATTCGGTACGTGCGATTTCGATGCCGTTCAGACGGCCAGCGCTCATGATCTTGATGCCTTGAGCACCCAGACGCATGGCGTTTTGCATTGCACGCTTCATCGCGCGGCGGAACATAATCCGACGCTCGAGCTGTTGCGTGATCGAATCGGCGATCAGTTGCGCATCGGTTTCCGGCTTGCGGATTTCTTCGATGTTGACGTGAACCGGAACGCCCATGCGGCGCTGCAGTTCTGCCTTCAACAGTTCGATATCCTCACCCTTCTTGCCGATCACAACACCCGGGCGCGAGCTATAAATCGTGATGCGTGCATTCTTTGCCGGACGCTCGATGATGACGCGGCCAACCGAAGCGTTCTTCAGCTTCTTCTTCAGATAATCACGTACACCGATGTCTTCCTGCAGCATGCTCGCGAAATTGGTGTTGTTCGCGTACCAACGCGACGACCAATTACGGCTGACGGCCAAGCGGAAGCCAGTCGGATGAATTTTCTGTCCCATCGTATGGCCCCTTAATTCCCAACCGTCACGGTGATATGGCAGGACTGCTTCTCGATCTTGTTACCGCGGCCTTTAGCGCGCGCGGTGAACCGCTTCAGAGATGCAGCCTTGTCGACGAAGATCGTCTTGATCTTGAGCTCGTCGATATCGGCGCCTTCATTGTGCTCGGCATTCGCAATCGCCGACAGCACGACTTTCTTGACGATACCCGCGGCCTTCTTCGGCGAGAACGTCAGAACGTTCAGCGCCTTGTCGACCGGCAAACCGCGAATTTGGTCAGCCACCAGGCGCGTTTTCTGCGCCGAGATGCGGGCACCGCGATGAATTGCTTTCACTTCCATCTCAATACCCCTTATTTCTTAGCCTTCTTGTCGGCTGCGTGACCCTTGAACGTCCGGGTCAATGCAAACTCGCCAAGCTTGTGGCCGACCATGTTTTCCGAAATGTAGACCGGAACGTGTTGACGGCCGTTATGGACGGCGATCGTCAAGCCGATGAAATCCGGCAGGATCGTCGAACGACGCGACCAAGTCTTGATCGGCTTCTTGTCCCGCGACGCTGCAGCTGCCTCAACCTTCTTCAGCAAATGGGCGTCACAAAAAGGACCCTTTTTAACAGAACGTGCCATTGCCTACTCCTTATCGCTTGTTGCGGCGCTGCACGATCATAGTCGTCGTGCGCTTGTTGCGACGGGTACGATAACCCTTGGTCGGGGTGCCCCACGGGCTGACCGGGTTACGACCTGCGGCCGTCTTACCTTCACCGCCACCGTGCGGGTGGTCGACCGGGTTCATCACCACACCGCGAACGGTCGGGCGAATACCGCGCCAACGATTGGCACCGGCCTTGCCGATTTGGCGCAGGCTGTGCTCTTCGTTGCCGACTTCACCGATGGTCGCGCGGCACTCGATGTGCACGCGGCGGATTTCACCGGAGCGCAGACGAACCTGAGCGTACGTACCTTCACGCGCCAGCAGCATGGCCGAAGTACCGGCCGAACGCGCAAGCTGCGCGCCCTTGCCAGGCAACATTTCGATGCAGTGGATCGTGGTACCGACCGGAATATTGCGGATCGGCAGGGCATTGCCCGCACGGATCGGCGCTTCCGAACCGGACATCAACTGAGCACCCACCACTGCGCCCTTCGGAGCAATGATGTAACGACGCTCGCCGTCCGCGTACAAAAGCAGCGCGATATTTGCGGTGCGGTTCGGATCGTATTCGAGGCGTTCGATCTTCGCCGGGATGCCGTCCTTGTTGCGACGGAAATCGACGATACGATACTGTTGCTTGTGGCCGCCACCTTGGTGACGCGTCGTGATGTGACCGTTGTTGTTACGGCCAGCCTTCTTGCTTTGCGAATCGAGCAGCGGTGCGTAGGGCTTGCCCTTGTGCAGACTGTCGTTCACCACCTTGACCATCGCACGGCGACCCGGCGACGTCGGTTTGAGCTTAACGAGTGCCATGATTACTTGGCCTCCGCTTCAAAGTTGATTTCCTGGCCGGGCTTGAGGCTCACATAAGCCTTGCGCACGTCCTTGCGGCGACCCATGAAGCGGCCAAAGCGCTTAGCCTTGCCTTTCACGTTCAACACTTGGACCGAGTCCACCTCGACCTTGAACAGCAGTTCGACCGCAGCCTTGATTTCCGGCTTGGTTGCGCTCGGCGCCACTTCGAAAACGACTTGCTCGTTTTTGTCGGCAACCATGGTCGCCTTTTCGGAGATCACCGGCGCGAGCAGGACCTGCAGCAGACGATGGTCGTTTTTGCGCGTCTCTTGCTTCACATCGCTCATGACAGCAACTCCTCAATCTGGGCGACCGCAGCCTTCGTGATCACGACTTTCTTGAAGTAGATCAACGACAGCGGATCGGCGTAACGCGGCTCAACCACTGCCACATGCGGCAGGTTGCGCGACGCGAGGTACAGGTTCTCGTCCAGCGTATCGGTAATGATCAGCGCGGATTCGAGGCCCATAGCCTTGAACTTCTGTGCCAGCAGCTTGGTTTTCGGGGCTTCCAGCGTCATTTCTTCAACAACGCTCAGACGGCCTTCGCGAGCCAGTTGCGACAGGATCGAGCAGATCCCGGCACGGAACATCTTCTTGTTGACCTTGTGCGCGAAGTTTTCTTCCGGCGAGTTCGGGAAAATCCGACCACCGCCACGCCACAACGGGCTCGACGACATACCAGCACGAGCACGGCCCGTACCTTTCTGACGCCACGGCTTCTTGGTGGTGTGCTTAACTTGCTCGCGGTCCTTCTGTGCACGGTTACCGCTGCGGGCGTTGGCTTGATAAGCAACGACGACCTGATGAATCAGGGCTTCGTTGTAATCACGGCCGAACACCACGTCCGACGCGTTCACCACCGCACCTTCCTGGCCTTGTTCGTTCAGGAGCTTCAGTTCCATTATTTCGCTCCTTTCTTCAGACGCGTCTTGACGGCCGGCGTAACAAACACCTTGCCGCCCTTGGCGCCGGGAACGGCACCCTTGACCAGCAACAGCTTGCGGTCAGCATCGATGCGAGCGATTTCGAGGTTCTGGACGGTCTTGGTGTCGTCGCCCATATGACCCGTCATGCGCTTACCCGGGAACACGCGACCCGGATCCTGCGCCATACCGATCGAACCCGGCACATTGTGCGAACGCGAGTTACCGTGCGAAGCGCGGCCCGACGCGAAGTTGTAACGCTTGATCGTACCGGCATAGCCTTTACCGATCGACACGCCCTGCACGTCGACCTTCTGGCCCACTTCGAACAGTTCGACGCCAATCACGGCACCGTTCGAGAGTTCGCCTGCCTTAGCGGCATCGATCTTGAATTCTTTGAGGATTTCACCGGCTTCGACGCCGGCTTTTGCAAGGTGTCCTGCGAGGGCTTTGTTCACTCGCGATGCGCGACGCACACCGAAAGCAACCTGAACAGCCGTATAGCCGTCCGCCTCAAGGGTCTTGATCTGCGTCACGCGGTTGTCCGACACGTCCAGCACGGTAACGGGAATCGAGTCCCCATCCGCCGTGAAAATACGGGTCATGCCAACCTTGCGACCTACGAGTCCAAGGCTCATCGTTTTCTCCATTCCCGACTGCGATTGGCCGGGGCTAACTGTGGGCTAAGCCCATTTAGGCGACCGGCACGCAAGGCCAGCCACATCAATATCGGCACCCTGAATGTCGAAATCCCTTGAGATCTCGCCAAGCAGGGGCGACTTTCGTCACGCGAAAAGACGCGAAGCCCGACATTATATCGAGCCTTTTTGTTTTTCGCAAGCAATCAACAACTTAGACCGCCCAGCGGCGCCAACAGGGCGCTTCCGGGCGGGTTACAGCATGGGCATGGCTTTACTGCAGCTTGATTTCGACGTCCACACCGGCGGGCAGATCGAGCTTCATCAATGCATCAACCGTCTTGTCGGTCGGATCGACGATGTCCATCAGGCGTTGGTGGGTACGGATTTCCAGCTGATCGCGCGAGGTCTTGTTGACGTGCGGCGAACGCAGGATGTCAAAACGTTGCTTACGCGTCGGCAGCGGCACCGGGCCACGCACGATCGCGCCAGTCCGCTTCGCGGTGTCGACGATTTCGGCTGCCGATTGATCGATCAGGCGGTAGTCGAAGGCTTTCAGGCGAATACGGATTTTCTGGTTTTGCATAACATTTCCTTAAAGAGCGAGGCGGTCAGACGCTGCGGATGGCCCGCGGATACGTCGAATGCCGCCGAAAGTTTAAAGAGCGAGGAGGTAGCTCGCGCCACCTCCGATGCGTCGACTACGCGGTGCACAAGCGCTGACGCGATCGTGCACCGTTACAGCTTAGTACAAAACTTAGGCGATGATGGTCGAGACCACGCCTGCGCCGACGGTACGGCCACCTTCGCGGATAGCGAAGCGCAGACCGATTTCCATCGCGATCGGGTTGATCAACTTGACGGTGATCGTCACGT
>Ga0116226_10005026_pt1 | contig 11767 bp, 9 predicted proteins | sample S1TSphfallax_FD_89692 | JGI IMG/M metagenome (GOLD analysis project Ga0116226, IMG submission 89692) | Host-associated microbial communities from peat moss isolated from Minnesota, USA - S1T2_Fa - Sphagnum fallax MG | ecosystem: Host-associated > Plants > Peat moss > Unclassified | place: USA... | reverse complement strand
GCGTCGACGGCATCAGCATCATGTTCGTGCTGATCTCGACCGCGCTGACGCCCATCGCGATCCTGTCGAGCTGGAACAGCACCGGCGGGCGCGTGCGGGAATACATGATCGCCTTCCTAATCATGGAGACGATGATGGTTGGGCTGTTCTCGGCGCTCGACTTCATCCTGTTCTTCGTCTTCTTCGAGGGCGTGCTGATCCCGATGTTCATCATCATCGGAGTGTGGGGCGGGGAGCGGCGGCTTTATGCCGCGATCAAGTTCTTCCTGTTCATGTTCGCGGGCTCGATGCTCATGCTGCTCGGCATCCTGGCGCTTTGGTTCCACGACGGCACCACCAGCATTCCGGCGATGATGCACATTCCGCTGCCGCCGCATCTGCAGTTCTGGCTGTTCCTCGCCTTCCTGGCCGCCTTCGCGGTGAAGATCCCCATCTGGCCGGTCCATACCTGGCTCATCGACGCGCACCGGGAGTCGCCCATCGCCGGCTCCGTGCTGCTCGCCGGTGTGCTCGCCAATATGGGCGGCTACGGCTTCCTGCGCTTCTCGGTGCCGCTGCTGCCCGAGGCCTCCCAGCATCTCGCGCCGCTCATGTTCGCGCTCGGCGTGGTGGCCGTGATCTACACGTCGATCGTGGCGCTGGTGCAGCGCGACCTGCTCAAGCTGGTCGCCTATTCCTCCGTCGGCCACATGGCGATCGCGGTGATCGGCATCTTCACGTTCAACGTGCAGGGGATCGAGGGCTCGCTGTTCCGCATGCTCAGCCACGGGTTCATCACGGCGGCGCTGTTCCTCTGCGTGGGCGTGCTGATGGACCGCACCAAGAGCCAGAGCCTGGACGCGTTCGGCGGCGTGGTTCACCGCATGCCCTTCTACGCGCTGCTGTTCATGATCTTCGCCATGGGCACCGTCGGCCTGCCCGGCACGGCCGGGTTCATCGGCGAAATCCTCGTCATCGTGGGCGCGCTGAAGGTCAACTTCTGGGTGGCCACGCTGACCGGCACGACGCTGATCCTCAGCACGATCTATACGCTGGTGATGTATCGCCGCGTGATCTTCGGCTCGCTGACACGGCCTGACCTTCAGGGTCTCACCGATCTCGGCGGGCGGGAAATCGCCATGCTGGTGCCGCTGGTTGTGCTGACGCTGTGGATGGGCATCTACCCGTCCAGCTTCTCGACCTTTTTCGACGCGACGGTGACGGCCATGGCGAACCAGCACGCGCTGGCCATGGCGGGGAGCAGCGCGCATCTCGCCTCCGCGGCAAGCGTGATGGCCGGGGGTACCAACTGATGAACTGGCTCGTGGCACTCCCCGAGTTTGCGCTCGCCCTCTCCGCGATGGCCGTGCTGCTGGCGAGCGTTTTTGCCCCGCCCAAGACCGCCTTCGTGCTCGCGAGCATGCTGTCGCTCGGCGCTCTTCTCCTCACGGCGGGGCTGGTACTGGTGGCGCCGCAGGGTGTCGGCTACGGCGGGTTGTTCATCGCCGACGCCTTCAGCCGCTTCGTTCAGATTCTCATCCTGGCCGGCGCCGCGCTCGCCATCATCCTGGCGCTCGATTTCAACCGGCAGGACGCGGCGCTGGCCCGGCTCGAATTCCCGGTGCTGATCCTGTTCGCGACGGCCGGCATGATGATCATGGTCTCCGCGACGAACCTCATGACCCTCTATCTCGGGCTGGAGCTGCAGTCGCTGGCGCTCTATGTCATCGCCACCTTCGCCCGCGACAGCCTGCGCTCGGCTGAGGCGGGGCTGAAGTATTTCGTGCTGGGGTCGCTGGCCTCGGGGCTGCTGCTCTACGGCATCTCGCTGACCTATGGCTTCTCCGGCTCGATGGATTTCGGGCATATCGCGCAGGCGCTGCTATCCGGCACCCCGTCGGTCGGCCTCATCATCGGCATGGTCTTCGTCCTGTCCGGCCTCGTCTTCAAGATGGCCGCCGTCCCGTTCCATATGTGGTCGCCGGATGTCTATGAGGGCGCCCCGAGTTCGGTCACCGCGCTGCTCGGCTCCGCGCCCAAGATCGCGGCGGTCGCGCTGCTGCTGCGGGTCATGATCGGGCCGTTCGGCCACCTGCTGCCGCAGTGGCAGCTGCTGGTCGAGATCATCTCCATCGCCTCGATGGTGCTGGGCTCGCTCGCGCCGATCCTGCAGACCAGCATCAAGCGGCTGATGGCCTATTCCTCGATCGGCCATATCGGCTACGCGCTGATGGGCTTGGCAGCCGGTACGGCCTCGGGCACCAGCGGCACGCTGATCTACCTCGCGACCTATCTGTTCATGACGCTCGGAACCTTCGGCGTCATCCTCGCCATGCGGCGCCAGGGCCGCAGCGTGGAGAAGATCAGCGACCTCGCGGGCCTGGGGCGCAATGACGGCGGGCTGGCTCTGGCGATGACCATCTTCATGCTCAGCATGGCCGGCGTGCCGCCGCTGTCGGGCTTCTTCGGCAAGCTCTATGTGTTTCTCGCCGCGATCCAGAGCGGGCTATGGACGCTCGCCGTCATCGGCGTGCTGACCAGCATCATCGGCGCCTACTACTACCTGCGCATCGTCAAGATCATGTATTTCGACGCGCCTCTCAGCGTCTTCGACCGCCGCTCGCCGTCGCTTTCCTTCGTGGTGGCGGCCTCGGGCATCGTGACGCTGTTCTTCATCCTGGTGGCCGGGCCGATCACCGCCGCCGCGCAGGCCGCCGCATCGGCTCTTTTGGGTTGACGGCAAGCGGACCGAGACCAAGGCCGGGTCCTCAGCCCAACCTGCCGGCGGGGTATCAGCTCGAACGGGTATCGAGCCTGCCCTCGACCTCGGATGCCTGCGTCGAGCAGGCGCGGGCGGGGGCCCCGGACGGGCTCGCGATCCTCGCCGACAGCCAGACCGCGGGACGGGGCAGCCGTGGGCGCGCCTGGGCCTGCCCGCCGGGCAATCTCTATCTGTCCGTCCTGCTGCGGCCGCGTAACGCGGCGGAGGAGGCGGGCGCCGGGCAGTGGGCGCTGCTGGCGGGCGTCGCCCTGATCGAGGCGCTCGCGGAATTCGCGGCCGAGGCAAACGGTCTGCGCCTGAAATGGCCCAATGACGTGTTGAGCGACGGCGCCAAACTGGCCGGCATCCTGGTCGATGCCGCGATGACGGCAAGCGGCGTGGCGGACTGGCTCGTGATTGGCGTCGGCGCCAATCTTGCCTCCGCACCGGTCATCGAAGGGCGCCGGATCGCGGTCCTGGTGACGCCGGACGGAGCGGCGCCCATGCCGCTAGCGGTCACCGAGATGTTCCTGGCGCGCATCGAGGCCTGGAGGAACGTTCTCGCCCGTGACGGGTTCGGCCCCATTCGCGACGCCTGGCTCCAGCGGGCGCATCCACTTGGCACGCCGGTGACGATCAAGGATGCGATGCGGAGCCGCACAGGAGTTTTCGCGGGTCTCTCGGCACAGGGCGAACTGCTATTGTCCGACGGCGACGCCGTTCACACGATCTCGACCGGGGACGTGCTGGTGGGTCAAGGGGGCTAACGAAGCCATGCTGCTCGTCATCGCTGCAGGAAACACCAACATCGTGATGGCCGTGCATGACGACAGCGGCTGGCGCGGCATCTGGCGGATTTCCACCGATCCGCAGCGCACCTCCGACGAATATGCCGTCTGGCTGCTCACGCTGCTGCGCCATCAGGGCATCGACCCGCGCGCGATCACCCGGGCCGTCATGGGCATCGTCGTGCCGGCGGCCATCTATCATCTGCGGCGCCTCTGCCGGGAATGGCTGGCCGTGGAGCCGCTGATCGCCTCCTCGGAGCTCGACTGGGGCTTCGAGATCAAGATGGATGCGCCGACCGAAGTGGGCGCAGACCGTCTGCTCAATACGCTGGCCGCGCATCAGATCTACGGTGGCCCGCTGGTGGTTGTGGATTTCGGAACGGCCACCACATTCGACGTCGTGGACCACGCGGGCAACTTCATCGGCGGCATTATTTCGCCGGGCGTCAATCTCTCCATCGAAGCTTTGCACAAGGCCGCTGCCCGGTTGCCGCGCATCGGCATTGGCCGGCCGCAGGCCGTCATCGGGCGGTCGACGGTTCCCGCCATGCGCTCGGGCCTGTTCTGGGGCTATGTCGGCATGGTCGAGGGGCTGGTGACGCGCATCCGCGCCGAGTTCGGCCAGCCGATGCGTGTCATCGCGACCGGCGGCCTGGCACCCCTGTTTGCCGAAGGCACCACGATATTCGAGACCATCGATCCCGACCTCACGCTGGAGGGGATGCGTTTGTTGGCGCTGCGCAACCCGGCTCCCAGCCTGTCGAACGACTGGAAGCGCCAGCCCACAGGAGACTAACCCAAGGAAAAGGGCCGTATGAATAGCAACGACGACGATCTCGCCTTCCTCCCACTCGGGGGGACGGGTGAGATCGGCATGAATCTCAACCTCTACCGCTGCAACGGCCAATGGCTGGCCGTCGATTGCGGACTCGGCTTCGGCGGCCCCGAACACCCAGAGGTCGAGGTGATGGTGCCCGACCCGATCTTCATCGCCGAGCGCCGGAAGGATCTGCTGGGGCTGGTGATCACCCACGCGCACGAGGACCATCTCGGTGCGGTCGCCTGGCTCTGGCGGCAGCTGCGCTGCCCGGTCTATGCGACGCCCTTCACCGCCGCCGTTCTGCGGCGCAAGCTCCACGAGGCGGGCCTCTCCTCCGAGGTGCCCGTGCATCTGGTGCCGCCCGGCGGGCAGCTCGATATCGGGCCGTACCATATCGAATTCATCGCCATGGCGCATTCAGTGCCGGAGGCGCAGGCGCTCGCCATCACCACGCCCTATGGCGTCATTCTCCATAGCGGCGACTGGAAGCTCGACCCTGACCCGACCGTGGGGCCGGTGACGGATGAGGCGGCACTCAAACGCATCGGCGACCGTGGCGTGCTGGCGCTCATCGGCGACTCCACGAATGCGCTGGTCGAGGGGCATTCGGGTTCCGAGTCCGAGGTGCGGCGGGCGCTGCCCGAACTCATCCGCCATCTCAGCGGCCGGGTGGCGGTGACCTGCTTCGCGAGCAACGTGGCGCGGGTGGAGAGCATCGCGCTGGCGGCCAAGGCCGTCGGGCGGCAGGTGGCGATCGCCGGGCGGTCCTTGCGCAACATCGAGGCAGCCGCCCGCGAGTGCGGCTACCTGGCGGGGATCCCGCCTTTCCTCAGCGAGGACGCGGCGTCCGATATTCCGGACGACAACCTGCTGCTGATCCTCTCGGGCAGCCAGGGCGAGGCGCGGAGCGCCATGTCCCGGGTCGCGGCCGATTCGCATCCACGCATCGCGCTGGGCGAGGGCGATACGGTCATCTTCTCGAGCCGCGTCATTCCGGGGAATGAGCGCGCCATCCATGCCGTGCAGGACAATCTGGCCCGGCGCGGCGTGCATCTGATGACCGATGACGACCATATGGTCCATGTCTCCGGCCATCCGGCGCGGGACGAGCTTCGCCGGATCTACGCGCTTGTGCGCCCGACCTATGCCGTGCCCGTGCACGGCGAGTGGCGCCATCTCGCGGCCCACGCGGCGCTGGCGAGCGAGCAGGGCGCCAAGCCGCTGATGCTGGAGGATGGCGACATCCTGCGTCTGGCGCCGGGGGTGCCACGGGTGATCGACAGCGCGCCTGTCGGCCGGCTCGCGGTCGATGGCAACCGGCTGGTGCCGATGGTCGGCGGCGTCCTCGCCGCGCGGCGGCGGATGCTCTTCAACGGCGTCGTCATCGGCAGCCTGGTGGTGGACGACAGCGGGCGGATCAGGGGCACCGCCCAGATCAGCGCGCCCGGCCTCTTCGAACCGGAGGACCCGGAAACGGCCCGCATGATCGCCGAGTTCACGGCGTCGGTCGCCGATCTGCCGGCGCCGATGCGCCAGGATGACTTCGCGCTCGCCGAGTCGGCGCGGGCTTCCCTGCGGCGGGCGGTCGGGCGACGGTTGCAGAAGCGCCCGCTCGTCGATGTGCACCTGATGCGGATCGCCGGCTGAGGGCCGTGGGCCATGGTGTGGTTCACCCGTTCAGTGCTGTTCGTGCTGATCTGGTGGACGCTCCTGTTCGCAGTGCTGCCGTTCATGAACCACCCGAACAGCGAGCCGGACCCTGTGTCCGGCTGGCGCGGAACCCCCACGCGGCCTTTCCTGGCACGCACCGTGCTCATGACGACGCTCGTCTCGGTTGTGGTCTGGATTGGCGCCCTGGCGCTGATCCACAGCGGCTGGATCAGCTTTCGCCATGGATGGTTCGCGATGCCCTACGATAAGGGCTGAACGGCCATCTAGCAGCGGAGCGGCTCTGTCGGGGGTGCCCTCTTGAGAGTGCCCCTCTTGCGGGTGAGGGGATCAGCCGCTAGGAAGACCGCCACCGGAACCGTGGGCGCATAGCTCAGCGGGAGAGCACCACCTTGACACGGTGGGGGTCACAGGTTCAATCCCTGTTGCGCCCACCACGGTTCCGCTGAACCTCCCTGGCGACCCCCCCCCCGATTTTACCCTAAATTCCTGTTCCCCCGGTCCTGGAATCGCGAGCGCTTTTGCGCGCCGGTCATCCGTATTTGTTATAAGAACGGTCCTATAACAAGTTTTGACTTGTCTTCGTGAGTAGTCGCTGATTCCCCAAAAGGATTGTCGATTACCTAAAAGAGTTATAAATCGACGTCCTACCCGCAGCTTTTTATTGACTCACACACGTCTAGGTAGCATTCTGCCTGCAACCCAGAGGTGTAAAGCAATGCGTGTTCTCCTAGTTGATAATGACGCTCAAGCCGCCGCATCGATCCAGCGAGCTCTAAAGGCCAATGGGGCCATATTGGAGCATGTCGAAACAGGCGAGGAGGCGTTTCAGCTCGCTAAACGATACGATTATGACGCGATGATCCTGGACCTGATGCTCCCGGACATCGACGGCTACGAAGTGATCCGGCGCCTGCGCTGGACGTCGGTCGCGGTTCCGATCCTGGTGCTTTCGAGCCTGACGCGTCCCCAGGCCAAGGTGAAGGCCTTTTCGCTCGGTGCCGATGATTTCCTGGCCCGGCCTTTTGACGAATCCGAGCTTGGAGCCCGCATCCAGGCCCTGGTGCGCCGGTCGAAGGGCCTGAGCCATTCCAAGATCGCGGTCGGACCGATTGTGTTGGACATGGACTCCAATATCGTCACGGTGAACAACAATACCGTTCACCTGACGGAGAAGGAGTACAGAATTCTGGAGCTGCTATTCTTGCGCGGCGGCAGTATCGTGGCGAAGGAGTCCTTCCTGAACCACCTTTACGGAGGGAACGACGAGCCCGATATCAAGATCATCGATGTCTTTGTTTGCAAGCTGCGGCGGAAGCTATCGCTGGCGGGGGCAGGGGATGTGATCACGACGGTGTGGGGCCGCGGCTATATCGTGCGCGAGGCGGGAGCGGCGGCGCAGCCGGCGGCCAGGACCGAAGCACCCGTAGCGACGCAGGTGGCAGCCTCCGCGGCGTGATGGTGCAGAAGCCTCACGTTCCGCGACCGCCGATCTGTCACGGCGCCGCGCGCGAACGTGAGGGAGGATTGAACCTCTCCGGGTTCTCCCGGCGCCATTGAGTTCGGCGACGCGCCCGTTCTTGACGCGCCCGTTCTTGACGCGCGCGGTCTTAAGCCGAGCAGAGGGGCTTGCCTCGGCCTCGCCGGGCGGATGTCTGCCGAAGGCCAGTATCCACCGGAAAGGGTAAGCAGCACCCTCTAAAGGCTAGTATCGACTTATTGAGCAGTTGAGGTAGCGATGCAGCATGTCCCCAGTTGATCGGCCGGTAAGCCCGTTCGGAGGCCTCGTTGCGCAGCGAAATCTCTGCCGATCGTCGAGACGGCCCCGCCGTGCCGGAGACCACGCAAGCGCTGAAGATCGCGCTGGTGCATGACTGGCCCTATGGCTCCACGAATTCCGGAGACGGACAGGGCCATTCCGACTTCGTGACGACTGGCGCGCGCCCTGTTTGCAGTGGCGACGCGTCGAAGGCCGGATCGATGCCCGGCCAGCGCCCGCACACGCCGGTCGAGGAGCTTCCAAACGCTTGTCATCGGCCCTTGGTAGTTCGGACGTTACTCATTCGAATGATATAGGAGCCCGCTTGCACTGCAGGCAATATTGCTTCCTGCAGTGGGCGCGAAGTCGGGCGCAAACTCTGTGCTAGCGGATGAAATTTGTAAAAAGACGAGTTAATAATGACGCACGCCGAGCTTCTGTCCAAACTCACGGAAATCTTCAGAGACATCTTTGAGGATCCGGGCCTGGAGCTGACGCCGGAAACGACAGCCGAAATGATTCCGCAATGGGATTCGATGTCGCAGGTCACTCTGGCGGTCGAAATAGAGCAACGCTTCGGGATCAAGCTGAAGGCCGCCGAGATGGAGCAGATGCGCAGCGTCACGGATCTGATGGGGCTGATCGAGTCACGGCTGCCCGCGCCCGCGCACTGAGTAAACTCCAGCCCGGCAGGCCCCCACCGTGCTCTTCAACTCCTACGTCTTTCTATTTGGGTTCCTGCCGCTGGCCTTAGCGGGCTATTATGTGATGACGGCCTTCGGGCCGCGCGTATCGGCGCTTTGGCTCATTCTGATCTCGTTTGTCTTCTACGGATGGTGGAACCCGCAATTCCTCATCCTCTTCGCGGTGTCGATCATCTTCAACTACACGGCCTCGGAGGGCATCGCGAGGCTGGAGGCCCGCCCGCGTGCCCAGACGCTTGCGCTGTGCCTCGCGATTGCCGCGAATGTCGGGGCTCTGATCTACTACAAGTATCTGGAGGCGATCATCCGGTGCCTCACCGGCCTCGGCCTGGTGCACGGACCAGTGGTGTCGATCGCGCTGCCGCTCGGCATTTCTTTCTTCACCTTCACGCAGATCGGCTATCTGATCGACAAGAAAGACGGGCTGGTCAAGGAAAGGGGGCTGTTTCACTATATTCTGTTCGTATCGTTCTTTCCGCACCTGATTGCCGGACCGATCCTGCACAACAGGGAGATGATGCCGCAGCTGGTGCAGCCGAAGACGTACCGGTTCTCGGCGGAGAACCTGGCGGTGGGCTTCGCGATCTTTGGCTTCGGGCTTGTCAAGAAGACTTTGTTTGCCGACACAATGCTGGATTCGGTCCGGGCGGGTTTTGGCCACCCCGGCACCGCCTCCTTCAACACCGCCTGGGTCGCCGTTCTCAGCTACGCGCTTCAGATCTATTTCGACTTTTCGGGCTATTCGGATATGGCCATCGGCTTGGCACGGATGTTCAACATCCGCTTTCCGATGAACTTCAACTCGCCGTACAAGGCCGCATCCGTCATCGAACTTTGGCAGCGATGGCACATGACGCTGTCCCGGTACCTGGCACTCTACGTCTACAATCCGCTCGCCCTCGCGGTGACGCGCGGCAGGGCATCGCGCAACCTGGCGATCGGCCGTTTTGCTCAGGCAACGCCCGGCGGATTTGCGAGCATGGTGGTGCTGCCGACCATGATCACCATGGCCATCGCCGGACTTTGGCACGGGGCCGGACTTCAATATCTCATCTTCGGACTGATCCATGGCGTCTATCTCAGCATCAATCACGCCATACGGATCCTGCGGCCGCGCCGCGCGGATGGGGGTGAAGGCTGGCTGACGCACCCGGTGAAGGTGTTCTTCACCTTTGCCGCGACTTTGCTGGGGCTTGTCTTCTTTCGTTCAAGCTCGGTGGGTGCCGCCTTGCAGTTGCTGGGAGGCATGATCGGTCTGCACGGCTTTGATGGCCTGATGCTCCCGGGCGCCGTGCTGGCGCATCTCGGCGATCTGAGAGTTTCGCTGCTGCACAGCGGCCTTGTGCAGCCCACCTCGGCGGTTGGTTTCATCAATGCCGCCGGCGGCCTCTCATGGATCATCCTGCTTTACGTGATCGTCTGGTGTTTTCCGAACACCCAGCAGATCATGTACCGGTTCGAGCCGACCCTCGGCCGGGTTCAGGCCGGACCGTTTGCCGCATACCTGTCCTGGCGCCCGAACCTCATCTGGGCGGCCGCGGCAGGGGCCGCGCTGTGCCTGGGCGTGCTCGCCATCGGGGGCACCTCCGAATTCCTGTATTTTCAGTTCTAGCGTGACGAGAGCGATGATCGGCGTGAGCATCAATGTCCCTGGGTCTTGACACGCTCCGGGCTGAGCCTGCGGCAACGCCGCGCCTGCCCCCGCCCGTTGAGCGGACGGCGACGCGTGATGCGCTGGCAAACCCGGCAGATCGGGGTGCCGCGAGCCTGTCCGCCGCCGATGAGCGTGAGCGGGTCGCGCGCCGTTACCTGGCGGCCTTCGCCACGGCCTTCGTGGCATTCTTCGGGCTGGTCTGGATCTACACGGCATTGATGCCGATGGCGTTCCTGACGCGGGACTATCCCGTGTGGATCGCCAAACGCAGCCTGTTGTCGAGTTGCGATCTTGGCTCGGCATCGTTCTTCGGAGACAGCCGCGCGATGGCGGGCATGGACCCTCGCGCGCTGCCCTTTCCCAGTTCCAATTTCGCATTGTCCGGCAGCAGTCCGATAGAGTCGTATTTCGTCGTCAAACGCGCCCTGCTCTGCGCCCATCGGCCCAAGGTCGTCGTGATCGCCTACAGCTCCGGAAAATTCATCGAAGACGATGACTTCTGGAACATCAGCGCGCGGGTCGGCATTCTGAACTACGCCGACATCCGGGATGTTCAGCGGAAAAGCGCGGCGCTCCATGATGATGAGATCGAGGCCCTGAGACCGAGTGATCATCTTGCTCCAAGCGTGAGGGCGGCTCTGTTCGCTCTGCGCTTCCCGCCGTTCTACTTCGACAGCCTGGTCAACGGCTATGTCGCCGGGCGGTATATGCACAATCGGGCCGCGGAGCGGCAGGTTCTGGCGGATCGCGGTCATGCCTTCTTCGGAACGGCTCCGGGCTCTGATGCCGTGGCGGCCGAGGCGCTGCTGACCTTCAAGGCATCGCCGCTGATCGACGCTTATTTCACCGCGACGCTCTCGGCCCTGGCCCACGACAAGATACCGGTTGTGCTTATGTCGCTGCCGATCAACGACGCCACCTGCAAGCTGATGAACCCCGCGCTCAGGGCCGGGGTTGCGCGCTATCTCGCGAGCGTCGTCGCGGCACATCCCGGCACCCGCATTGCGGGCCCGGCGATGCCGTGCTGGCCGGACCGGCTGTTCGGGGACGCCTTCCATCTCAACGCAGCCGGTGCGGCCGCGTATACCCGGCTTGTTGATCATTGGCTCCAGCCCGAGATCAATCCTGTCACCGGCTCATCGCGCGTCGTGGAGCGCTGAGGCTCCGCCATTAGACGAGCGCTCCGGCTGCTCCGCCGGAGGGATGACGTTCGGAATAGGTAGGGCGGTCGCGCTGAATTGCCACTTTCGGCAGGAGCGCGCGGCCAAAAGCGAAGTGATACGACAGGTCCCGTCGAGGGACACGATACCAAGAAAAGGATCGGGAGCGTTCGATGTGGTCACATCAGATCTGTCTGGGGCATAGTCTTTTGTGCAAATTCGCCGGGCATCCTGGATGAGTGTCGTTCAGTGAGCGATCCCCGGTTGCGCATGCACCCTATGACCTGGAACGGATGCTTCGGCTGGCTCCATAGTGTCGAGGGCCAGGCATCCGGCGGCGTTGCCGCGGTGGTTTGCCCCGGCATCGGGCGGGACAGCAGCACCGGCTATCGGTCGTCGCGCTTCCTTGCCGATAAGCTGGCGGAAGCCGGCTATCCCACGCTCCGATTCAGCTATCCGGCCACGGGCGACTCT
>Ga0116226_10005025_pt1 | contig 11768 bp, 6 predicted proteins | sample S1TSphfallax_FD_89692 | JGI IMG/M metagenome (GOLD analysis project Ga0116226, IMG submission 89692) | Host-associated microbial communities from peat moss isolated from Minnesota, USA - S1T2_Fa - Sphagnum fallax MG | ecosystem: Host-associated > Plants > Peat moss > Unclassified | place: USA... | reverse complement strand
TATCACTCTTGATTTATCCTTGCATGTAAGGTCATTTCTCATGTGTTAAGAACAACTAGATTGCATGACAACTGCATAATTCTTTTTCCATTTTGTTATAGTTGTTTCAAACTTGTCTAAAAATGTAATGTGTTCATCTTGTTTTGCATTGATGAGTACCAATAATTCTTTATGCTCCCAATTTGGCTACCTTGGTTTCCTTGACTACATTTCAATTGATTCATATGATCTTGCATTTTTCTTTGTTTTATCCTTTGTCTTTAAAGGACCTCCTTCTTCATAATTGTCGACAACTATAGATTCTATAATGAATTGAAAAATATAGATTAACACATGTGTTATTTTATTTTTTTTGCAAATTACACATTGATGGATTGAACATGAATTGTTTATTTCTTTCAATATTTTGGTCCTTACAATTCACTATGAGAAAATATAAGGTTTAACAACTAGGCTTGCAATTGGGTTTTTTAGTTGCAATGGACATTTGCAACTCATGGTATTTACATAATATTGAATGATAATGAACAAGTTGTACTAATTGCAATGGACACCATATGTTGTATACAAAATTGTATATATAGTGTAACTCACATGCAACTATATGCAACTTCTTTGGAACTAATCTCCATGTCAAATTCTCACACACATTCCAATGTGGTCAACAAAATGGCAATGTGGATTTTCATCCATTTGTTGACAGATAACATATGTTAATACCTCTTGTAATTTATTTACAATTATTTTACAACTAGTTTGATAAATATAATATTTAATTATTTCATTAATCCATTTGACGAATGAATTATATTCTTATATTTTATAACTTATCTACAACTATTTTACAACTAATTCAACAAATATATTTTTTCATTATTTCATTCATCCATTTGATGTGAATAGATTGTAACCCAATCCTTTACAACTTATTTACAAATATTTTACAACTAGCTTTATGAATATATTCCTTCATATTTCATTCATCCATTTGTCAAATGGATTCTAAATATCCTTATCTTTTATAACTTATTTACAATTATTTTATAAATAGTCTAACGAATATATTTTTTAATTAATTAATTCATCCATTTGAGTGATGAATTATGTTCCTATCGTTTGCAACTAACTTACAACTAAAGATGAAATGAAAATAAAGGATTTAGTGACTAATTTACAACTAGGTGTTTAAGTTTGGGTTTCAAAACAATTATTTGGTGGTCAATTTTAGTAGTATTAAACAACTAAATTGCAACTTACAATGCAATTATACAAACTTCACACAACCATTATCATGTTGTCATAATTATAATAGATAATGTTGAATTGCATTGGACATCATTATTTATAAACATGAAATGGATTTGAAACTTTAAATAGATTTACATTCCATGTTGAAGAATACATTACAAAAAATAAAATAAAAATTCTATCAAAAAAAAATTTAACCATGAATCTAAATATAATGCCAAGTTATTTATAACAAACATTTTTCTCTATCTAAACAAAAGGTCATATCATAAAAATGATGACCCACAATAATCAAATATTGTCATTTAAAACACTATGTTTCATAAATGAATGTTTTTTTCTATTTTTGTTGAAATGGAACTTGAAGCATGCAATTTCTTCAATCCACCTTATTTGCTTGAAATATGCCATGTTATGATATTTAGTTCCACATGTGAAATGATATCAATAACATATCATAACATTGTAATGTCAAAAATATTTAAATAATCCCTTCAACTAATTTATAACTATATTGCCACTAACATGCAATTTATTTGTCATTAAAATGCAATGTATGTAAAACATTGTTATAAATTAATCTATAATTTGTACATTTGCAAACAAAATCAAATATTGTGCTTATAATTAAGTAAATTGAATTATAATTTTAGGTATTTTTGAAAGAATTTTACTTATATACATAATTTTGATGTTGATGGATTGAAACATAATGAAAGTTCAGCCTTATAACATAAAAACAACAAAAGTCATCACAAATGTTCAAACACAAAACAAGACATGTGTAACATGATTATCATTAAAAAATCACCTTTCATAATATCTCATCATTATAAATTAAACTAAGCTTGTATAATCAATTTCTAAATAAAATAAAATATATTTTCACATCATTTTTCTTTAATATATGCAAAAAAACAAAAGACCAAAAATTGACACAAACCTTCAACATCCAATAATAAAAGTAAAAACTTTCAATATCCAAAAAAAAAAGTAAGAACTTTCAACATCAAAGAGTAAAAGTAATAACCTTTAACATCCAAAAGTAAAAGTAAGAACATTCAACATCCAAAAGTATGAGCAAAAACCTTCAACATTCAAAAGCAAAAATAAGAACTTTTAACCTTTTTAAGAACAAGAACCTTCAACCTCTTTAAGAGCAAAGACAAGAACTTTCAACCTCTAAGAGCAAAAACAAAAGCCTTTAACCTTTTTAAGAGTAAGAATAAAACCCTTCAACTTGCAAGAGTAAAAACAAAAGCTTTCAACCTTTTTAAGAGGAAGAACAAAACCTTTCAACTTGCAAGAGTAAAAACAAAAGCTTTCAACCATTTTAAGAGGAAGAACAAAACCTTTCAACTTGCAAGAGTAAAAACAAAAGCTTTCAACCTTTTTAAAAGTAAGAACAAGACCCTTCAACCCCTAAGAGCAAAAACAAAAGTCCATAAACATAAGTGCATGAAGGTCGTTGATGCATTCGGGCAAATCTATTGATATATTGCCATGTGTCACTTGCTTAAAAATTTTCCACCCAAATTTCAGATCTTTAAATTTCAAATTTTAAGTTGAAATACAATTGCATACTAATTGCAAACAGGTTGAAATGTCATATATATTGGGTGACGGCATCATACTAATCTTTCAGTTATAACTTAATTTGTCTACCACCTTGGTGCAAGGGCTACTATCCATGGTTGTTGGGGATATGCTATGAAACCTTAAATGTTCAATTGGCAATTCCCCCCTTTGGTAAGTAGTTGAAGACTTCAAGATTATGTGACCTCTTAACTTACTTCCTATTGTCTTATCAATAATAGTGCTTGAAATAGTCTTGGTGTGTAATCAAGATGGAGTCTTATAAGTAATTAAAAACAATATAGAATATATGTATCAACTTATAAAAATCTAGTGCCCATACATTGATTTTGGGGAGACATTATTTGTTGACCTTCAACCTTGCACCCATAAAATATTGACATCCATGGGTGAATTATAGTAGGGTTCCAGGTTTACAAGACAAAAATCATAATGTAGCTTGACTCCAATTGACTTTCGAACTTTCTGTTACCTATCCATGTAATGGAAAATTCCACAACTTATCAGATTACATGTTGTATTGGTAATGGTTGTTGTACTATACCTTTTAAGTTCGTTCACAATTTCCAAGAAGTTATTTCCTATAAACCAATATGGTGGTGTAATGAGGGTAGCTAAATTCAACTTTTAATCTACTACGTTGGGACATCCTTTTTGCATTAGGACATGCAACCATGTTGGCTGTATCTTTTCACATTACCTTGAGGGTCGGGTTTGCTAGAAAGCAACCATATATTCTTTTATTGTAAAATTGTGCAATGTATAATTAAATATAAGATTTTGTAAAAGGCATGCACCAATTGCAATGTAAGGGACATCAAAGGATTTTCTGTAGTGTCTAAATGTCATCCCGTCCACCCACAATGTTGCTTCTGTCACAAATTATGCTATCCTTTCTGTTGCTCTACTTGCCACCTTTAGCAAGAATCCTTATTGAGTGCAGAAACTGAAATATTGCACTGCAAAGTGGCAATGTTACTTGATAAGTTCAATTTACCTCGTATATCAGGATTGTTATGTGGGAAGGAATGCAGGACCACATCTGTAGAGTTTTGTTTGGGCATTTCCAGCTTGGGAAAGGCCTCAAGAAAAACCCCTGTAGAATCATGACTGTAGTCCCACCAATAGGACCCATGTTGCAATCCTTCAGTCAAGCTACCTATTAGTTTAACACAACTGGTAGATGTATGAGCTTTTGGGTACCCAGAAGTACCCAGCACTTTTAAGGGAAAGTGTGGCATGCACTCATCATGGACATCTCATAGTATGGAATGTGCATTGTGTCATGTTTACTATCAAAATTTAGAGCAATTAAAACACCAAGCTTAGGGCTTCAGATCACTGTTGAAAGCTTCATTGTGGGCTTTCTGAGTTCTATTGCATGATACATACTAATTGTGCATGAGACAGAAATTCTTTGCTTTGGCTTCTGAATACAATCCGCCCATTGACCATCTTTGTAATATAACTGGGTCAGAAAGATATATCACCACAAATTCAGAGAAATTGGACAGAAACATGTAAGGGAACTGCAAGAAATGTTGAGTCAAGTTCCAGCCAAACTGAAACAAAAACTACAAGAATGAGTGAGCATAACCTTATCAGTCACTCAAATGCTATCAGCCTATCACATTGCATCATGAAAAGGGAGTGATTAGCGGCCATTACTCCCTACTATCTTCGTCAAGAGCCTCTTGACAGTGGGTTTAGATAAGTATATAATAATCTGCTCCAAGCTTAGGGCAAACAATTATACAAAATCTGCATTCTGGGTTTCTTTTGCATTTTCAGAGGCAAAAAAGGAAGACTAAGTTATATGTTGGCCACTAGTCAAGAGGCATAGTTAATGATACAATTCAAATGGTATAGCCTATGGAATGAGTATCCAAATTTAAGCTGCAACAAGGTTGCTCATGATCATTAGGTCAGCCTCTTGAACCCTGAAATACCCCTTAAGATCATTGAAACTGAAAGAGCAATCACTGATGTTTATCAAACAGCTGACCTTAGATAATCTATCTCCAGGGAATAAATATCAACTACTTTAAAGTTTAATAACAGAACATCAGAGTAGAGCAGAAAAGGTAATTTATGCTCATCGACTAGTGGACACATCCCGTTGTCCAATCAGCACCTCAATTCTCTGCATAGATAAAATACACACACCATTAAAGAATAACACAAGTACACTATTTTTCCATCATTTGTGATGTGTTTTTCCCCTGAAGAGATGTCCTAGCTGGCATTTCAACTTGGACAGCAGGTTACTAGGAACTAGAATTTTGTGTTTGTTAGTTGCAGAAGTGGTCTGTTAGAATTTGATATTTTGGGAGCAACTTGTGTTATAAAAACTGAAAGAAAAACATGATGATCATGCAATCCCTTGGTTGTGCTCATTACCTTAATAGAAGTTTCCAGTGTGTCCAGCTTGTGCAGTATAGCTTCCCCCGTAATGGGTGTTTCAACAATAGTCCCCCCCATACCTCTTTGTAGGGTATTTGGATATGTCATCTATTTCACCCACCAGTTTTCATCAAGAGAAATCCAGCAGCGGTCATCCAAGTGACAACAACTAATGTGGGTACATGAGTGTGCATTTGTGCATACCTGCCAACTGACTCCTTGCTGCCAAGACCAAGGTTGTGATGGGTGAATCTGTGACACTTCTGGAGGTGTAGTCATGTCCCCATTATCAGTAGGAGAGAAAAGTAATCCATTGTCCTCTCCATTTGGAATCTGCCCTTGACGAAGCTTTGCAGATGCCATGAGCACCACCTGTAGCCGGGTCAAAATTGTTTGCTATGAGCAGTAAAGGATAGGTGCTCTTTTGTCTTTTAGTGCCCAACTTTATACAAACAACCTTTGCTAAAAAGTTCTAGTGTTCTGTTCTGTCAGTTCCACAAAATCAAAACTAAGACTGCAAGAATGAAAGTGCTTATAACCTTATGAGTGTCCCTCACAAAGTGTGAGACCATTACCTTCATCATTGATTAAACAATTTCCTTTATGTGAAAACTTTTTACCTTTTTGAATAGCCGGGGATCAACCACCCCTTGAATCCAGAGTTCATTTCCTGGGGCTGGCCACCCAAGCTTGGCATTCTCCACCCGAACTGTGGATACCCCAAAGCATGACTGTAACCAACCTGTAGGCAAAACCCAAGTGCTTGATCTAGTTGTGAACAAACAAATAAAAGTGTAAAAGACCAGTACTGCTTTAGTACACCTGACACTAAAGAGGCAACACAGAAGGCAAGAAAGAAAGTGATTGCAGAGACTGTATGATGTCCATGAGAGCTGAGGAGGACAAGGAAAGTGGTGACCTAATGGTAAGAATTAGGCTTTCACAATGACAATCTGAGGTTGGTATCTCTGAGGGCTTCAACAAACCTTCTTCAATGGTCATGTCAGTAACCAAGTGCAAGAGCACATGCTTCTCTTTCATTGATACCCCACAACATGGCAGAATTACTGGCTTTTTCACCTACCCACAAGTCCCCATGTTAAAATATGTTAAGATGCATTGCAACAGAAATTAGTCTACAACTTCAAGATAGGAACAACAGGCAGAAAGATGAACAATTGACAACTGTCCATAAGATAAGATGCAGAGAGAGACTGTTGAAACTAAATGAAAATACAACTGGTTCAAAGCTCAATATAATTTGCATATGACTGCTTGGTTATTCTGTATTGAACGTACCTTGTACACAACAGCTTGAGTTGTGATGTAAAGCTCACGTGTACGAATATCTCTCCTCACAATGTATCGTCGAATTGGCACATAAAGAAGAAGCAATATTCCAACACCATACACCAGTACAAATACTAGAGCAATTAACACCCATTGCACTGTATCATAGTTCACATATGCATTCTCCAACTCCTGAAATGAGGCCCTGTCAGACAGAAAAAGGAAATTTCTAAGCAAGTTGATGATTTACAACATCCATCTCCTTCTTCGTGTGTCAACAGCAGATTTCTCCACAATGAGATTACGAATATATACACCTTTTGGGTATGAGAAAGACAACCTGATTTATACAATGGTGTTGTATAAATGAAAGTGAATCATGTTCTAATGAATTCAGTCCTTAACATTTCTTTCAGAATCAATGAAAGTCATATGTAATAATAGTGTATGCAATTTGATGATGGAAAACAAGGGACTCGCTGAATGGCAAAGCTATGCCCTGGAACCATACTAATGGAAAACCTCAACATATTGAGTCCATGGTTATAACTAACTGACACTCACCTGTAAATTATTCTTCCGCCATCCTCTTCATTACCTTCATGGGAAATTGGATTGCTCAAAATTTGAGCTTCTAGATAATCACCTCCCTCCAGAAGCTGCTCATCCAGTGACCCCATCCAGTAATCTGGTTTGTAACCCTGTCAAGATGGACATAAACACATTGTTGGTTGCTTTATGGGCGTTGCTCACAAAGCATCTTGGACCATCATCACATTCATCATTAATGGCACTGACCAGCTGCCATCATCCTCTTCCCCCTGACTTTGTCAGCTTCCACAAACAAATGACAAATGCTTAACAAACTATGCTTTCAAATGCTTTCAAGCAATCAGTTTAACAAGAGTTTGCATACAGAATTGCTGTTGCAGATTTCCAGAAGCAAAGCAGGAAGAAGACCTAGTCATGAGGATGTTGGTTAAGCACTGAAAAGACAGCAAGCATGAATTGGAAAAAGACAAATAGTGTCCTCATTCAAGCTGCAACAAGGCTATCAGAATTCTATCAGAAGACCTTGCTTGGGTTGCAGCAAAAAACCAAAGTAGAACATGACGAGAATGAATGAGTTCTTCTTGCACCATCCTCCATTAGATTTCAGTGGAAAAACAGAAGGTTTCTCAGAATCGAGTGAGTTTCTCTCTGGTCTTGCAGGTGAATTCCTGCAAAGTTGCACCTGACTGTTTCGATTTGGGAGTTTGAGTAATGACCAACAAGTATCGGAAACCAGCTGAAATTGTAGACTCTTTGGGCAAAACAAGTTTCAGGGTTTTGATCTCACCTCAAATCTGTAATCTTGTGTTGTCGACTCTAGGAATCTGCTGGAGAAAAACTTTCCTTCCACAAATGAGGAAAGCTACTTCAAGGAGAGCAAGAAACAGCTTGAAAAGCTTCAGCTTCTAGAACGAGAGATGACGCCCGTTTTCTGTATGCACGAACTTGAGTTCTTCACCCTTCACCTTTGTGGATCAACAGCTCATGTCTTCGGAAACTCCACACATCTGAAGAGCTGTGACAAGGTCGAGCCACTACGACAATCTAACCCTCGGCAGCGATCAGCTCCTTTGCTTCTGCTTTTGGAAATGAACAGCCTCGTAACCTTGAGCCCTAACAACGAAGCTCTTCATTGCCTTCTTCACCTTCCCTAAGAGATCAAAAACTGCTGATGTTACGCATGAAAAGAGATTTAGTTTGGAAACAAAATAAAACAGAATTCCGGAAGCGCATGTGCTCAAACAGCAAGCGTACCTGAAAATCGGAGTTCGGATCACTCGAGCAGGCTCAGGAAACAAACCGTGAAGATGATTGCCACAGAACTGCAGGGATGGGAAGCATCAAAGATCAAAACTTGGAGTTTTGTGTGCAGGAGGAAGAAACAAACTTGATAATAAGAAGAGAAACACACACTCAAAGGCTCTCGGAATCTAACAGAATTCAGAAGCATATGACAAACTGGAGTATGGGCTTCCTGGGTACAAGAGTGTCCATGCCGATTTCCCCCCCCACACACAGGATCAACGTGCCTGGTATGCTGAACGAATGCCAGTGTTCAGAGAGTACGGAAGCCGGTCTTTGAAAGTTGGAGAATCTAAGGGCCTAATTTCTGCTTGCTCGCAGTAGTATTGCGAGGGGGCTTAGGAGTGCCTTCCAAGGGACGCTTATGTGTCGTCGTCTCTCCGATATTTTTCTCTTGGTTGTGTTGTTTCTTGTTTCTTCGCACACTCAAAGCAACGATTTGTTTACTACTTTTTCGACATCGTGACGTCTGCAGAAATTTTGGGATGAATTCAAATACGCACGGGTCCTGATACCCACTTCGAAAATCGCTTTCTGTGTTTTTCGATAGATTCTTTATAGGAGGAATTTCGAATTCTTTTCTGCGAGAATTCCTCTGTGTGTGTGAATATATCCAACAAAGATACAGAAGAATGTGCGCAGTTGGTTTCCTTTCTTTTGCGTGGACGATGACCAATTCGTCGAACACATTCTACTCATCGTTTAGTATGGGACCCACTCTCTTGCCCTGCCATCGCCACGAAGTTTTCGAAGCTCTTAACTACACTAAATGGGGAACAAAGTTGTGTGTAGATAGTGTCAGAGGGCGAACATAGTTTTGGTGATCACTCATTGATGTGCTCGCCATAATAGCCATGAGGGGTGCTATCCTTCCCCCAATAGCCAGGGCACCTCCCACACAACATCCCATTGGACCTTTTTATTTTTTTCTGATTTTTTTTCGCTCCTCGATGCATCCGTGGCGGTGAAAAGCACCATAGCGTCACTGCCTTTCATTTCACTACCACTTCATTTGGCCTCCTCCCATGTGGTTTTAAAAATTAAAAAATCAAAAAACAAATCCCAAAGGTGTTGTGGAAGGGTGACTTGGCTATTGGGAGAGGGACAACAGCTGCCATGGCTATTGTGACCAACCCATTAATGAATGATCATCAAAACTCTGTTCGCCGTGTGACAGGTGTATGGCATCAGGAGTTTCTGTTTTTGGCGATTTTTCGCAGCCTGGGGACACCAAAAAAGAGAGGCCAGTGCAAAAGATACAAAGACTTTTTGGGAAAAAAAATTGCCCAAAGTGGCCACAACATGAATTTATGAGAATTAAAAAAAAATTGGCCATATTTAGACAATAGCTATAACAGGATTCTTAACCTTTTTTATTTTCTTCTCTGATCTGTAGCCTAATTTGGCTAACTTAGTCCTCTAGTGGACGATGGCCAACCCATATACCACACAAATGTGAAAAGGCAAAAACACTGATGGCATCGTGAGGAACGATCGGTACAGAAGCTGTGCGACTATGGGCATGTGTAAAGGCATTTGTTGCTGGCAACCCTGTTTCTCTTTTGAGGACAGAGTAAAAATACAAGACCTGATCCGCGGGGGTTATCCTTCGCGAAATCCGAACCAAAAGCCAACAGTGAAGAGAAGGTAAGCGTGCTGATCTTTGCATTGCGTCAAAAATCACACGCAAGGAAAGAGAAAAATCTCGTGATTGATCGAGTGTGGTGGGTATGATGGCAATGTCAGCGTCCTGCTTACCCATTGCGTCAATAGTCTCGACAGCTACCTGCAATGTCAAGCCTGAGGTGCTTGATCTTCGCTCTGTGTTCTTGGCAGGAGTTTCTTCACGCTCCGCCAAGGGAAACAATGAGTTTGCATCCCCTGTGCCCAGTACTCTCGGGGTGGGTAAAAGAAAAACCAATGCTCAAGGGATTGTCATGGCGAAGCGCGGGGGAGCAGTCGTTGAGGAGCAACAGAAGGACGTCAAGAGTGATGACGGCAGGTTCCGACTAAACAATTTGTCGCCGCAGCCTGGTTCTAGGCACAGGAACAAGAGGAAGGGGCGCGGTATTGCGGCCGGGCAAGGGGCGAGCTGCGGGTTTGGAATGCGAGGACAGAAGTCGAGGTCGGGGTCTGGAGTTCGCCCAGGGTTCGAAGGTGGTCAGATGCCGCTGTACCGTCGCCTTCCGAAGCTGCGGGGCATAGCAGGAGGGATGGGGGCTGGGCTTCCGAAGTACGTTTCAGTGAACCTGGCGGACATATCCGCTGCGGGGTTTCAAGAAGGGGAAGAAGTTTCTTTGGAGGCTTTGAAAGCGAGAAGGATCATAAATCCCTCGGGCAGAGAAAGAAAACTGCCATTGAAGGTGCTGGGAGATGGAGAACTGGAGACGAAGGTGAGGATCAAGGCAGCAGCCATTTCAGTTGCTGCAAAAGAGAAGCTGGATAGTCTGGGATGTAAGTACGAGATTCTTCCAGGCAAGAAGAAATGGGTGAGTGCTGCAGTGAGTAAGAATCTAGCCAGAGCAGAAGCTTACTTTGCGAAGAAGAAGGGTACTACCAGTAGCTCATAGTCTCAATTCTTCTCTCAAACTCTTTCAATCGTCTCTCCACCATTGATGTAAAGTCTTGACCCTTCTTCAAAGATGTCTTCTAGGAACTCCCTTCACAATCCTTAGTGTTGTGCTGCGAGTATCCACATTGTAGTTAATGATTGCTCCCTGTGAATGTATGGTACAAGAAATGGGCTTGCTGCAGGAAACAAGTAATTCTAGAATAGATTGTGAGCAGTTGAAGCTCCATTGATTTGGTGTCCTCAGTGCTCCAAATCTTGAGGGGGAGAAGATCAAAAACTTCAATTGTTCAATTGCTGGTGTTGTTAGGTCTCTTTCTGCAGTTCAGATCTGTGTCTGCACATGGACATTGAAATGCTTAAAATGTGTGTGACATTAAGAGATGGCAACATGAAGCTTCATTTTGCATTTGATTGATGATCATCTGGGTTCAGCACCTGTCCTTGTTGCTCCTCTAATCAACAATGTGCAATGTTTTTAGAGCCTGGTTGTCATGGTAGGAATTTCTTGATCAAGCTCTGCGATTTCTCAGGACTTTGAAAGCACATCTGTGTGTGCATGTGGACAATGAAATGCTTGAAGTGAAGGTGAAATCAAGAGATGAAAACAGGAAGCTTCATTTTGCATTTGATTGATGATCAGCAAGGTTCAGTACCTTTGCTTGTTGCTCCTCTAATGAACAATGCGCACTTTCTAGAGCCAGTTGTCAGGGTAGGCATTTCTTGATCTTGGCCCTGTGATTCTCAGGACTTTGATTATTGAACTTAAGAATTTTTGACACTTGGTGTTTGGATTTCTTAACCACTA
>Ga0116226_10005024_pt1 | contig 11768 bp, 6 predicted proteins | sample S1TSphfallax_FD_89692 | JGI IMG/M metagenome (GOLD analysis project Ga0116226, IMG submission 89692) | Host-associated microbial communities from peat moss isolated from Minnesota, USA - S1T2_Fa - Sphagnum fallax MG | ecosystem: Host-associated > Plants > Peat moss > Unclassified | place: USA... | reverse complement strand
CGCCGAGAGTCTGCGCGGAATCCGCCGTGCGCACGATCACAGCACTGCGATAGGTCGCGCCGACGCAGCCCGGCGCGGTGTAACGCGGTGTCGCAACGACGCGGATTTGCTCTGCATGCCACTTCGCCAACGGATACTCGCAGCCCTGACCCAGCAGCAGGGCCGGGTGTCGCCAACTCTCCCGAGACCCTCGGTGGCGATCGAGCCGCGGCGGGACGTCAAGCAAACCGGCGGCGCCCAAGCGCGCGGCCACCGCGGCCCAGAGCGTATCGTGAGCTTCGGCAAGCTCCGGGAAATCGTACATCGGAAGGGTCGCGATGCGCGGGGCCGTCACTCCACGCTCTCGTATTCCAGTGACCGCGACACGGGCATGGGCACGGCCTCGGCACGCTGCGGCGGCCGCACCGGATGTTCGAGCGTCAGGATGGGTCTGAAGCAATGCGCCGCCGCGATCGCCGCGTATCCGCCCTCGTGAACCAGCGGCGAGCCCGCGTAGTGGGCGCGCATGCCGCGCCAAAGGCGCGGCAGCTCGTACCAGGGCACCGTCGCCTGCGCATGATGCACGATGTGCAGGTTGTTGTTGAGAAAGAGCAGCGCCCAGAAGCGATTTGTTTCGACCACCACGGTGCGCATGCGCGGGTCGGCGTGGGCGCGGTGCTCGGCAAACGAGCGCAGCAGCGAAATGGCGACGCCGGGATAGACCATCAAGCCGACGTAGGCCCACCAGGGGACGCGGCAGATGCCGACGACCCAGCCGAGCACGAGCGCGACGCCGACCAGATGCCGGGCCCAGATCAGGGCGCGGCGCGCATCGCCGGCCCGAACCCGGCGGATCTCCGCGCCCCAGAAGGCGGCAATGCTCAGCGCAGGACCTACGAACAGACGCCCCGCGAGCGTGGTATTCGCGGCGTGCAAAGCGCGCGACAGGTTCCCGAGCCCGGCGGCGTGTTCGGGCGCCAGGTAAAACGACTCCGGATCCACGACCGGCACGGTCAGATAGCGACCGCCGTAGCGATGATGCCGCAGATGCAAGTCGCGATAGAGCGCATACGGCAGCCACAGCGAGAGCGGCGCGCAAGCAAGCATGGCATTGACCGCACGCCAGGGCGTCGGATGATCATGGATCGTCTCGTGTTGCAGCGAGCCGTACCAGGCGAGCATGAGACTCATGACCGGGGCGACGAGCAGCAGCGGCAGGTCGGCATAGCACCAGGTTGCGACGAAAAATACGCCGTAGATCGTGAGCGCGACGGCCAGGGTGGGTAGTTCGATCGTGTCGGTTCGAGCCGTCGGGCCGCGTTGCAGTCGTCTTCGGCTCATGGTCGCCTATCGCAGGTACGTCGCTTGCAAAAAAGATTCACACCCTACGATACCCGCCCGACTCAAAGAAGAAAATGGCATTGCACACAGGAAACGCGATCCGATGCCGGAATTGCGCGGTTAAATCTCGGAATTGAGACTCCGCCCGCAGCAAATGGAACCAGTCGCCATATCGACGTGCGATTTTCTTCTTGAAGCCGCCCGGGCGAACTGCAGCACGCCCGCATCGAGCCGGCGACTGCCCGCGCCCGGCCCGGCCGGCTGCCGGATCAAGCATTGCGTGAGCCGGCGCTCATGAGGCGCTACAATGGCATCACTTTCGCAAGCCCCGGGGGAGCGCCTCATGACCACGTCTTTCGTACTCAACGGAAAACCCACGCACTTGGACGCCGACCCGACCATGCCCCTGCTCTGGGCGGTCCGCGAGCTGGCGGGATTGACGGGTACGAAATTCGGCTGCGGGGTCGCTCAGTGCGGCGCGTGCACGGTACATCTCGAGGGGCAGCCGATCCGCTCCTGTGTCACGCCACTCGCGGCGGTTGCAGGCAAGCACATCACGACGATCGAGGGTCTGCACGGCAAGCCCGCGAAGGCGGTCCAGGCGGCCTGGGTCAAGCTCCAGGTCCCCCAGTGCGGCTACTGTCAATCCGGGCAGATCATGTCCGCGACCGCCCTGCTCGCCAAGAATGCCGCGCCGACCGACGCGGATATCGACGACGCCATGAGCGGCAACATCTGCCGCTGTGGGACTTACGCACGCATTCGCGCCGCGATCCACGCGGCCGCCGCCACTTTGGAGGCATGAACCATGGCGACCCATCCTCGAGATTTGGCGCGCACTTCACGACGCGGCTTCCTGCAGGCGGCCGGCGCGGCGTCCGCTGTGGCACTGACGATCGGTTTCGAATGGCGGCTCTCGGGCCGGCGCGCCATGGCGGCAGGCACCGTTCCGGCGACGGGCGACGCGAGCTTCGTGCCCAACGCGTTCGTGCGCATCGGCAGCGACGACAGCGTGACCGTGATCGCCAAGCACCTCGAGATGGGCCAGGGCAGCTATACCGGCATCGCCACGGTCCTGGCCGAGGAATTGGACGCCGACTGGTCCAAAGTCCGGGTCGAAAGCGCACCGGCCGATGCGAAGCGCTACGCCAATCTCGCCTTCGGTATGCAGGGCACGGGCGGCAGCTCGGCGATGGCCAATTCTTGGACCCAGCTGCGCGAGGCCGGGGCCAAGGCGCGTGCGGTGCTGCTCGCCGCAGCGGCGCAGCAGTGGCAGGTCCCGGTGTCCGAGTTGCGTGTCGAACGCGGCGTCGTCCATGGCCCCGGTGGCCGGCACGCGACTTTCGGTGCGCTGGTCGCGACCGCATCGAGTCTGCCCGTTCCCGAAACCGTCGGCCTGAAGGACCCGACGCAATTCAAACTGATCGGCCAGACGATCCCGCGGGTCGATGCGATCGCGAAATCGAACGGCACGGCGCAGTTCACGATCGACTGTGCCTTGCCCGGCATGCTGGTGGCTTTGCTGCAGCGACCGCCCCTGTTCGGTGCGAGCGTGAGGAGCCTCGACGCCTCGGCGGCGCAGGCCATTCCCGGAGTCGTCCAGGTCGTACAAGTGCCGGCGGGTGTCGCGGTCATTGCCACGGGCTTTTGGGCTGCGAAGCGCGGGCGCGATGCACTGCAAGTGCAATGGGATGAGACTCAGGCGGAGAAGCGCAGTTCCGCGCAGATCGCCGCGGAATATCGGAACTTGGCGGATCAGCCGGCGGCATCCGCGCGCAAGGACGGCGATGCGGTGAAGGCGATCGCGGGCGCCACCAAGAAGATCTCGGCGACCTACGAATTCCCCTATCTCGCGCATGCGCCGATGGAGCCGCTCGATGCGGTCGTCAAACTCAGCAGCGACCACTGCGAGATTTGGGCCGGCGATCAATTCCAAACGATCGATCAGGCGAATGCGGCGCGCGCCGCCGGTCTCGAACCGGCGCAGGTCAGCATCCATACTCTCTACGCCGGCGGCAGCTTCGGTCGCCGCGCGAATTTTTACTCGGATTACATCGTCGAAGCCGTGTCGATCGCCAAGGCCCATGGCGCCGGTGTACCGATCAAACTGCAGTGGACGCGCGAAGACGACATTCATGGCGGTCTTTATCGCCCGCTCTATGTGCACAAGCTCGAGGCCGGCTTGGACGAGCACGGTGCGCTCAGCGGCTGGCGACACGTGATCGTGGGACAGTCGATCATGGGCGGCACACCCTTCGCCGCGATGGTGAAGAACGGCATCGATCCGACTTCCGTCGAGGGCGCGATGAATCTGCCCTACGCGGTGCCCAACGTGCAAGTCGATCTCGCCACGACGAAGACCGGCGTGCCGGTGCTCTGGTGGCGCGTGGTCGGCAGTTCCCACACCGCGTTTGCCGTCGAGAGCTTCATCGACGAGGTCGCGCACGCCGCCGGCAAGGACCCATACGAGTTCCGGCGCGGCCTGCTCGAGCAGGAATCCCGCATGCGCGCCGTGCTCGATCTCGCGGCCGAGAAATCGGGCTGGAGTTCGGCGCCTCTGCCTCCGGGCAGGGGGCGCGGCATTGCCGTCGCGGAAGCCTTCAACACCTATGTCGCCCAAGTTGCCGAAGTCACGGTCGGCGCGGACGGCAAGGTCAAGGTGGATCGCGTCGTCTGTGCGGTGGATTGCGGCACGCCGATCAATCCCGACGTCATCACGGCACAAATGGAGGGCGGCATCGGCTTCGGTCTCGGCGCGATCCTCTATGGCGAGATCAGCCTGAAGGACGGGCATGTCGAGCAGAATAACTTCGACGGCTATCGCGTGCTGCGCATGAACGAGATGCCCAAGGTCGAGGTCCACATCGTCGCCTCCGCCCTGCCCCCGACGGGCGTCGGCGAGCCCGGTGTTGCGCCGATCGGACCGGCGGTGGCCAATGCCCTGTTCGCCGCCACCGGCAAGCGGGTGCAGACTCTGCCGTTCGCGAAAGGCGGATTCGCGTAAACTCAAGGGCCGCCGCTCATCCGCGAGCGGCGGCGGGTGTCGACCGATACTACGTCGAGTTCACGCAAAAAAGCCTGGCGCCAGTCCTCACTTTTCGCTCGCTGCAGCCGTTACCCGTCGGAACGGAACAAACGCGGGTCGGCGAATCGATGCAGGCTACCTACAATTCTTGGCTCGTCGCTCTCTCAATCTGCGTCTCGATACTCGTTTCCTATACCGCGATCTGCCTGAGCATACGCGTGGCGGCGAGCACGCGGGTCCTGGCGCGCTTCTGGCTCGTCGGCGGCGCCTTGAGCATGGGCCTCGGCATCTGGTCCATGCACTTCATCGGGATGTTGGCGTTTTCACTGCCGATCGAGTTGCGCAACGACCTGGCGCGAACCTTGTCCTCGCTGGCAGTCGCTGTCCTGACGTCCGGTTGCGCGCTGTGGATCCTCGGTGGTCCCAGGCCGCGCCACGGGCACCTGGCGGCCGGTGCGTTGCTCATGGGCAGCGGAATATCGGTCATGCACTACCTCGGCATGAGCGCGATTCTGATCCGACCCGGGATTCAGTACGCGCCTTCAGCCTTCATTCTTTCCTTGCTCATTGCCTATGGGGCTGCCTATGCAGCGCTGTGGATGATCTTCCATATCCGCTTCGCCGGCGCCCGTCACACGAGTCGGCGCCGCCTCGCCGCGGCAGTCGTGATGGGCGCAGCAATCAGCGGCATGCATTACACCGGCATGGCCGCCGCCCATTTTGGTCGCGGAGCGTTCTGCGTCGGCGGACTGGCGCTGGACAATCGCTGGCTCGGGATCATGATCGCGGTTCTCGCGATCGCCTCGTTGGTGATCGTGCTCATCACCGCGATATTCGACGCACATTTGCAATCGAACACCGCGGCGCAGGCGGCGAGCCTGCTTGCGCTCAATTGCGAACTGCAGCAGCAGGCGGCCAAGGCGCGGACCAGCGAGGAGCGACTGCGGCAGATTTCCGACAGTTTGCCTGCACTGATCGCCTACTGGGATACGGACTGCATTTGCCAATTTGCAAATCAGGCGCATTTCGAACGCTTCGGCCTGCGGCCCGATCAAATCGAGGGACGATCCATCGAACAGCTGTTCGGGTCGAACGGCAACGAGGACGTCTATCGGCGCGTCGAGGCGGTGCTGCGCGGCGAGCGGCAGACGTTCGATCGGACGATGACCGACGCGCGCGGCAAGGTGACTCACTGGCAGAGCGAATACCTTCCGCATCGCATCGGGACCCGCGTCGTCGGCTTCTATGCCTTGATCGTCGACATCACCCAGCGCAAGATCGCCGAGGACCGGCTGGTGCGTCAGGAAGCCCTGTCCGCCGCGGCAAGCCGCATGGGCGGCATCGGCGGATGGACCCTGGAACGCGACGCCGCGAAGCCAAATTGGTCGGACATGGTCTATCGGATTCACGACCTGCCCGTGGGTCAGATGCCGGCGCTCGACGCAGCGTTCGACTTCTACCCGCCGGAGGCGCGCGCCCTGATTGCCGACTGCGTGCGTATGGCGTTCGCTGAAGCTCGCAGCTTCGACATCGTCACTCCGTTCATCACGGCCGCAGGGCGACATCGGTGGGTGCGCGCGATCGGCGAGCCGCAAATATCGGCCGGCCGCTGCGCACGCATCATCGGCGCATTCCAGGACGTCACCGAAGCACGCCAGGCGGAACAAGCCTTGCGGCTCGCCAAGGAAGCCGCGGAGTCCGCGAATCAGGCCAAGAGCGAGTTCCTGGCGAACATGAGTCACGAAATTCGCACTCCCTTGAACGGTGTCATCGGCATGACCGGCCTGTTGCTCGATACCACGCTCGATTCGCAGCAGAGAGAGTACGCGGAGATCGTCCGCTCCAGCGGCGGCTTGCTGCTCACGCTGATCGACGACATTCTGGATTTTTCCAAGATCGAAGCGGGTCACCTTGAACTGGAAGCCATCGATTTCTCACTGCAGGAACTCATCGAGGACGCGGTCGACACCGTCGCGCTGCGTGCCGCGGAGAGGGGCATCGACCTGCAGATCGATGTCGACCCGGCGGCTTCCGGCCCGCTGCGCGGCGACCCGACCCGCCTGCGCCAGATTCTGATGAATCTGCTCAGCAATGCGGTGAAGTTCACGGAACGTGGCGAAGTCGCGCTCACCGTGATGGCAACCGCGGTCGGCGCCACTCATGTGAATCTGCAGATGGCGATCCGGGATACCGGCATCGGCATACCGCCGGAGAGAATCAGCACATTGTTCGCGCCGTTCATTCAGGCCGACAGCTCGACGACGAGGAAATTCGGCGGCACGGGTTTGGGACTGTCGATCTCGCGGCATTTGGCCGAGGCCATGGGCGGCGCAATCGAGGTTGATAGCGCCGTCGGCAGCGGTTCGATCTTTCGGCTGCTGCTCAGTCTGCCCCGCGGTCGCTGCAAACCCCTGGGGGCGCCCGCCGGCCGGCTCTCCGGGCTCGAAGTGCTGATCGTCGCCGACAACGCGGCGCATCGTCGGCGCCTCGCGCAGCAACTCGGCACGGAGGCTTGCGATGTGAGCTTTGCCGAATCTCCCGCGGCAGCCCGGGACGCTTACTTCCGACTCCTGGCCGCCGACCGACCGCCGGCCGTGATTCTCATGGAAGCTGATGCGCCGACGCGCGCACAGGACTCTGCGTGGCTGGCCGCCACGATCAGGGACGCCGCCGTTCCGCCACCCGTGTTGATCCTGCTCGCCCCGCTCGCGGGCGCGATCCCTGAGTCGGCCTCGGATCTGATGGACTGCGTCATGATCCGGCCGGTAAAGACGCGGGTCCTCGTCGAGGCGCTGATGCGCCTGACACAGGGCGCCGCGCCCGCGCAGAGTGCGCCGGGCACCGGAACCGACGAGCGTCCCTTGGTCGGCATCCGCATTCTCGTGGCCGAGGATAATCCGGTGAATCAGAAGCTTGCCAGCCACCTTCTGCGGCGGCTCGGCGCCGATGTCCAGCTGGCCGGCAACGGGGCGGAAGCCCTCGAACTGCTGCGCGGTGCAGATTTCGACGTGGTGCTCATGGATTGTCAAATGCCGGTGATGGACGGCTATGAAGCGACGCGAAGACTGCGCAGCGCCACCGGTGGCGCGCGAAATCCGCGCATACCGGTCATCGCCTTGACGGCCCATGCGCTCGCAACCGACCGCGCCAAGTGTCTTGCCGCCGAGATGGACGATTACTTGACGAAGCCTATCGACCCGCTGCGTCTGCGCGAGACCTTGCAAAAGCTTCTGTGCGCCGACGCGCACGCGCCCGGCGAGACGGCATCCACCGAGCAAGCGTTCGACGCGGGTCGCTTTCTCGAACTGACGGGTAACGATCGCGACTTTGCGCTCGAGCTGATCGAGGTGTTTGCGGCCTCGGGTGGGGAAACGCTGCAACGCATCACCGGTGCACTGGCAAGCGGTGAGGATGCCGATGGCCTGCGGCGGCTCGCCCACAGCTTCAAGGGCTCAGCCGCCGCTGTGACGGCAGAATCGGTTGCGCTGGCCGCGGCAGCCCTGGAGAGCGCCGCCGGCACCGCCGAGGCCGAACGTGCCGTGCGCCACCTGCGCGCGGCGTTCGAGCGAACGCTCGCTGCCTGGGAGCGCGATGGATGGAGGATGCCACGCCGGGCTTTAGCCGCACCGATCCTTTGACCGACGTCGATGGCGTAGAGCGAGGAGCCGAGCAACTCCAAAAACCGCGTAGCCGGCGAGTATCGCTGCGCTCATGCAGGCGTTGCCTGGCCGGCGCTCAATCGTAGGAGCGGCCCCCGTGGTCGGCCACCACCGCAGCGATCGTCCCGGATAGATAGGGACCGAACGTCGGGTCACACCAGACATGATAAGCGCGCCCTTCGGCCCGCGCCTGCAGCAGGACCAGCACGGCCACCCCAACCATCATCGTCATGACGATGGGCTGCGTCTCAGGTGTCAGCGAGGCGAACGGGACGTTACAAACCTCGGCGAGCACGGCCTCGCTGCCCGCACCGGCGAGCAAGAAACCCCAATCCTCACGCAGCACCGGATAGACGCCCGCAGGGCGCTCGCGCAGTGCGTAAGCCAAGCCTGCGACCACCGGTGCCGGATTCGCTTCGTCGAAAAAGAACTCGCTCGAGCCGAGCCGGGCGATCATCAGCGCGTCGCCGCCGGAGATCGGCGCAGAACCGGCGATCCAGGTGTTCGACTGCGCGGGAAGTCCGAGTCCTTGCGCAAGCAGCCATTCGGCCGCGCGCGGCCCCTTGACGTCGAAGCGCTCGCGCGCGTGACGCCGCGTCCATTGCAGCGTCGTCATGATGATGGCGCGACGACGGGTGCGCCGACACCGCTCGGTCCCGCAACCGGCGCTCGCTGTCGCGTATTGTGGGGATCGTAAAATGGGGTCGGTGTGATGCGCGCACGGACCAGCGCACCCTCCTCGATGCGGATCGTGATTTCGCGGCCCGGCACGGCGAGTTCGGGCGCGAGCATCGCGAGACCGATCGCCTTGCCCATGCTGTGCGAGCGCACGATGCTGGTGACGCGCCCGGCGATCGCGCCATCCGCGATGATCAAATGGCATTCCTTCGGAATTCGCGTCTCATCGAGGATCTCGATCCCGACCAACAGCTGGCGCGGCGCCCGTGCTTGCACGATTTTGAGACTGCGTTGACCGATGAAAAACGGCTTTTTCATGTTCACGGCCCACATCGCGTTCGCCTGGATCGGATCGGTCAGGCCATCGGTATCCTGGCTGACGATCAAGTGCCCTTTTTCGAGCCGCAGGACGCGCTGGGCTTCGACACCGAACGGTCGGCCGCCGCCGGCCCGGACCGCAGCCGACAGCGCCTCCCAGACGGCGGTCGCAGCCTGTGCCGCGACATGAATCTCGTAGCCCAACTCGCCGACGAAACCGACGCGCAGCAGACGCGCGGGCGCACCGGCGACGTTCGCTTCACGTACGCCCAAGAATGGAAAGGCTGCATCGCTCAAGTCAGCGTCGGTCAGGGCCTGCAGCAAACGTCGCGATTCTGGACCCGCGAAATTGAAGGCGGCGCGATGGCCCGTCACATTGACCAGGCCGCAGTCGAGACCCCAGAGCGCATTGAGGCGCAGCAGTTCGCGAAACACGGTCGCCGACCCGCCGGTCGTGGTCGTGAAGTAAAAGGCGTCCGACCGCAGACGGGCGATCACGCCGTCGTCGATGATCACACCCGCCTCGTCGAGCATCAGTCCGTAGCGCGTCATGCCGACGCGCAAGCTGGCATAATTGCCGGCATAGACACGTTCCAGGAACTCCGCGGCCTGCGAGCCGTAGATCTCGATCTTACCGAGGGTGCCGACATCGATGAGTCCGACGCGCTCGCGCACCGCGGCGACCTCGGCGGCAATGCTCCCGGCGCGTGACTCGCCGGCAACGGCGTAGTATTCGGGGCGACGCCAATTGCCCGCGGGCATCCACACGGCACCCAAGGCCGCATGGAGCGCATCCACGGGCGTGCGGCGCAGGGCGGTGAACCCCCGTCCGGCGAGCAGTTTCAAGGGAACCGGGTGAACCATGGGCCGCGCCGTCGTGAGCCCCAAGGACTGCAGCGACAGCTGCCGGGCCCGGGCCAGGACTCGCAGCGCGTTCATGTTCGAATGCTTGCCCTGCGACGGTCCCATGCCGACCGTGCTGTAGCGTTTCAGCAGCTCGCTCGAATCGAAGCCTTCCTGGACCGCGTTCTCCAGATCCTTGACCTGCAGATCCTCATCGAAGTCGACGAAGTTCTTGCCGGCGACATGATCGATGATCGGAAAGGGATGCGAGGGACAGCGCAGGGTCGCGGCGACCGCCGCGGTGTCCGCGTGACCGAAGCCCGCGTGCGCCGCGGCCTGGGCTCCTGCACGGCGGCCGTCCGCGAGACGCGCCGTGAAATCGTAGACGCCATTCAAACGCCCGGTCGCGAACAGTCCCGCGGGCAGGCGATCGGGGACGAACTGCTGCAAGCTCTCCGCAAATCGCGTCGTCCCGCCCGCTTGCAGCAGCAATTGCGCGGCCGCGGCCCAACCGATGCTCATGAGCACGCAATCGCAATCGATGCGCTCGCGCGACGCGGCGGCGACGTTGCCGAGTGCGTCGAGCGGCGCTATCTCGAGCGCCGCGACCGAGCCATCGGCGGCGGCGAACGCTGCGAAGGGCGCTCGTTCGGTCAGGATCCGCACCCCGAGTGCGGCACAGTTCGCGACCGTCTCGCCGCCGCCGTGATGGGCGCGCAAATCGACGATCGCGACGACCTGCACGCCGTGGGCATGGAGTTCGAGGCAGGCGGCATACGCCTCCCAATTTCCGGCGACGATGACGACACGACGGCCGGGAGCGATCCGGTAGCGCGCCAACAGTCGCAAAGCCCCCGAGGCGAGCATGATCCCGGGCAAATCGTTGTTGCGAAACACCGCGGGCTGCTCGATGACGCCGGTGGCGAGCACGACCGCCCGCGCGCGCATCTTGGTCAGGCGCGTGGGCTCGGCCAGCGCGACCCAGTGATCCGCGTAATATGCCGCGGCGACGGTCGCGCTCAGCACTTCGATGGCATTCGAGTGCATGACCCGTTCGAGCATCGAGCGCAAGCTCGACTGATCCTCACTGGGCGTCGCAAGCGAACCCCCTGCACTGCCTCCGGGGCCTGCGGACTCTTCGACCAGGGTGACGCGCGCACCTGCGCGCGCGGCCTCGAGGGCGGCGGCGATCCCGCTCGGTCCCGCACCGATCACGAGCACGTCGCAAAAGCCGTAGCGCTTCGGCGTCACGATGCGAGGTGCGTCGAGTTGCACCACCCCCAAGCCCGTGAGGCTGCGAAACATGGTTTCCCAGCGGGGGAACCAGCGCTTCGAATGAAACGCCTTGTAGTAGAAGCCGACCGGCAGGAAACGCGCGAACAAGCCCAGGAATCGCGCCCGGTCGGCGGCCAAACCGCCAAAGGTATTGACGGCGCTGACCCGCATGCCATCCCGCAGCGGCGTGACGTCACCGCGCACGTTCGGCACGCCGTCGACCTGAAACATCACGTTTGCATCGTGATTCGCGCACGACAGCAAGCCCCGCGGCCGGTGATACTTGAAGCTGCGGCCGAGAACCGCGACGCCCGCTGCCGCGAGCGCCGAGGAGATGGTGTCGCCCGCGAACCCGGTGTAGCCGCGGCCTTCGAATTCGAAATGCAGCAAGACCGAGCGATCGAGCCACTCGCCGGGCCGCGCCTCGAGGCGCTGCATCATGTCGGCGGCTCCGTGGGCGTTGGGTCCGCAGACCTTGGCGGCGCCGCGCCGAGACCCGCGCGCACCGCCTCGACCGGCAAGGTCGCGACGACGACGTCGCGCAGCGTGTCCCGCTGCGCGACGAACCAGTAGCCGGAGGCGAGATGACACCACCACTCGTATTTGACGCCCGGTGAACCAGATCGGTTGAAGACGTAGGCAGACCACTG
>Ga0116226_10005023_pt1 | contig 11769 bp, 12 predicted proteins | sample S1TSphfallax_FD_89692 | JGI IMG/M metagenome (GOLD analysis project Ga0116226, IMG submission 89692) | Host-associated microbial communities from peat moss isolated from Minnesota, USA - S1T2_Fa - Sphagnum fallax MG | ecosystem: Host-associated > Plants > Peat moss > Unclassified | place: USA... | reverse complement strand
TGAGAAAATGAAATTGATTTTAAATAACAACTTCACTTTTTTCATATGGCATGTATTTTATTTTTTTTAATTTTTTTTTTTTTTTTTGGAATTTTGATTTTCACCATATTTAATAAAAACATTTATGCATAAAAAACATATTCATGATTGTTGTGTTTATAAAAAAATTCCAAGGTTGTAAGAACAAGTTCAACTTTAAAACAACAAAAGACCAAAGATGGAGTCATTAATAAAAAAGGTTCATTGATTATAGTTAGAAGCATATTTGAAATTTTGAATTGCTTTACATGTTGAAAAAAAAATTCTAACCAAAGCATAACATTTTTTCATTACTACAAAATGTGGGTGTAGTTCACTAGTCCCTATTCACTAGACCAATGAATTCATTCAAAATCTAGTGAAATCACTTGACATAGAAGGACACCTTTTGATGTAATGTTTACTAATAGATTAATATCAATTAGTATGAATCAAATTGCATTTTTAAAAAAATGTTCAAATATGATTAGGATGATATGAAATGATGTGCATCTTGTTAAAAATAAGGTACAACTGAAAAAATGTACAATTTTGAAAAACATTTAAAATTTTCACAATTTTTTATATCTACAAGAATCTTGATTTTTAAACTTGTTCACAGAGTTGAAGTCAACAATGTATCTTCAACAAAAAATTTTGATGGATTTGTAACTATGAATCTACTTGATGAATATATTACAAAATTTATTGGCTAACATGTTTGATTTGGAATATTGCATTGAGTTTTGTAATTTTGTCTTATCATCATGTATACAGATTATGACTATGCTACATACCCATGTGTTATTATTTTGGGTTCACAAGGCTTTTAAAGTTAAAAATTTAAAATCCTTAAATATATAGGCAACAACAAATCAATTATAAAACTTATAAAAAAACTTAATGTCGTTTGAAAAAAATGACATTTTTTAGCTTTATTGACCAAAAATGTCTTGCTTGGGGTTGTATGATTAAAGTGTACATTATGTCCAAATCTTCACTAATTCAATTTAGAATTTTTTTTTTCCCTTAGATTTATTTGCTCACTGAATGGACATTTTATACATCTAGCAACAAAGAAAAAACCTTATAACATTCCCACAATTTTGTTTGAAAACATTGATTTCTTAAAGGATTATCAAAATTAAAGCATTAACACTTACAACTATTAAATTTATTTTTTGACCATAACATCTACATAAATAATTATCTTTAAAAAATTAATTGTTTAAAACGAGTTCCATTGCACTTTCCAAAATGACCTTTATGCCAAATTTTCAATAAATGTGACACCAAATTATTATAATTATCAATTAGCACAAATCCATTGAAAACAATCAATAATTAAAATTTTCCTTCATAAAATTCAATGGTAATAACTAATTTTATATTTTAACATACATAAAAAGTATGAAAAATACTTATAACTCTTGGCCCTTTAGTTAAAGACAAACGATAAATTAGTTACGTACGATGATTTCACACCTTAAACAATCATAATGTGTGCATTTAATCCTATTTTTGTAATTAAAAAAAAGATGATGAATTAAAATGAATTAGGATGAATTTTTTGCCTATGAAATTTGTTTAGCTAGTTTACAAATCAATCATCCAAGCATTAATACATTGTAATCACCTTAAGTGCCAAACAAAAAATAAATAAAATTTCGCAATCATCATGTGTTGGCATGTTTGAATCCACAATTTAAGGAAACAAGGAGTGTTTTTTTCCAAGTTTACAAATATGTGTGTTTTGACATCTTATTCTACATTTTTAGCTTCTATTGACTATTTATGCAAAAACAAAAATGCCAAGGTATGTTCACAATATATCTTCTTTATTATATTTAACTCCAACCTTACTTTGTAATCTATAATTGAATTTTATTCTTGTTGTAATGTTCAATAACATGTATGACATTATGTTTCATTAATTTAATTTTTTTTGTCATGTATGCATATTTAATTTGTTTGTTTTTGATATGGCAATGCAACATTAACAAAACTTACAAATTATGAAAACCAAATAAATGAAATTCAAATATATATATGATATTGTGGAAAAAAGACATCAATAACATTTTCAACCTTATGACCAAACATGGCATTCAAGAAACAAATCAAATGAAATATGGACAATAGAAACATCATTTTTTTTCATAAAATACAATGTTGTGCAATTTGTGGAATTGTGAAACTAACAAATAAAATAAAACATTACAAAACATTATTTAACAAATACAAAGATGTTCATAATCAACATAATACTTACACACCATATGTAATTGCAAATGTGGTAATGGCAAACCACACAACTTTTGATGACGAAAAATTCATGCACATTTGCATTAAATGTTATTCAAACTTAAATAAACCTCAAAATGTAGCATACATAATATATTACCAACCACCATCATACATCAAAACATTACTTTCCACATATCCACTTCATGGTCAATTATTATCATTTCTTGACATTGGAATGCACATGCAATCAAGAAATTGGAGATTCACCACAAGGCAAATTATAGAAACACGTCTTTTGAATAGTCCTCTTTTGAGTTGGGATCGCATGGTGGATCATACTTTCACAATAGAGAAAATAAACACTTTGATAAGGCCAATGTTTTCACAAAATATATAAACAAGTCCTTGGTTCCAAAAATATAAAACAATTTTTGAACAACCACAAAAAAATATAGCATGTGCATTCTCACATTAGATGTTGTATAACACATTATTGACAAAGAAGCCACACATGACACAACATTCACAAACATGGATGTCCCATAACCAATGTATAATTTAATTTTGTTATTTGGCATGTGTTTTGAAACAACAAAAAAAAACAAAACAAAGATTATTATATGATACGTCATTTAAAACAATGGGAAATTGATAATCTACCATAAACATATGAAACAATGCAGTGAAATAAACAAGATTAAACATGAAAAATACGATCTTTATTTGGAAATGGCCCTATTTCCATTTTTATTCCCACATGGGCACAATGCTTATGATGGTAAAACACATTTCAATGAATATTTAAAATATAGAACGAGTGCATTGTTTTCAACTTTCACATTATACAAACCATATTTATTATATATGTATGATTTACGACAATCATTACAATTAATCAAAGAAACTTCAAGAATATGCCTTGATATAAAGACATTAAAAATTGTAAAACACAAAATCCCAAAATGAATGAAAAAGACATTCTCAGAGGAATTGTTAAATACAATCTTCTTGCAAATATACCATGCACTCTTCAATGGCACAAAGTTCAACTACAAGATTTACTCTACATGGTCAAACATTTTGGAATGCCACATTTTTTTTTAACACTCATAGTTGATGAAACAAGCTCTCTTCGATGGGAAGAAATTATTGACATTGAAAAAATTGCAAACAAATACATACATTGTTAGATTGGAAAGACTCCTCAATAGAATGCGTCATACTTTTTCATTCTAAAGTTGATAAATTTGTAACTTCTTTTATCATCACATAAGAAACATAAAACAAGATCATACAATATGAAATTCAACAATGTGGATCACTTCATGCCCACATCATCTCATGGATTACGAAAAATGACATTTAACATATCATAAATGAAATCATAGCATTTGTCCCAACAACATTTGGCAAGAATAAGAACAAATTTATAGAACCCACAAATACAATGCAACATATTTTATACAAATTGGTAATGAGAAAATAACTTCGCACATGTGGAAATAGATGCAAGCACAAATCTCATTGTAAACATGGATTTCAATTTATAATGTAACTAAACCAACAATCCAAATTCAATAACTACACAAATCGATGGGAATATTATCACTCAAGGCATGAAGACCACAACGTAGTGCCATACCATGCATCTTTGCTTTTATTATGGAGTGCATCTCAACATCCCACACATTATTTCTTCATATTGGTCATATTACCTTTTAAAATACATATGAAAAGTGAACTACATGGAACACTAAATCTAAACAAAAAAAATGCAAAACGATTGGGCTTACAAGATGTTTTTGAGATGGAACTTCAACTTATACACTCTTGTATTATCAATAAACCTATTTCTCCTCAAAAAGCAACATTCACACATTTACAAATACTAGTAGTTAAAAAAAATGTTGTAAAATACATAGATTCAAAATCCCTTCACATGCATGCAAAAATTATCACAAGATAAAGAATTTTGGGATTTCATCTCATAGATGTTTATATGAATCGACCTTCTCATTTTGAAAACATGACTTTCATTGAATAATTTATGAAATACTATCCAACAAACTAAAATGACCTTTTTCAAAATGTCATGGTGAGGACAACATAGGAGATTATATTTACACAACTAATAGGCTTTCGCCCCACACACAACATAGAAGGGTTTTTATACAAAACATGTGTTTTCAAAGAGAGTTTGATTTACTCTCCACATCCATTGTGTAGAAAAACTATCTACGTGAATGTCACATTTGTGGACTTGTACATGACTTAGAAAAAATACAAATTACCTAATGAAATATGCACATATAAACATTAACATCATTAATCTTGGTATGACATGTAAAGTGCATGTCATCTCAACTTAGTTGTTTTATTCAACTAGGTGTTACAAAAGACACCTTGATGAATGGATGACATGTGTCAAAAATCTATAAACACATTATGAATCATTACACATGACCAAAAATCAACCTAGTTTAGCCCATATAATTCATCACAAACTTCCCATCCCACAATTTGGTAATGGAAATCATGAGAAATTTTTTCTTTCATGGGTTTGTACATTTTGCACATGAATGTCATGCATTTAAAATACAAATGATGCATGTATAAGTAGGATGATTTTTTTTCACATGATTTCCATTACCAAAATCATGGGATGGGAAGTTTGTGATGCTAACGCAACTAAAAATCAACCTAACTTAGCTCATTTAACCAAAACTCAACCTAGCTAGGGTAACTACCTATCCTAGGCAACCTAACTTAAACTAGGTGGCTTAAATTAAGAACAAACATTAAACTCCTAGCCCAAGAAGCCTATATTAAATTACTTAACCTACACCAAGTGGCCTAGGTATCATAGGTTGCAAGAATGGGGACTTGAACCCCTCACCTTCATTTTGGGGTTCAAGTCCTCATCCATTGCATTATCGCATTTTGTTATACTATTATATTTAACACAAAGTTATAAAGTTCAAAAATTTTAGCCTTGAATTAACCTTGGCCACCTTAGGTTGATTATATCAACCTACCTATTACCTACCAACCTAACTTAAACCTAGACCTCTTTAGGTTGATTTTAAATGAATTAGTTTGTCAACATATATTACTTATTAACTTAACATAAGTTAACTTAGGCATTCTTAGGCTAAAAAATAAATTAACCTTGGATAATTATGTCACATCTAGTCACACAAACTTGAGGTGGTTACAAACTTGATAAAATATTTTGCAATGAAATTACTTAAGTTAACTTGGCAAAAAACCTAAAGCTAAAAATCCAAGCAAATTACCTATCTAGGTTAACCTATTAGTAGGATAACCTTTTAAAAATATGTTTAAACGTCACTATGAAAAATCACGTTCGTCAAAACCACACTACCTTGCGACCAAAACTCAAAAAACAACTCATATATAATTGTTATGCAACTATCCCTTGGGTATTGCAACTATTATTAACTATCCCCTTAGAAATATGGTGCATTAATAAATAAATTATCACATTAGAAAATAAGTTAGTTATATTATAATTGCAAGTGAGTTGAAAATGGGTCTTCTATACGGTAATTTATACACATCGTACATACATATGTAATCAACCATGTTTGGTTTTTTTAGGAGTTACATTGTAATTGCATGTGGCAACTACTTTAGAACTATTATAAATGTGTCACTAAAACAACAACTATGTTGCAATTAATCTATAATGTACATACATGCAATCATACCACATTTCCACCATCCATTATGGGATACATTTGCAAGTAGTTTTTTATTATGATTCCCATTGATACAATTAGTATGGCCACTAATGCGCCATTACTAAAGTATTAATGTTCAACTATGTTATGACTATAATACAACTATTTATAACTTAAGGATACATATTCATCAGTTATGTATATTTTCATCATATGTGTTTCATTTTGAGTGATTTAAAATGTTATGGGAACGCTACCTTAAATTCTAGAAATCGTCTTTGAAGTGCAAAGGAAAATGAATAATGAAAAAATAACAAGAAGAGAAATAAGCTTTCCAAGTTACAAAACACGTTTATTTATTTTTTGGACCCCTCCTATTTTCAAACCTCATAACTTTCTTATTTTTTATTCATCTTATATGATTTCAAGTGTTATAGGAACACCACCTAAAGTTTTACAAATCATATTTGAATTTTAAAAACAATAAAGCAACATATAAGAAATTTTGTGGGTGTTTGGGAATTGACCTTTGTAACATTTGGTGGTTTGTTTTATTAAGTTTTTGACCCCCTTTACTTTGAAGGGCCATAACTTTATTTATTTTATTCCATTTTTGATAATTTTTAGTGCACTAAACGTCCCAATAGGAAGGGTTCAAGTTTTGTTGAGACACTAAAAACAATGGAGCCCTCCCCTTGGATTTGGGTTCTCTTGAACGCTTAAATGTTATAGTTGCAACTCAATTGCAACTAATGAATAACTAAAAGATTTAACCCATATGCTTTGTCTTCAAATCTCATGTTATAAACTATATAAGAAAGGTTTTTTTTATAATGTTTTCACATTAAAATACATGTACCATTTTAGGATGAACTGAATAGAAAAAAACTTAACTTAAAGGCAAAACATAAAATAAAAAACAAAATTTCATGGCTATTATTTAGTGCACTTAGTTTGTGCTTTCCTACCTACTTACCTACCTAGGTAAATAAATAAGGCCTATTTTTCTACGTACCTACGTAGGTAGGTAGGTAGGTAGGTCCTAGGTAAATATGTAGGTATGTTGGTCTTAACACCTACCAACCTACCTACCTATGGTTATGTATGACCTACTTAACTATATATATATATTCAAAATAGATTTAATATGCCATGTGATATTTTTTTGTGCCACGTGTCATAATCTTGGACCATCATTAATAATCATAATGGACAATGGAAATCAATATTTCAAAAAAAAACTTTATGTCCAAAAATCTTCATAATGCCACGTGTTAAATTTTTATAGCATGATGATAATTAATGATGTTAGCATGACATCATGGGTGTAGTTATAATGGAGTTGAATAATAGTTGAAAATGAGTTGTTTTGACTAAATTGCAATTGAGTTATAATGAATTGCATTATATATATGAAAAATTACAAATTTGCAACTCATGCAACTTGTCTATAATCACTCACCATGTATAAATATAGCGAGTTACAAATGTCCTCTGCAATTCAAAATTTAAGTTGCAAGGTTGGTTGCAAAACACCCCTTTTCTTCATAGTGTATACTATATGTTTAATTAAGTAACTTACAAGGTAGCCTACATACATGGGTTAACTTAATAGGTATGTTAACCTAAGCTAATGGGTTCAAACATGATTGGGGTACCCCCCTTGAAACACTAAGGATTCATTCTTAGGATTTTCAAATTCACCTTTTTCTTCACTTTTCTCATGACCTATCAAATGATTTTCCTTTTTTTTTCTCATGTCAAATGAAATAATTTTGTTCCAAATTTTATATTGGCATTTAGAATTATTTTTTCATTTATGAAAATAATAATAGTAAAGTTTATCCAATGTGGGCCATGTTCTATCAATGGCCCAAAATTCCTGGAAATTTCACTTTTTGAAACTTTTTACATTACAATAAGGCATTTGGTTTTGTCACATTCATACATTTATGTACATTAATACTTAAGTTGTTTGTGGTAAGAATCTTGGGTCAATTTTTTTTTAAAGCATTATTTATGAGCCTTTGAACTTTTTTTCTCAAGAGACAAAGTCCTGAACTGTTTTTCAAGACTTAGTAAGAATCTCAAAACTTGTTCAAATTTGACATGTTATGCATATAATAGTACCTTAATAATGTATCTATCCATGAAGAAAATCAAACTTTCAATATGAATATGTTATTAAGTTACAACATCTATATGTGAAGGGGTGCACTAAATATAAAAAGAAGTGTTCCTTTTTGGTATCCCAATTGTGCTTTGACCTTAATATGTTAAGTAGTTAAAAAATCAAGGAATTATGTGTCACCTTTTTCAGAATGACTATTAATATTTTGCAATTATAAATATAAGTTAACAATATATTATTTAGTACACATATACATACATGTGAATTCATGACTTCAAAAACCTTGTGGCACATAAAAAATTATGGCATGCCATGACAAATATTGGTGCCATGAATTCAAAACACACAAAAACCTATGGTGTCACAAAAAATCATGGATTGCCATGAAAATTGTGACAACTTGATGGTAAATGACATGTGATGTCATCATCATATGGAAGACCGAATCATCATTAATCGCAAAGGAAACAATATTTCCAACTAGTCAATAAATGAGATTAATTTATCAAATCAATGACATGAATCATGATGTTGACAAATAGGACCACATCATCTTGATGGCATATAACATGCCATGTCATGATCATGGGAGATTGAGTTGTTATTAGTCACAAAGGTGGATGGTTTTTACAACTAATTAACTAATGAACAAAAAACAAAAAAATAATACGATAATTTACCAAAAAAACCAACAAGTTCTCATATTGACTACAATTGCAATTTACCATGATGCCATGTGGCATGTTGATGTCTTTTGCCATTACTTAGTGATTGTAGTTGACAAAAATGAATTGTCATTTTTTTTGTCAAGTTCAAAGGATAGGATTTGTCGTAGTGAAGGTAAAGTTTTTAAATTTGCATCTTGATGCAAAGAGTTACATTGAGGGATTGGACATCATCTTTAACATAATGACCAACCAATAAATGCCTCATTTTATCCAAAGTAATGTATGAATCATCATGTTGACTAGTAATCAAGTATTTTATTATCATATATATGTCTTTAATGATCGAACCCATTTTGCCATAGTCATTTTTCTAGTCATTTTAAAAGTCGTTTATGCCATTTTCTAATCATTTTTCCTATTGCAGTCAAACATGACAAGTCGTAAAAGACATGTTTTGGTGTTGATTACATGTGGAATGCCACATCACCATGTTGTGAGACTATAAGTTGTTATTGTAGTCACAAAAGTCAAGGTATTTTTAATTAACTAATTTTAATTTATTTAAAACATATTATTACAATTTCACGAATAATAATATATATCCAAAAAAAACCCACTAGTTGTCATACTAATTATAGTCACAAAACCATGACATCACATGACATCTCAATGGCCTTTGCAACTACATAGTGATTTTTGTGACTAAGTAGTTGTAATTGTTGTTGAAAAAAATAGTAGTCATTTCTTTAACTGGTCAAGAAACCCATAATGTGTTGTTGTGTTTTTCGCAAATTCAAGAAATAAACTTTCACATTGATAGAACCACAACAATTCTCTAATGTTGAAAAATACAACACCATTGCTTTACAAAAACATTTTTCAACCTTGGAAATTTACCAAGTAAAAATGGACATAAATGCTACAAATATAAAGCATATTCAACCATGGTTGAACAACAAATCCTTCAACCACATACATACCATTGCTATAGGTGCACTTGTCATGTTCACAAAAAACATCAATTACAAAAAGCAGTTGTAAATGGTGCAATTGTAACTATAACATCTATCATATTTGATTTTGAAAACAATATCATAGCCATAAAAGTCCAACTAACAACTAACCCCATTAAAATGATTTTGAAAAAAATACAATTTAACCCAAAAATACATATGATGGATATTATTATAAAGTGTCATTTCCAATCACATTGGCATATGCTATTACTAGCCACAAATCACAAGGCGCAACAATTAGCTCAAAAGTTTTTATTGATATAAAAGAAGCTCTTGCACTTGGCCTCACATATGTCATGCTTGTGAAGGTCACAAATAGAAAGAATTTGAAAATAATATAAAATCTTATTCCAAATGATTTCATACGTTGCATTTTTGAAGATGATTAATTTAGCCACAATATCTTGTAAACACCCAAATTCCATTTTGATAGGTATATTCCCAATTCTAAAAAACTTTGCATCACATCTTTGCATCAATAAATCAACAAAATAAACACATTCTAAATATAACATTTCACAATGGAAATGAATATAAATTAACATACGTATAGATACATGCATACAACAATATGAGAAAATAAAAGTTGCATTTAGTTACATGTTTTTACATCAACATTAAAATGACTTTCTTGCTTCAATTTTTGAACATCAAACAAATAAATCCAAAAAAAAAATCCAAAATGTCATTCTTTATGTTTTGTTGAAATATTTACAAATACATGTAAGTGAACATGCATTCATTATTGGGTGATGTTGTATGTTGTTTGTAGGTGCATGACAACATGGTTGAAAAAGAGTTCAGCACAACACTACATATGTTTTCCAAACATGATGCAATGTTAGCAATTATCATTCTTACAAAAACAAAGTTTTTCTAACAAATAATCAAAAAACAAGAAACTTTAAACTTCATTTTGGTGCACATCTAAATGCCATATATGACATGATATGGCTTTTTTTATCAATAGGATTCTAAACTTGAATATTTCAATTTTCCTTTTATTCGAAAACCTTTAGATTCTATTTTTTTTCAATGTTTTTTACTTGGGCTCTGCGTTGCTACACACTACTAGTGACGATGAAATGAAAAAAAAAAAGAAAAAAGGTTTACATTTGAAAACTTTGTTATTTCAATATATATATATAATTCAAATTGTACAAAATATTGCCCAATTATCATCCAAAGGGAGATTTGATTTAGCCACCCTTGTTTTTAATTCATTGAAATTTTGGAAACAATTAGGGTGGATAAACATTAAATCAACTAAGCAAGTGGCGATTAAGTCCTTGAATTAGGTATTTAAGGGAGAAGTTTTTATTGGAAAAAAAAAATCTCAAAGAGAAATAAAATGTTAATATCTTGGAATAAACTCAACATATTCAAATAAAATAACACATATTTACATTTCTATGAAATTGGAAAGACACAAAGATTTTGTTTTTTTCAAAGGACACAAAGATTTCAAAACACATTGAAAAAAATAAAGAGATTTGTTTTTCTTTTGATATCTTAGGATCCATAAGGACATTTTGAAACATTACAACTTATAAATGTTTATTTTTAAAAAAATTCTAGTTTGGAATCGACCTCTAATAAATTTGCAATTTGGAATTGTCTTTTTGTATGACCTACAACTATAGTCCATCCCACCTAAACCAACTCCAATGAAATCATCATTGTTGGAATTATCCACCTTGTGCTTCGCATTGCTATGCACTACCAATGACGATGAAATGACCAAAAAAAAGAAGGGTTTGCATTTGAAAACTTTATTATATATATATATATAGGATTCAAATTGTACAAAATATTGCCCAAGTATCATCTTCCAAGGGAAAATTTAATCAATCACTTCTATTTTTAATTCATTGAAAATGTGGAAGCAATTAGGGTGTATAAACATTAAATCAGCTAAACAAGTGGGGATTAAGTCCTTGAATTAAGTATTTAAAAAAAAAATGGAAATTAGCTTAATGCCAAAG
>Ga0116226_10005022_pt1 | contig 11772 bp, 9 predicted proteins | sample S1TSphfallax_FD_89692 | JGI IMG/M metagenome (GOLD analysis project Ga0116226, IMG submission 89692) | Host-associated microbial communities from peat moss isolated from Minnesota, USA - S1T2_Fa - Sphagnum fallax MG | ecosystem: Host-associated > Plants > Peat moss > Unclassified | place: USA... | reverse complement strand
GATTACAGTTGCCATTTTGATATTCCATTATAGCAAGGATTCCAAACAGTGGATTTTTATCTGATAAAAACTTTGTGATTGAGAACAGATTTTTTCGTAATCTGAGGATGTAGAAAAGGGACATCACTCCCTCATGATTGAGAAAATGCCTCCGAGAACCTCAACCGATTAGACATTTCAGATCATTTTCAAATCATAATAAACCTAAATCTAAAATGTAAGCAAGGTAAACAACATGTCAACAGCAGAAGAGATAGAAAAATTAATGCCTGATACCAGTCAGCTATTAAGTATTCAACCAGAAATGGAAAGTCCATTGTATTATACGCAATTAAACATGTTAGTCACTGGCTTAGAATGGTGGTGGCGAAACAGACAAGATTTTTTTATTGGCGCTAATTTAACTATCTATTATTGCCGTCAGCAGTTGGAAGGAAAGGAAGATTATCTGGGAACAGATTTCTTCGTAATCGAGGGCGTAGAAAATAGACCTCGTAATTGTTGGGTAGCGTGGGAAGAAGATGCTAGTTATCCCGATTTGGTGATAGAACTAATGTCTAATTCTACAGCCGATGTGGATAGAGGCTTTAAAAAGGAATTATATCGCAACACATTCCGAGTAGCAGAGTATTTTTGGTTTTCACCCGATACATTAGAATTTAATGGGTTCTATTTAAGCGGAAGTCAGTATATACCCAGAGAACCGCTAGAGAATGGTTGGCGGTGGAGTAAGGTGTTAGGATTATATTTAGCAGTAGTGGACGGGAAGTTACGCTATGTTAGTCATGATGGGGAATTAGTCCCAACACCAGAAGAATTGGCAACACTTGCACAGAAAAAGATTACTTGATAGAAAACACCGCAATGGCAAATTTCAAAATAAACTTACTCTAAAAACAAGGAAGGTAAGTAAAATGTCTATCACACTCCAACAAGCAAAAATACTATTGCCTGATACCACTAAATTATACAGTGATGAACCAGAGATGGAAAGCTCATTACATTATACGCAATTGATGATGTTAGTTGCGACCCTAGAGTGGTGGTGGCGAGACAGAGAAGATTTTTTTATTGGAGCTAATTTAACTATCTACTTTAACCATCAGCGGTTAAAAACCCAGGATTCCCGAGGACCAGATTTTTTCTTAGTTAAGGAAACAGAAAAGCGCCCTCGGACTTCTTGGGTAGTATGGGAAGAAAAAGGTAGATATCCAAATTTGATTATAGAACTACTGTCTGATTCGACAGCCCGTGTAGATAGAGTGTTAAAAAAGCAGTTATATCAAAATCGACTTCACACACCAGAATATTTTTGGTTTTCACCCGATACATTAGAATTTAAAGGTTTTCGGTTAGAGCAAAAAGAGTATGTACCGATAAAACCGCTAGAAAATGGTTGGCTGTGGAGTCAGGAGCTAGGGTTATATTTAGCAATAGTGGAGAGGAAGTTACGATATATTACTCAGGATGGATTATTAGTCCCAACACTAGAAGAATCTGTTTTACAAGAACAGCGAAAGGTGGAAGTTGAACGGCAAAAGGCAGAATCTGAACGGCAGCGAGCTAACGAAGCAGAAACAAGAAATAGGTTCTTAGAACAAAGGTTAAAAGAGTTGGGTATGGACCCAAATAGTTTATAGAAAGTACGCTTGGGCAAAATTGGGGCGATGGCGCAGAGCGCCTCTGGGGAAGAGTGATCGCAATTATGAGAGCTTAAGCTAATTTCAACAACCACTCCCCAAACAACAGGTATTTTGTTTTACTCTTGATCTGCTGGTTTTGGTCTATTTGCTAACCATTGCTCTAAGTTGAATATACTAGAGAAATTTAACAAAGCTTCACCCAATTCTTCCAATTGTTCTACGGATAATTCTTCAATTTTGGTAAGTATGGGTTTAGACAGTTTACCAATTTTGCGGTTTAATTGCCGGATGATAAGAGATCGCTCTTCTTCTATACGTCCTTCTACCTTAGCATCCTGATAAACTCGTGATTCTTCCAGTTTAATTCCCAACATTGCCTCAACCTCCTTTCGTTTCAGGTTAGAAAACTTATTAACAATAATGGTAGTGATTAAATCAATTATCACTTGTTCAGAAAGCTGATCGGTAGATTCAGTCTTGGCTTTCTCCATGAGGAACTTAGCTGATTCTATCACATTCCGCTTTGGGATGATTGTTAACATCATCAAACCTAAACCCAAAGGCTGCTCTTGTAAATTTCCCAACTCATTTAGATAAATTATGTGGGTTTGTTCACTAGCGACCATTGCGCGATGAATCCTAGATTTAGAAGGCTCAAGACTTCTAGAGCCGTAAATTAAGACACATCCCCAATCATCATAGGGAGTTTCGCTTCTATTATTTTTATCCATAAACATCATCAGTTCTGTAAAGACACGAAAATAAAGCCGTTCGTCTTTCTGGAACTGAAACTCAGCAAAGTAAGCTATTTTGGTAGAAGCATTGGCTGGAGGTAAAAATACCCCATCGATCTGAAATTGGGTTTCTTTAATAGTGATAGATTCAAAGCTATAGCTATCAGCGTTAGGAGGTTTTTGGTCTACAAATTCAAAGAGTAGACTAGGATTTTGCTCAAAGATTTTATAAAAAATTGTATCGCGTTTCATATTGTCTTTTAAGATGAAAATATTACATTAGTTAAGAGAATTGGGTATAGTCCCAAATAGTTTATATACAGATATGATTCCTGAACTACCTCTATAGATGAGAATGCGATCGCTTCGTTCCCAAATGTATCACCTTCAGCAACAATTGCGATCTCGAAGAGGCGCTCTGCGCCATCGCCTTAACCTGTAGAATTTGAGAAGCAGTCACAAATAGAGCGAAATCGCCATAACTGAATAAAGTAAGGATTCCGCCACTAATACAAGTAAATGTGAAGAAATGAATAAATACGTGATTTTTCGGGCTGAGAAAGATCAAACTGGGTAGAAAAGGCGCAAATTCGCGCACACTAGTATGTAAACTTATATCCTATCCGAACATTTCTACAGCAATAAAACCCCCAAGATTGGAGACAGAATTGAGTATAGACCCAAATAGTTTATAGTAGGTTTGATTTGTGCAAATAGGTTACATTCCCTTGCTCTGTGTTGATACGGAGCCAATATAACTAGATTCTCCCATAACTAGTATCTTCATTTGATCTCCCTAAATCCTGGGAAACTTATCATTTATAAATATTCCTATACGCATTTAATGTTTCTTTTGCTGTTCTCTCCCAGGAAAATAGTTTTGCTCTTTCTTTCCCTCGATCAATTAATTCTTGACGCATCTGTGAATCGCTAATTATTCCCAAAATAGCTTCAACGAGTTGCATATAATTGTTAGGATCAATTAATATAGCTGCATTTCCTGTTACTTCGGGTATTGAGGAGGTATTAGAGGTGATTACAGGTGCGCCTAAAGTCATTGCTTCTAAAACAGGTAGACCAAACCCTTCATAGTAAGATGGATAAAGAAATATATCCGCTTTCATATAAAATAATGCTACAATCTCACTGGATAAATAGCCAAAATGATAGATTTGACTTTTCCAAGGGGAGTTATTAATAGCCGCGAATATAGATTGATAATTCCATCCTTTGCTCCCTATTAATACCAAGTTATGGTCAATTTTATATTTTTCCTTTAATCGATTGAACGCTTTGATTATAGTATTAATATTCTTACGTGGCTCTATTGTGCTGACAAACAACAAATAAGGTTGGGAAAAATCGTAGTTAGTTTGATCTACTAAGAATTGAATCATTTTTGCAGATAAGCAATCGGGAGTATAGCGACTTGCTAAAGGCGTAATATAGACTTTTTCTGGTTTAACTCGCAAGTACTCAATTATATCTTTTTTAGAGCTTTCTGAAATGGTTATGATTAAATCTGTCCACTGCAAATACTTTTTAATCCGCTCTGTGTATGTCTTAACCACAGAATCTACATAGTTAGGATATTTAATAAAAGCTAGATCATATATATTCATTACCCTCAAGCTTTCATAACATGGATAAACATTGTAATTTGTACCATGTAGTATATTTGGCGAACCTAAGTATTTTTCAAAATAGGATAAACTGGGTTTAAAGGAAATAGCTAACAATAAATTTGAAATCCTCACTGGTAAAGGAAATAGATGCTTTTGGGAACAATATTGTAGTAAAGGAGGAAAACTTAAATCCCCCTTTAACCACCTCTCTAATCTTGGTTGATAAACTATTCCTAGCTGAAAATTTTCATTTTCTTCTAATCGACTCAGAGATTGAATTAAGCTGGCGACATAAAAACCAACTCCGCTTGGCTGTGAAGATACTGGAGTAGCGTCAACTACAATTTTCAACATTGCTTAAAATCCGAATAACCATTTGATTTTGTCTAGATTCATAATACCTTCGCCAAATTGCGAGGGCTGAATGCTTGTAGAAGTTCTGTGAATACGACTGAGGAAGGGGGCGCACATATTAGTTGAGGGGGGGAGAGGTACTAATATACTCATATGAATTCATGAAAATTGGTAGCTTTAGTAAAGGAATACATAAATTTACAGACTAAAAATCGAAAAACCATAGTACGAAGTTCCGCCACTTGTGATATGATGGTTCGTTATTTCCTAATGGCTATTTGCACTCGTACCACTCTCTTAGAATTGCGAGTAATGGAAGCGCCCCAATCTTCATTCCACTCTAAGGGCTATTTGCACCCCTGTCAGTCTTTTACTTAAGATTCGTTCTAGAATGTCACTACCATGAAAAAAAGAGTTATTGTTTTAGATTACTTGCGGGGTATAGCTTCTCTATCTGTTGCTTACGGTCATTTGAATTCTTCATATAATCCTACAGGATTTGTAACTGCGAAATTTCTCAATTACGAATTTTCCTGGCATCTTGCTTACATTGGAGTCCATATATTTTTTCTGATTTCTGGCTTTGTCGTACCGATCGCATATAAAAATGATATCACCATAAAAAAATTTTTTATCAAACGGATTTTCAGGCTTTATCCTTCATATATTATAGCGCTTATTACTACACTATTAGTTATAAATCTAGTTGCTATAGAGCCTCCGATTCTTCCTAGCGCATTTATGGCAAATCTTTTCTTTGTACAAGATTTATTAGGTTATAAAACTGTTCTTCCTGTAACTTGGACGCTTTTAATCGAATGGAAATTCTATCTATTAGTGCCTATCCTTTGTTGCTCAAAAATAAAGAGTATATTAACCTATTCAATATGTTCTACTTTTGTTTTTTCATGGTGTTTAATTTCTCCAGACTTAATTAGCTACATATATAAAAAATGCAATGTCTTAGGAGTATTCCTTAGCATTATTAATGACCAGTCTCCATGGTTGTTAGTTGTTCTCTTGGGAAGTGTACTAGCAAAATTCTATCTCAAAATATGGTCTAAAAAAACAGGATTTATTATTTGTATAGTCACTATAATTGCAGTCTTATTTGCATTTTATAGATTGTATCTTAAATACTTCCCTGATCATACTACTCTTATTCATATACATAGCTTTTTTTGGGCGTTTATTATCTTTAATCTTTTTTATATCTTACGAACAAATATAACTTATATACCTTTATTAAAGTGGTTAGGAGATATTAGTTATTCTCTTTATGTTATACATATATGTTTAGGTGGACACATGTTAATTTTCCTGCTCCATTATATCCCCTATTATCCCATGTTTGCAGTTTTTATAGCGCTATGTTGCTCCCTGTTTGTTTCCCATTTCATGTATTCTCTAATTGAAGTAAAGTCTATGCGCTGGGCTAAAAAGCTGACTGGTGGTTGAGCTATTTACCCAAATAACAATAATATTGGAGTTTAACTTACTTAGTGTATATTTCAATGTGCCTTTTGGCAATATTACGCCACTGATTGGTTTCACAATAAATGAAACCATTGTTTACTAATTGTTGATTTAGGTCATCTTTTGAAATTAAGTCTTCGATTTTATGAGCCAGTTCTCCTGCACAGCCAGGTGTAACTAAATGAAGACACGCAGCTTCTTCATTCAGTTCCTCAAAAAAGTCAATCTTACTAGCTATAATTGGTTTTCCCGATGACAAAGCCCAAGTAAGAGCAGCCGATGAAGACAATATTGTATCAGGTTCATATGTAGCTAAACAGAAATCAGTTATATGATAGTAGTTTTGTAATTCTTCAAATTCTAAGTACCCTGTTAGTTTGACCCGATGCTTTATTTTTGGATATTCGCTCAGAAAGTTAATTATTTGATTCAATGCACCGTCACTTGAATTTGGGTGAGATGTACCTATAATTAATAAATAATAATTTGCTGGCAAAATTCTTAGTGCTTGTAATACTGTTTTATAACCTTTATACTTAGAGATAAATCCAAACATTGTCAAAATAATAGCATCATTTGGAAAACCCATTCGCATTTTTAAATCATTTCTTGCTGAATCATTAATACTTGGTGTAAAATTCGAGAATGTAACACCCTGCTTAATGATATTAACTGACTTACTCGCAAAGCCACTATCTATAAAACATCGACGTGTATTTTTAGTATGTACAATTGCATTTAATTGATGATATTTAGAATTAAATAAAGAAGATATATAATATCCCCATTGTATTTTCCTGATCGCTTTCTTCGTAAAACCATTCAAGTTACGGATAGACCCTTGTAGAAAATATGGTTCCGTATGAAATGTAACAAAAACTTTTTTATTCCGTTTGATTAATCCTTTTAAAAAAGAATGGAAATTATAAATTGAGCCACCTAAACCATATTTCCCAGAGAAAAAGCTAAATTCGTGTTGGATATGAATAATATCGTAGCTCAGTAATTGCTCAGTAAATAACTGGAAATATTCTTGAATTTCATCCTTAGTTTTGTATTTTAGTTTTTTTTCTTCGATTGGTAATACCTCACAAGTAATGCCGTTTTCTAAAATTCCTTTAACTAATCCTTTGGTATATCCAGCGATACCGCAAGGAACATCCCAAGTGCTTATTTGAACAATCTTCATTTATATTCCTGCTTATTTACTAGTAAGTAGATCGTGATTTGTATTCGAGTAAACTTTATATCTGATGAAATTTCACCTAATAAGTATTACATAAATAAGTTTTGGTAAGAGTAATGAACAAACTTAAGATAAGTACTAAATCTTGCAATTTTTAACCAGACTTAAGCAATAATCACTCTTAGTTAGTCTATTGAGCAAAGCAACCTATGAATTAGGCATATTTACTTAATTTTTATATGTCCATAAAGTCAATACATCATGAACCTAATTAATTATATTGTTTTTTCCAACTGATTGCAAGTAATCTTGTATAACCTGTTCTGAATTTCCTATCACCTGAATTTTGCCTTTATTTAACCAGAGTACTTGATTACAAGTATCTTTAATGAAGTTTAAATTATGGGAAACAACTAAGATAGTTGTATTTTTATTCCAAAAGTTTTCAATTCTTTTTTTGCTTTTATTCTGGAAACTCTCATCACCTACTGATAAGACTTCATCTAGTATTAGGATATCTGGTTGCACATCTGTAGCGATCGCAAATCCTAAACGTGCTACCATTCCAGAGGATAAAGCTTTAACTGGTACAAAAATATAATCTTCTAGTTCTGCAAATTCCAAAATTGATCGAATCCTTTCTTTCATTTCCGTTCTCGAGAAACCTATTAGTACTCCATAAAGGAGAATGTTATCCATCACTGAAATCTCTGTATCAAAGCCTGCTCCTAGCTCAATTAAGGGCGCTATTTCTCCGCGAACCTTTACCGAGCCATCTGTTGGCTGTAAAATTCCACAAATTATTTTCAATAACGTTGATTTTCCAGAACCATTTGAACCTATAATTCCAACTTTTTCCCCGGAATTTATACTTAAGTCAATTCGATCTAAAACTAGGTTTTTTGAAGGGTTACGATATTTACCTTCCAAAACAGACAAGAAAGTTTTTTTTAAATCGTAAGAAAATTCTTCTTGCGTACGCCGCCAAAGAGAAACTTTATCTAGACGAATTATTTCCATTTAAAGTAAATCCATAAATTGATGTCGCCATAATTTAAAACAAAGTAGTCCTAATAATAAAACAATAATCGCACTAATTAAAGCGCTCACCATTAAATCTAAATTAGGTGGCTTACCTGATAGAGCAATCTGCCGTAGACTTTCAATTATTGGTGATAAAGGATTTAATTTCAAAAATGGTTTAACTTGCCGTGGAACAATCTCTGCTGGATAAAATATAGGACTGCTTAGACTCAAGACAAATACAACTAATTCATAGAAATAAGGTAAATCTCTAAAAAAAACATATAATGTACTTGTGACAAAGCCAACACCTGTCGAAACTAATACTAGTGATATAAACGGAAAAAAGAGCGCAAGTACATTTACTAGACTCTTGGAATTAAGGAAAGTCATGATTATCAATAATGGAAATGCTCCAACAGCAAGCTGAAATAAATTTGCAGCAATCATAGATACGGGAAAAATGCTTGCTGGTAGACGAATCTTGTTTAAAAGTGCGCCACTATTAACTATACTACTCAAAGCTTGAGATGTAGAAGCTGAGAAAAAATTAATTACTACCAAACCTGTGAATGCAGCTAAGACATAATTAAGTATCGAGTTATTATAATAAGATGCAAAGCTTGCGCCAAAAATAGCCGTGTATAACCCTGTCATAATCAATGGATTCAGTAGCGACCAATAAACACCTAAAAAAGAACCCCGGTAACGCACTTTGAGATTTCTTCCTACCAAAACTTGCAGCAACTCCCAGTAGCGTTGTATCTGTAACCTATCTAATTTCTTTTTAATCGAAAGCGTCATTCTAAAACACCAATATACATTGACAATATTTATTCGCGTATTCTATACTATTTGCTCATACCTTTCTGATTAAACGTAAATATGTTTTACTAGCCTAAGTATTTAATCTCTTAAGGTCATGAACTACCATTAACTCGACCAATTGCTCAAAAGAGTGGTGCGGTTTCCAGCTTAATCTGTTGCCAATCTTATCAATACAGCCAACTAATTGGACTGGTTCATCAGGACGATAAAAAGCTGGGTCAACAGAGACATGATCTTCCCATTTTAAGCCAACACAATTAAAAGCACATTCTACTAATTCCTTAACAGAGTGGGTTTGACCACTGGCAATAATATAGTCATCTGGTTTTTCTTGTTGGAGCATTAACCACATAGCATGAACAGCATCTTTGGCATAGCACCAGTCCCGCCGAGCCTCTAAATTACCTAATTTCAATCCATTAGCCAGACCTAGCTTAATCTGAGCAACTGTATGAGTAACTTTACGAAAAACAAATTCTGTGCCTCGACGCGGTGATTCGTGAGTGTAAGTAATACCACAACAGGTATAAAGATTGTATCTGTCTCGATAGTTTATTGTCATCCAATGAGCGTAAGCTTTAGCGACACCGTAAGGATTACGAGGACGGAAAGCTGTCCATTCATTTTGGGGTGATTCATCTGGCTGCCCAAAAACCTCACTACTAGAAGCTTGATAGAATTTAGCATCCGGTTTACATCTGCGGATCGATTCTAACAACCGGGAGACACCAATGGCCGTGTACTCAGCTGTCAGGGCTGGTTGAGTCCAAGAGAGAGGGACATAGCTTTGGGATGCGAGGTTGTATATCTCATCTGGCTGTGATTCGGCGAGCACATCCATTAACGAAGATTGATCCAAAAGATCGCCAGAAAGAATTTGAATCTTGTCTGATAGATGATTAATTCGATCTAGGTTACTAGAACTGGAGCGTCGGACTAGACCAAAGACTTCATAATCTCTAGTCAGCAATAGTTCTGCAAGATAAGAGCCATCTTGTCCAGTTAATCCGGTAATTAAAGCTTTTTTGGTCATTAATTAATTTCTATCTCCTCTAAATCCCCATTTACCCAAATTCCTAGCCAGTTCTAGTTTTTTGACCATCATTTCCACGAAGGAAGGCCGGATAACCACAAAAAACCGTCTGTCCTTTTTTCAGAGCGTTTTATATATATCAGCTTTGAAAAATTATATTTAATTTGTTTGGTGATTTTACAATAAATTTACCCTAAAAAATATATTTACTCCACATTAGATTTTTATCCGTGTCTCTAGTGCAGGACAGAGGGAGTTCTTTCCCTGTGTACAATCAGAGATAAATGAATTAAAGAGATATGTAATAGATAAAAGTTTGATTTCATGGGACATGCAACAAATAATGATGAAATAGAGATGATAGGTATACTCAAAGTATTTTGACCTCATATACACTTAGATGGGAATAAGCCTGATGTTATGAAGCATCACATCTCTACTTATTGATTTGCCTAACAAAATCTACAAAATCCTCGACTAAGCTAAAAGCAAAAGAGCTACCAATGTTTGGTAGAAAGAGTCAGGATTACTATCTTAGCAAGTCTTGGACTAGGAATGAATGAAATTGCAAAAGAATTAGGGATAAATAGAAAAACAGTCGGATATTCACCCCTTTAGTCCAAACTCCAGCAGCTATCCACATCGCTTCTATATATTTTGAAGTGGAATTAATTGATATAGCAGTTCTTGGTTGAATGAGATACATCCAATATCGCTGTAAATCTTATAAATCAAGGTTTTAGTGTATCTCATATAAATGGGAACCGCTATAGGCTACCTTGACCAATACAGCTAGTTCTGGTACAGTAAGTATCGCTTATATTATTTGGAAGTGGAATTAATTGATAGCAAGATGTCTGAAACGACGAGTGTTCTTTGAGGTGAAATGTCACGCAAATTTAGTTTAATTATCACCTATCTTGAGATAATTCAGTTTCTATATTTTTGACTTATTGGACAAGTAGTAAACGATAAAATATAATGGAGTAGAATTCTAATGTCACAAATAAATGTTGACGATCGGTTATGGAAACTATGGATTCGACCGCTAAAATTCTTGCGCAGCAACATTTTTGCTAGTCAACCGCTCAACCACGAGCCAAATATTTCTGAGACAACTGAGACAACTTCCTCGACCTTGATTGAGAGAATATATCTTGGACGGGATCGGACTGCAGCTAAAATGAAATGGGGCGGTTGGGTAGTCGTCCCAACGTTTAATATAGATGTGGCCGTTGGAGCATTAAGAGATGGGATAATCGAGCCTTGGACAACACGGCTAGTACAAGAAATACTAAGACCTGGTGATTTATACGTAAATGGAGGTGCTAATTTTGGATATTATACTATACTTGGCGGGAGCATAGTAGGTGTTGATGGGATGGTTTTTGCAATTGATGCAAATCCTCATATAATTCCTTATATTGCTCTGGGGATGTTTTGGAATGGAACTCCGAAGCAGACGCGCATATTCCTTGGCGCGTTGTCTGATACATCAAACAAAACAGTTAAATTCAGCTTTGATCCACAATTTCTTGGTGGCGGGGCGACATTAGATGATTTTTTGCCGCCGTCCTATTTAGAGAATAAAAAACATACTCGCAAACAAACAATAAACGAATGTATTTGGTCATTTGAAAATATAGCTGACGTCATAGGTTCCGATGGTATTCCACAACCAGGTTTAAATATTGATTTTGAAACAAAAACAATAACGATTGACGATATATTATGCTCTAATTCAAAGCCAGTGTCGTTAATTCATCTCGATATTGAGGGTGCAGAAGCATTGACCTTAGCAGGAGCAAAAGAGACCATCAAACGTTCTCCCAAACTTCGTATAATTACTGAATGGTCAGCCTTGCACTTT